>ERZ791907.385-NODE-385-length-50577-cov-19.217034_pt1 | contig 50577 bp, 41 predicted proteins | sample MGYA00510145_ERZ791907 | MGnify/ENA primary metagenome ERZ791907 (study PRJEB30046, sample SAMN00792089) | human gut metagenome | study: EMG produced TPA metagenomics assembly of the A metagenome-wide association study of gut microbiota in type 2... | reverse complement strand
CGCGAAGGCGGCCGTACCGTTGGCGCAGGCGTTGTAGCTAAGATTGCAAAATAATCTTTCGCCAATCTAAAAAGAACTCCCTTTATGGGGGTTCTTTTTTTGTTGAAAAGTTTCCTGTCCGGCATGACGTTGCAGCAAGTCATGGTGACAGGGAACTGTCTGCAGAGGATTTCCTGTTCTTCGTCATGCAGAACAGAGACACAAAGTCTAAGGGCGTAACGGCAGGGGGCTGTGAAAAAATGTTTAATTATTTCTTCACAGCCCCTTTTCCGCTTCGTTTATAGATTCAAAAAATTGCCAAAAATAACAGTAAGATGTTCTCCGCATTGTCATCTCGAGCGGAGCTGCATGTCGATATGAGAGCAAAGGTATTTGGCTCTATTGAGACTCTGAGTCGAGAGATCTCCGTCCCAATGCGGCTTGTGCCATTGGGAGAGGGAGATTTCTCCACTCCGCTTCGCTTCGGTCGAAATGACAATGAAGCGGGGTGAGTGTTTGTGTCAATTTGTTCCTTGCAGACCTATGATAAGGCGTCTGCTACCAAATTGTCTAATTATCCAGTGAGAAATCAATCATTTTTTCACAGCCCCTCCGCGAAGCGGTGGGGATAGGTCCGAAATATTGTGTTACACCTATATGAAATATGGCAGGCCCCTGCGGGACTCGGATTTTCTTTGATAATCCGCTATCATCCGTCGCCTGACGGCGCCACCTTCTTCCAAAGGAAGAAGGTTTTTGTTCTCCGTCAAGCTGCAGAGAGATAAAGGGGCGTAAGTGACACCAACAGCAGCACCTGCCACCAGCCGACAGCCGAAAGCGGCCAGCCTTGCTCCACTGTCTCACTATCCCACTATCCCACTGTCCCACTATCTCACCTATCCCCATAGTCACGGGCCGCTGGAAAATGATATAATATTTCTAAAACCATGCATTGATTGAAGAAAGGTGAAGATATATGAAAATGAAAAAGTGGCTGGCGGCTTCCTTGACCGCCCTGGCAGTGACGGCAGGAAGCATGGCGGTTTCCGCAGATTCCCTGACCCTGTCCGGCGGGGAAGTGATGGACATGGGGGCCTCCGTTTCCGTGTATCCCGGAGAGAGGTCCTTCTTTGGAAGCCAGCTTCATGACTGGCTCATGGAACCGGATGCTGCCAAGACGGTGGAGAAAGCACTGGAAGGGGCTGCTGTTTTCCCGAAGGATAAGGACTATTCCAAAGAATTTTCAGAAATGGCTGTTTCCATCCTCCGCACAGGAAAGGTGTACCAGCTGCGGGCTGCTGCAGATGATACCTTTTACCAGGGCATGATGGTTTCCCTGTCCGTTTCCGACAGCGACATGTTAAAGCTTGCCATGTACGGCCACACAGCCCTTTCAGATAAGGAAAAGCCGGAAACGGCAGGAGAAGATGCTTCCAAGAAGGCTTCGGCCGTCAAGACGTCTCCTTCAGACGGAGCGCCTGCCGCAGAAGATTCTATGGACCGTGCCCTTTCTCTCCTTCGCGGAGCGGTGAAGGTGGAGGACCATTCCTCCTGGGAAGACAGGAAATCGGAAAAGGGACTTTCCTACCGTACCGCTGATGCCCGTCTGGTGCTCAATAAGAACGGTTTCATGATTCCCCTCTATGTGAAAGGAGTCATTACCAGGGGCGAAGGAAAGATGGTGTATACAGTGTTTGCGGCAGACCAGGCATCGGGCCGGTATTTCCAGCCCCTTCTGGATAAGGCATTGAAGGAAGCGAAGAAATGAGAATCAGGAAAACCGCAGTCCTCCTGGTCCTTTCTCTTATGGTGGCGGGAGGCTTTGCAGGGGCACAGGACCTTTCCCGTGCTGATGGAAATGGCACTCAAGGAGAAATGAGTGCTCTGGCCCCGGTGTTCCCGGGAGTGGGGCCGGTGATGGGCGGCAGCACGGCGCCTCTGGCCGATACCATCCAGAAGGCGGGGGCTGTGCCGGTGTCTGAAATGGGCGATTCGTTCCTGGGCCATGTATCCCTGCCAAAGCATATGCAGTATGAACCCCTGGCGAAGGGAGACTCCGTCTTTGCCCGCCACATGGGCACCGTGACGGTGGAGGGAAAGAAATATACCGCCGGCGCTCTGGCCATAGGCGCTGCTTTTAAAGGTAAGGCTTCGGACGATTACTTCGGCGGCATGTTCCTTCCTGAAGGACATACCAGGGAGTCCGGCGCCCGCATGCTTGCTTTTAATGTGGGCCTCCTGAAGCTGGAGAACGCGATGAATGAAGTGTTCCTCCATGCGGTGGACGAGGTGAGGAGAGATACGGGAGAAAGACTTCCCTACGATTTCCTCACGGTGGATATGATCCATGTGGAACAGCTCCATACCTTAAAGGGGAGCCCCAAGACCTACAGCTTTTCCATTCGTCCCGTATTCTCCGTGGACGGATGGATGGTGCCTCTTTTCATTCGGGGCTTTGCGTCTAAAGTGGATGGCAGCTATCGTTTCCTTGTTCTGGCAGCACCGGACAGCGAAAGAGATATCGTCGAAAGAGCGGGGTTGGAATTCCTTCATCGATCCCTGGTAGAAGATATGGAGCATTAATAAAAAGACCTTCTTAGCGTAGAGGAAGGTCTTTTTTACCATGAATTTTGCGTAATGATATAATGAATCCAGCCATTCTAAAATCATCCACAGGAGGCATGACTATGATTCTTTCTATTTTTCTGCTTGTGATTTTATTCCTTTTCCTTTCAAGGACTTCTGTTTCGGCAGAAGAAAAGCCTTCCGTACACCTTCTCGCCACCGGCGGTACCATTGCAGGGAAGGCTTCTTCCGAAACCGCCACCACCGGCTACGAAGCCGGCGCTCTGGGAGTGGAGGATCTCCTTTCCGCCCTGCCGGAGGTGAATGACTATGCCCGGGTGACGGGAGAAGAAATCTGTGGCATTGACAGCAAAGATATGACCGATGCCATCTGGCTTATCCTTTCAGAAAGGGTGAATGCACTGGCCGGTGAAAAGGATGGGCTTGTCGTCATCCATGGCACCGATACCATGGAAGAAACCGCCTATTTCCTCCAACTCACGGTGAATCCCTCCATCCCCCTGGTGCTTACCGGTGCCATGCGCCCTGCCACCGCTGTCAGCGCCGACGGCCCCATGAATCTTCTGAATGCCGTCCGTCTGGCGGCGCATCCTTCCGCTAAAGGCAAGGGGGTGCTGGTCATGATGAATGACACCATCTTTGGCGCCAGAAACGTGACAAAGGGAAATACCCTCTCCCTTGATACCTTCCGCTCTCCCGACGGCCCTTTAGGCTATATGAATGACGGCATTCCATGCTGGTGTGCCCTGCCGGTGCGTTTGCCAAAAGGGAGGATTCCCTTTGACGTGAAGGGGTTTACCGCTCTTCCTAAAGTCTACATCGTCTACGGCCACGCCGGCGCCGACGGCGCTATGGTGAAAGCCGCTGTTTCCATGGGCGCAGAAGGCATCGTCTATGCAGGTACCGGAAACGGCAGCGTCCATAGGGAAGATGAAAAAGCACTGGCAGAAGCGGCAGCAAAAGGCATTCCCGTGGTGAGAAGTTCCCATGCCGGAAGCGGCTCCGTCATTTCCGCCGAACCGTCCTACGAAAAGGAAGGATTCATTCAAGGCGGCTCCCTCTCTCCCCAGAAGGCCCGCATCCTTCTCTCCCTGGCATTGACAAGAACAAAGGACTTCGGGGACATAGGGGAGATGTTTGGGAAGTATTAAGAGTATCCGCTATCGGCTATCCGCTGTCGACTATCCGCTGTCCGCTGTCGGCTGTCGACTGTCGGCTGTCGACTGAAAAGGTATATGACAGTAAGAATTTCAAAAAGTATTTTATACTAAAATAGGCCGCCCTTTGGCGGTCAGTATGGGGGAGAGTATCATTCTCGACTTGCAGCGTCGTACACCCCTGCGCCACTTCGTGGCCCTCTCCCCCTAAAGGGGGCGCAAGGGCTATACGGCGCTGCCCCTTTCTTGAGCGGAGCGAACACAACCCTTTGCCCGCAGGGCAAAGCCCCTTCGGCCCGAAGGGCCGTTCACCTTCCCCTCTGAACCTTTTGAACCAGCCCGCCAAAGGCGGGCCGAACCCTCTGAACCCGGGCCGCAACGCGGCCCCCATGTACCATGTCACAAATTCTATTTGACAACAGCTATCAAGAGTGATACTATTAGTACAACCGAATAGGAAAAGAGAGGTGCCCGAAGGGCTTAATAGGGAAGACCGGTGGAAAGCCGGCACGGTCCCGCCACTGTAATGCAGAGCGAATCCATAATGTCACTGAGAAATCGGGAAGACGGATAAGCGAGGAAGCAGAGTCAGGAGAACTGCCTGTCTTATATCACCGTTTGAACCCACGAGCGATGGGAAGGGGATGTCTTAAGGATGTCTCTTTACGCTTGTGTAAAGGGCTTTTTTCATGGTTTGAACATTCGGTTATTGAGGAGCACAATTTCATAAGTGAAGCAGGTGCCTAGAAGGGCTTAATAGGGAAGACCGGTGAGAAGCCGGCACGGTCCCGCCACTGTAATGCAGAGCGATTCCAACAAAAGTCACTGAGGATATTGGGAAGGCTGGAGGAGCGAGGAAGCAGAGTCAGGAGAACTGCCTGTTTTGTATCACCGTCTGACCTACGAGCGATGGGAAGGTGTGTATTCATAGAGCCTCTTTTTAGCGTACCCTGAATCCACCCTGCCCTTTGGCAAGGTGGATTTTCTTATGTATCCGCTGGGAGATGATGACAGGGAACATCATCCTCCCCGCCATCTGCTCAGTCATTCGATGTAATGCTTCGATGTAACGTCTGCATAGGCTTTACATATACCTGTGGGGATTTCTCCATGGTTCATCTCCTTTCGGGTGATGGCGGTAAAAGGGAAATATCATCATCACCCATTCCTATTACCATAGCTTCTTTATGAAGTTCCTATATATCGGGTGCGCCTGCACCACTCTGATACAGGGGTCTCCCCTGTGGTTCATCTCCCTTTGGCGATGGTCATAAAAGGGAAATATGATCATCGCCTTTCTTTCTAAAATCCCTTCCTTACAGGAAGTTCCTATATGGGAAGAAAATTTTTCCTCCCTTCATCTTTCTCCTTTTTTGGTAATAGCATTCCGTAAGGATGTTATTATACAGGTTCTCATAGGAGCGCACTGCTCCAACCCCTTTTGAAGCGGCCAGTGACCGCTTCTTCTTTTTACTTGCAAACTTCGACGAAATTCGATATAATAAAGATATCAAATAGATAAATATCGTTTTACCATAAATAATGATTTGACCGGCGGCGCTGCCGCCATGTGGGGAAATGCCCGAGGAGGTTTAGTATGAACATTTACGATTTTAAAGCAGTCAATGGAAAGGGACAGGAAATTTCCCTGTCCGACTACAAGGGCAAGGTCCTTCTCATTGTGAATACCGCCAGCAAATGCGGCTTCACGCCCCAGTTTGAAGGACTGGAAAAGCTGTACAATGCCTATAAAGACAGGGGCTTCGTGGTGCTGGGCTTCCCATGCAACCAGTTTGCAGAACAGGATCCGGCAAGCGACGGAGAAATCCAGGAATTCTGCCGCCTGAACTACGGCGTCACTTTCCCCATGTTCCGTAAAGGCAATGTACGCGGCGATGATGCCCAGCCCCTCTTCAAGTACCTCACAAAGGAAAAGGGCTTCCAGGGCCTGGACATGGACCATCCCAATGCAAAGGTCCTCCTGGACTTCATCAAAAAGAACTATCCCCATTTCCTGGACGACGACTCCATTAAATGGAACTTCACTAAATTCCTCATCGACAGAGAAGGAAATGTGGCAGCACGCTTCGAACCCACCAAGACACCGGAAGCTATGGCTCCGGAAATCGAAAAACTGCTGTAATGGCGATTGAAAAAAGCGGTGAAAAATGGTTGACCATTCTTTCACCGCTTTTTTATTGCGCCCACCTTCCCGCCGACCGGTATTTACTACCTTTTGTCTCAACGGCGCCATGTACTGAGATTCTTCGCTGGCGCTCAGAATGACTGCAGGGCAGGAAGGCAGGCGCGTAACGCTGACTTCATATTCATCGCCCGCAGGGCGATACCTTCCCCTCTGAACCCTTTGAACCCTCTGAACCTTTTGAACCTTTTGAATCTCCCCTGAATCCGGGCCGCAAAGCGGCCCCTTTGAACCCTCTGCCCCGTATGGTACTATAATAAGAAAAGAACGCATCAACCAGAAGAGGAGGCAGAGGATGAAGAAATATTTCTTTTTTGATATCGACGGCACACTCACCACTCCGCTGACAGCGGATTATCCGGAAAGCACGAGGGAAGCGGTGAAGGAACTGATCCGCCGGGGCCACTTCGTATCGCTGGCCACCGGCCGCATGCAGGCGGATGCCCTGGAAGTGGCAAAGACCCTGGGCATTCCGGCCCTGGTGTCCGACGGCGGCAATGCGGTCACCATTGACGGGAACATCCTCTATGACGAAGGACTGCCACTTCAGGACTGCTTCAGGACCTTTTCGGAAATAGACGAAGAAAGGCATCCCTGGGCGGCGGCTCCCTATAATAAAAAATACCGCATTACCCGGACGCCCCTCTATCTGGAAAAGGTGAAGGACCGGTATTACGAAACAGAAGTGAATCCATCCTTTGATTTCCGCAAGGTCAGCGCCATTCACAAGATTTTTGTGGCCTGCACCAAAAAAGAAAAAGATGATATCCCCCTCTATACCCTGCCCCACGTATGGTTCAGCGCCGACACCATGATTATCGAACCGGTGCACAAGGAAAGGGGTATTATGGAAATACAGAAACGATTCCACATCCCCGATGAAGACATCGTGGTTTTTGGCGACGGCATGAACGACCGCACCATGTTCCGTAAAGAATGGCTCCGCATCGCCATGGGAAACGCCAAACCGGAGCTCAAAGCCCTTGCCAGCTACATCACCGACCGGGCCGACGAAGACGGCATCTACAACGCCTGCCGCCACTTCGGGTGGATTTGAGAAGGGGGATGACACGGGAAGAGGGGAGAGCTTTACATGGTGAGATTTGAGATTTTCTGCAAAACCCTGAAGAATCTGGAAGAAATCACTCGACGCCATCCTCCCTATGATGTGGTGGTCACTGCCGGGCTGTGTTCTCTTTTTACGCAGTGCTTTGAACAGTCCTGGCAGGCCATGAAGGAGTGCCTCAGCTGGATGGGTAAGAGAGAGGCAGATACCGCATCGCCAAGACAGATTGTAAAGCTGTCCCATGAGGCAGGCCTGATTCAGGACGAATCGGGCTGGATGAAGGCTATGGAGGAAAGGAAGCTGGAAATTTATACGTTCAACCGGGAAGTGGCGGACACCATGATTAACGATACACGAAGTTTATTTCTTCCTCTTTTCCGCGAATTAAGAAGAAAGCTGGAAAGACGATATGGAATGTAATCAATTAGGCAGGAATAGGACTCCATGGCTTTGAAGACTTGCTTTTTGTGCAGGAAATAAGTTTTGAGAAGTGTTGATTGGTTAAAGGTGGATTCAAAGGTATGATAAAACCGGCTGAACAGAAAAAGGCAGCAAAGGCTTTTGCTGCGGAATGGGCCAGAGACTGCAAGGAAGATGGAAATACAGCGCCTTTCTGGTTGTCCCTGCTTCGTGATGTATACGGTGTGGAACATCCGGAACAGGTCATTTCTTTTGAAGATACGGTGAAGCATGAAGAAAAGGGAAACTCTCTTTTTGTGGACGCCTGGATTCCGTCCATGCGGGTAATCATTGAGCAGAAGAATGCCGATGCACCGTTGGATAAGAAATATCCAAGACACGGCAGGATGCTTACACCCTATGAGCAGGCCTTTGAATACGACCAGACCCAGCCGGTGGACCGGCGGGCCAGATATATCGTTGCCTGCAATTTCCATGAATTCTGGATTTACGACATGAATGAGCCCGAAGCTTTCCGAAAGGCCATCAAGCTTAAATTAAGCGACCTGCCGGACCATTACGACCAGCTGAATTTCCTTGTTAATACCAATTATAAACCTACGGACATGGAAGAAGTGAAGGTGTCCGTCAAGGCGGGAGAGCTGGTAGGGAAGCTTTACGATGCCTTTGCCAAAGTCTATCGGGAGTACCAACCTGCTGATTATACAGCGGAAGATAAGAAAAAAGACATGCACGACCTGAATGTCCTCTGCGTCCGCATCGTTTTCTGCCTGTATGCGGAGGATTCAGGACTCTTCGGTGCGCCGGACGCTTTCCGCCACTACCTTGGCACATGGAAGATAGAAAATACCAAGGAAGCCCTGGAAAAGCTCTTTGCCGTTCTTGATACCAAAATAGAAGAGCGCCCCAGGTTTCTGGACAGTAAACTTTCTTCCTTCCCCTATGTGAATGGCGGCCTGTTTCATGATGATACCATTGAAATCCCGCCTATCAATAAGGAAATCTATGACATTATCTATGAAGATATGTCCAAGGGCTTCGACTGGAGTGCCATTAGTCCCACCATCTTTGGAGCCGTCTTTGAAAGCACATTGAATCCGGAAACCCGGCGTTCCGGCGGCATGCACTACACCTCCATCGAAAATATCCACAAAGTCATTGACCCCCTCTTTCTGGACGACTTGAAGAAAGAATTCAATACCCTGATTTCCATTCCCGATTCCGAAAAATTCAGCACAAGACGAAAAGAAACGGCCTTGAAATGGGAATACCGGCAGAAATTGGAAGATTTCCAGAATAAACTGGCTTCTCTCACCTTCCTGGACCCTGCCTGCGGCTCCGGAAATTTTTTGACGGAAACATTCATCTGCCTGCGCCGGCTGGAGAACCGGGTCATCCGGGAGCTCACCGGCGGACAGGGATTCCTTGACCTGTATAATCCCATCAAAGTGTCCATCAAACAATTCTACGGCATTGAAATCAATGACTTCGCCGTCACCGTGGCAAAAACGGCCCTTTGGATTGCCGAATCCCAGATGATGCAGGAAACGGAAGACATCATCGTTCGGGAAATCAATTTCCTGCCCTTGAAAACGAATGCCTATATCCACGAAGGAAATGCGCTTAGAATGGACTGGAATGATGTGATTCCGGCGGCAAAGCTGTCATATCTGCTTGGAAATCCACCTTTTGCCGGAGCTAGAATTATGGGAAAAGCACAAAAGGACGATATTAAGTTTGTATTTGGGAAATGGAAAAACTCTGGCAATTTGGACTATGTCTCCTGCTGGTATAAACTGGCAGCAGATTATATGAAATGCACAAATATTATGGCAGCCTTTGTCTCAACAAATTCAATTTGTCAGGGGGATAGCGTAGGTATTTTATGGCGGCCGTTATTTGAAATGGGACTGCATATTAATTTTGCTTATAAAACCTTTATCTGGAATAGCGAAAGTAATAACAAGGCGCATGTTCATTGTGTAATTGTTGGTTTTAGCTATAAAAATAAACTGGATAAAAGCTTGTATGATGATGACCATTGTAGTCAGGTAAATAATATAAATGCATATTTGGTAAATGCTGAAAATGTATTTGTTGAAAGCAGGGATTGTCCACTTTGTGATGTCCCTGCAATCGGAATTGGAAATAAGCCTATTGATGGTGGGAATTATTTATTTACAAAAGAGGAAATGCATGACTTTATAAAAAAAGAGCCAAAGGCATTACCTTGGTTCAAACCATGGTATGGAGCAAAGGAGTTTATTAATAGAAAACCACGATTCTGCTTGTGGCTTGGGGATTGTCCTCCTAATATATTAAGGCATTTACCACTATGTCTAAAAAGAGTGGAGAACGTGCGAAAATTAAGACTTGCAAGTAAAAGCCCTGGAACTAGAAGACTGGCAGAAAAACCTACAAGGTTTCATGTTGAAAATATGCCCAAAGGCCATTATATAGTTATTCCTGAGGTGTCTTCTCAGAACCGTAGATATATTCCCATGGGTTATTTGGATGATTCTTCTTTATGCAGTAATAAATTACGCATTATGGCTGAAGCCGATTTATATCATTTTGGCATTTTAGAATCAAATGTGCACATGGCTTGGACGAGGGTAGTCTGTGGAAGATTAAAGAGTGACTATGATTATTCAATTAAAATTGTTTACAATAATTTCCCTTGGCCGAATCCTACTCCTGCGCAAAAGGCCCGAATTGAAAAGTCCGCCCAGGGCATTTTGGATGCCCGTAAGTTATATCCGGATGCGTCTCTGGCAGACCTTTATGACCCGTTGACCATGCCGCCGGAACTTCGCAGGGCTCATCAGGAAAACGACAAGGCCGTCATGGAGGCCTATGGTTTTAACTGGCATACTATGACGGAGCCGGAGTGCGTGGCGGAGCTGATGAAAATGTACCAGAAACTGACAGAAGCAGAAGAAGGGAAAAAGTAAAGCACCGGCACTGGAACCAAGAAACTAGAAGCAAGAAACTATTAAAAATTTCCCATACCGGTATGATTGTAAACAGATAATAAGCTCACAAATTGACAAAAGGACGGCCGCTGATTATTATATAAAAGGCAGTCCTTTTTTCATTGACGGAGAAAGGATTTGTCTGTTATCATAAAGTATCATTGTATTTTTATATTTCTTATCATAAAAGAGGAAACATGGAGAAAGAAAGTATGAAGGATGGGAAAAAGGGTGGAGACATTCTTTTTGATATCCGTCATTTAAGCCATACCTTTGAGACGGAGGAGGGGAAGAAGTTTGATGCCCTTTCCGATGTGACCGCTTCCATCAGGAAGGGGTCCTTTACGGCCATCATCGGTACCAACGGCAGCGGAAAGTCTACGCTGGCCAGGCATCTGAATGCCCTGCTCATTCCCACGGACGGGGAAATCTATGTGGAGGGCATGAAGACTTCCGATTTTTCCCATATCTGGGATATCCGCCAGAAGGTGGGCATGGTGTTCCAGAATCCGGACAACCAGCTGGTGGCTGCCATTGTGGAGGAGGATGTGGCCTTCGGTCCTGAAAATCTGGGGATTCCGCCGGATGAAATCAGGAAGCGGGTGGACACGGCCCTGGAAAAGGTGGGCATGACGGCTTACCGCACCCATTCTCCGGCCATGCTTTCCGGCGGGCAGAAGCAGCGCATTGCCATTGCAGGCATTCTGGCCATGCATCCGGACTGCATCGTGCTGGATGAACCGACGGCCATGCTTGACCCCCACGGCCGCAGGGAGGTCATGGACACGGTGCATGAGCTGAACGAAAAGGAAGGCATTACCATTGTGCTCATTACCCATTTCATGGAAGAGGCGGTGACCGCGGACCATGTGATGGTGATTGACAAGGGCCACCTGAAGATGGAAGGCACGGCCCGGGAGGTGTTCTCCCAGGCGGAGAAGCTGACGGCCCTGGGACTGGATGTGCCGGTGGCGGCGGATCTGGCCCATGGCCTTCGGAAGAAGGGCTTCAAGGTGCCGGAGGATTGTTTGACAGATGAGGAGCTGGGAGAAGCATTATGTCCATATGTGTCGAAAATGTAAGCTGTGTGTACAGCAAGGGTTCTCCCTTTGAAAAGGTGGCGCTGGAGGATATCAATCTCACCATCGAACCGGGAGAATTTATCGGAATCATCGGCCATACGGGCAGCGGCAAATCCACCCTCATCCAGCACCTGAACGGCCTCATCCATCCCACCTCCGGAAAGGTAACCATCGACGGTGTGGATTTGGCGGCTAAGACGAAGGAAGCGGTGGCGAAGCGCCATTCTGTGGGCATGGTTTTCCAGTATCCGGAGCACCAGCTTTTTGAAGAGACCGTGGCCAAGGATATTGCCTTCGGTCCGAAGAATCTGGGCTGCAATGAGGAGGAAACGGAAAAAAGGGTGAAGAGCGCCATGAAATTTGCGGGCCTTGACTATGATACCTTCGGCGGCCGTTCGCCTTTCCGCCTTTCCGGCGGCCAGCAGCGGCGCGTGGCCATTGCAGGGGTCATTGCCATGCATCCCGATTTCCTTATCCTTGATGAACCGTCCGCAGGCCTTGACCCCATCGGACGGCGGGAAATTTTCTCCCGCATTCAGAGCTGGTATAAAAAAGGTGTTTTCTCCGTTATCCTGGTGTCCCACAACATGGACGACATTGCCCGGCTGGCCACCCGCCTCCTGGTGATGCACAAGGGCCATCTGGTGATGGACGGAAAGCCTATGGATATTTTCCTTCATCACCGCAGGGAACTGCAGGAATGCGGCGTCGATGCACCGCCCCTGACACAGACCCTGCTGCATCTGAAGGAAAAGGGCATTCCGGTGCCGGAGGATGCGAAGACCGTGGAAGAAGCGGTGGATAGAATGAGCAGAATGCTGGGAGGTGGCGCATCATGCTGACAGATATTACCCTTGGCCAGTATTATCCGGGAGATTCCTTCCTGCACCGCATGGACCCCAGGGCGAAGATTCTCTGCACCATGATTTTCATTGTGGCCATTTTCCTGGCCAATAATCTCTGGTCCTATATCCTGGTGGCAGGTTTTACGTTCCTTGCCATTGCCATGTCCGGCGTGCCGGTTTCCCTTATCTGGAAGGCCATCAAGCCCCTGTGGATTATCCTGGTGTTCACCATGGGCATCCATGTGCTCACAACGCCGGGAAATGAACTTTTCACCTGGAAATTCATCCATATCAGTGAGGAAGGCATTGTGAACGGCCTCATCATGACCCTTCGTCTGGTGTTCCTCATCGCCTTTTCATCACTTCTTACCTATACCACCAGCCCCATTGTGCTCACCGACGGCATTGAAGCGCTGCTCATGCCCTTCAAGCGGTTCGGCGTACCGGCCCATGAGCTTGCCATGATGATGACCATTGCACTCCGTTTCATTCCCACCCTTCTGGAAGAAACGGACCGTATCATGAAGGCCCAGTCCTCCAGAGGCGCCGATTTTGTAAACGGCAATCTCTGGCAGCGGGCAAAGAACATGGTGCCCCTCCTGGTGCCCCTCTTCATTTCCGCCTTCCGGCGGGCCGATGACCTGGCTACCGCCATGGAAGCCAGATGCTACCGGGGAGGCGAAGGACGCACGAAAATGCACCAGCTGGCCTATACCTGGAGAGACAGGAATGCTTTCCTGGCGGTGGTGCTGATTACGGCAGCCCTCTTTGGTCTGTATATGTATTTCAAATAAAAGAAAGGAAGCCGGGGCCGGTGCCCCGGCTTTTAAAAGCTATGAAAAATATCTGGATTACCCTTTCCTACGAAGGAAGCGGCTACGGCGGATTCCAGCGGCAGGAGAACCGCATGACCGTGCAGGAAATGGTGGAGAACTGTCTCCGGAAACTGACCGGTGTGAAAACCACCCTTTACTTCGTGGCCCGCACGGACGCCGGAGTCCATGCTTATGGACAGGAATGCACCTTCTACACGGAATCCACCATTCCTGGAGACCGGTTCCTTTATGCCATGAATGCCTGCCTCCCCTATGATATCCGCGTCACTGCCAGCCGGGAAGTGGATATGGATTTTTCCGTGAGGCGCAGAAACTATGGAAAAACCTATGGCTATCTTTTGACGGAGGAAAGGGAAACGTCCCCCTTCCTCAAACGATACATCTGGCGCACCGGAAAGAAGCTGGACCTGGCTCTCATGGAAAAGGCGGCCCGCGCACTGGAGGGACGCCATGACTTTACCTCCTTCCGCGGAAATAATTCCGTCCCCTCTGACCCGGTGAGGAAAATCAATGAAATCCGTATCCAAAAGACGGGATCCCTCTACCGCATCTACGTGACAGGAGAGGGGTTCCTCTACCACATGGTGCGGAATATTGCCGGTGCCCTGGTGGATGCAGGAAGCGGAAATCTTTCGGCAGAGGACATTGAAAATATTCTGGAAGCCCGGGACAGAAGGAAACTGGGCATCACAGCCCCGGCAGAGGGGCTCTGCCTCCTTCGGGTGTATTTCAATCCCATTACGAAAGAAGATATTGATGAGACCCTTCAAATGCCGCTTTATCCCTGGTGCGTTTGAAGGGGCGGGTAAAAAACGCTAAACCCTTGGCGCCCCGTATTGAACACCGGGTGCTGAACGGTTCAATCATTCCAGTCCACTGTTCCAATCGGCAGGGGAATCATATATAATAGAGGAAAGAACCGATAGGTATGGTTGGATTTCAGGGGGCATGAACAATGGGAGCAGTGAAGAAGGAGCAGATAGAGAAGGCGGCGCGCCGTCTTTTCCGGGAGAAGGGATACCACGATACGTCCCTTCGGGACATCAGCCGCCAGGCGGGAGTGAGCGTATCGTCCATTTCCTATTATTTCGGCACGAAGGAAGATTTATACCATATCCTTTTCCCGGAGGAGGAAAAGGAGAAGGCACCGGACAAGAAGGAGCAGATTGAGAATGCGGCAATCCGCCTTTTTGCGCTGAAGGGCTATTCCGACGTGTCCATCCGGGATATCGGGAAAGAGGCGGGGGTGAACAGCGCCGCCATTTCTTACTACTTCGGTGGAAAAAAGGAGCTTTATGCCGCCATTCTGGAACGGGGGAGCGCCCTTCTGGTGGATTTCGTGGAAATGGCGGCGGACGGGACGAAGAAGCCTATGGAAATTATGGAGATGTATTCCCGCTTTTTCTTCCGCCTCATGAAGGAGCACCCCTATATCCTCCGCATTTTTTCCTGGGAAATGATTCATCCCACCGATGTGTTTGCGTCCATCGGGAAAGAAAGGTTTGCCATGGTGCTGGTGGTTCTCCGGGCGGCCCTGACGGAGGGCATGGAGGAGGGCACTTTCCGCAGCAACCTGAAGCCCACGGAGGTCTGCATTTCCTGGGCAGGCATGGTGGCCTACTATTACCTCATGAATGAAATCAAGAAACGGTTCGCCGTGAAGGAGGATATTTCCGAAGCTTCCTACATGGACCAGGCCTTCGATGTGCTGATGAACGGGATTAAGGAAAAGTCCTGATCTTTCATAAATTCCGTTTATGTATGGACTGCAGTATATGATTTATATCATGAATGCACAAATCTTATATACCACAGATAATTAAAAATGAGCCGTATGTACGAAAAAGTATGGGAAATGCGAATTTCTGTCTTGATGTATAGGGAATCTGCGTATAAAATAAACGCAGTAGTTCTTTTCACCGGACCTTCCCCATGAAAGGGCGAGGCCCGGTGTTTTTGTCAGATTTGGGAGTTTCATATGGCAGAAAATAATCAGGAAATGCATGAGAACCTCGAAAGAGGACTGAAGAACCGGCACATCCAGCTGATCGGCCTTGGCGGAGCCATCGGCGTAGGACTGTTCCTCGGATCCGCCACAGCTATCGAACTGGCAGGGCCTTCGGTGCTTTTGACCTACATCATCGGCGGCGTTGCGATTTATTTCATCATGCGGGCCCTTGGCGAATTGTCCGTGGCTTACCCCGTATCCGGCGCCTTCAGCGCCCACGCCGCCCGTTTTCTGGGACCGAAGTGGGGCTATCTCACCGGCTGGACCTACTGGTACATGTGGATGGTTACCTGTATGGCGGAGCTCACGGCAGTGGGGATTTACATGAATTTCTGGTACCCCGACCTGCCCCAGTGGGTGTCGGCGCTCTGTGCCCTCCTCCTGATGACGGTGGTCAATTTCATCGCCGTTTCTGCTTACGGTGAGTTTGAATTCTGGTTTGCGTTAATCAAAATCTGCACCATCATCTTCATGATTATCGGCGGTGCAGGCATGATTCTCTTCGGCATCGGCAACGGCTGGGAACCGGTGGGGATTACGAACCTCTGGACCCATGGCGGATTCTTCCCCAACGGCATCGGCGGCACCCTCATGGCTCTTGTCATGGTCATGTATTCCTACCTGGGCATTGAAATCATCGGCGTCACCGCCGGCGAAGCCCATGACCCGAAATCCACCATCAAGAAAGCCATTGATGAAGTGTTCTGGCGTATCCTGATTTTCTATGTACTTTCCCTCGGCGTCATCATGGCCATTTATCCCTGGGATGAAATCGGGCACCTGGGCAGTCCCTTCGTCATTACCTTTGAAAAACTGGGCATTGCCGGCGCCGCAGACATTATCAATATTGTCGTCATTACGGCGGTGCTGTCCTCCTGCAACAGCGGCATCTTCAGCTCCGGCCGTATGCTCTACAACCTGTCCCTCCAGGGAAATGCACCATCCTGCTTCCAGCGGCTGAACCGCCACCGCCTGCCCTGGATCGGCATTCTCTTCTCCGCAGCGGTGCTGCTTGCTTCGGTGCTCATGAACTACATCATGCCGGCACAGGTCTTTGTGTATGTCACCAGCGTAGGCTCTTTCGGCGCCCTCTTCACCTGGTTTGTCATCCTTAGGACCCAGCAGAAATTCCGCGCATCCCTGTCTCCTGAAGAAAAGAAACTTCTCACCTACAAAATGCCCTTTGCTCCCTGGTCCGGCTACCTTACCATGCTCTTCCTTCTGGGTGTGGTCATTGCCTCCGCTTTCCGCGACGATACCCGGGTAGCTCTCTATGTTACTCCCGTATGGTTTGCCATCCTTCTCATCGGCTACCATTTCATTGAAAAGAACAAGGAAAAACACGAAAGGAAATCCGGCGGTTTCAAGGAAGAACCGGAAGTTTCCGAAAACCTGGCGCCCACGCCTTCTGTGGAAGCCAGAATGAAATAAGAACATATGAAAAGGGACTGTGAAAAATGGCAATCATTTCTTCGCAGTCTCTTTTTTGATGCCTTCCTGTTTCGGGGGCGTTTTTGAAATGACAGTGAGGAGGCTGATTATCCGGCAGAGTTCATAGGATGGACAATTCTGCCAATTATCAATGGCTATTTCCGGCAGGCATTAAACTTATGCATAAATTAGTTATCGAAAAAATCGATTTATATTGGAAAGTATAATCCTGTTCTGCTATAATAGAACAGTAGTCAATTTCATAGTAGGCAAAACAGGCGAAAGCCTGCGACGCAAAACTAAAGGGCCTTTCACATGGCAGCCAGCTGCACCATTAACGAATCCGGATAAGAGCGCAGCACTGCTGCGCCTTTATTTTGCCCTTTTAACGATGATTTAAACAAGATTGGAAGCTTTTTGATGGAAGAATTTACCTTTAAGCCCGACTTGGACATGAATGTACCGGTGGCCTATGCAGTTTATAAAGTCGTTCTGGATAAGGACGGCAGGCCTGTGGATACCTTATACGTATACTCCAATAAGGCCTACTGCGAAATGGTGGGAAGGACGAAGGAGGAGCTCATCGGCCATACCTTCCGGTCCGTGTATGACAATGCCGATGAAAAATGGTTTGATTACTGCTATGAGGCCGCCGTTAACGGAAAACGGATACGGGACCGCATGTACAGCCGGGAAGTGGGACAGTGGCTGGAATTTGAAGTGGAACCGGCAGGAGAGGGACTGGCGGCCTTCATTTTCCTCAACGTGGATATGGACCATGTGGAAAGGATGAACCTGCTTCAGTCCAGCAACACCGATGATATCATCATCCGGCTTGCGAAAATCATGGACGGCGGGGAAAGCTATGAAAAGGCGGTGAACCACATGCTTTCCGAACTGGGAGGCATCATCCATCCCGACCGCCTCTACGTGCTGGAGACCGACGGAAAGATGGTGAGCAATACCTTTGAATGGTGCCGGGAAGGGGTGCAGCCGGAAATCCATACGCTTCAGAATCTGCCCTATGACGAATACATCGGCGGCTGGGAAAAATTCCTGATTAACAATACCAGCGTGGTGCTGGAGGATATTGAGGTTTTAAAGGAAGATGACCCCGTGGACTATGAGAACCTGAAAAGGCAGGGGATCCGCAGCATTCTGGACACTCCCATTTACGACGGCGGAAAGCTCATCGGCTACATCGGTGCCGATAATTATGAAATCAGCGATGCCGTGAATACCCAGAAGATTCTGGAAACCCTGTCCTATTTTCTGGGGGCCCGCATGGTAAACCAGCGGCTTTTAGAAAAGCTGGACTACATGAGCCGCCGGGATATGCTCACCGGTGTGAGGAACAGGAACAGCCTCATGGAAGAGCTGGATAAAATGGAGAAGCAGCCTCTTCCGACGGGCATCGTTTTTGGCGACGTGAACGGTCTCAAAAAGGCTAACGATGAACTGGGCCATGTGGCAGGAGACAGGCTTCTTCGGCAGACGGCAAAAGCCATGAAGGAATTCTGGGGCAACGATGCGGTGTATCGCGCCGGCGGCGATGAATTCGTGGCCCTGGCACCGAATATATGCGAATGTTCCTTTTACAGGAAGTTCCAGGAATTCCGGAACATCATGAAGGAAAGACAGAACATTTCCGTGGCCTTTGGCGCCGAATGGGCACCTGCGGGAGAAGAAATCTCCGCCGCCGTGAGCCGGGCCGACAGGAAAATGTATGAAGATAAGAAAAAACATTATCTTCGTATGGCGGAAAAACGGGTCTGAAAAGGCGCTTCCTTAACGGCAGGTATTGGGATTCTTTGCTGTGCTCATAATGATGGGTGGTGGTATGCTTCCCTGACCAACTATCCCACCAGCCCATTCATTTCCCCTTGACAAGGACGGGTTCATTGGCTACAATGGACTCATATTACAAAGTGCTGATGGAAAAAAGTACTCATTTCAGAAGTCCTGCAGAGAGCTGGCATAGGGTGGGAACCGGCGGCGGAGGAATGGGGAAGTTCTTTCCTGAACTGCGCGGCTGAAATGGGAGTAGGCTGCGACGTGTGCCTCCGTTACAGGGCGTAGAGTTGATCTGATGAAGATAATTTGGGTGGTACCACGGATAATCCGTCCCTTGGGTACCACCCTTTTGTGTTTTATTCAGGTAAACAGGGTGGTACCGCGATGTGTCCCGTCGTCCCTTGCTTAGCAATAGGCAGGGGACTTTTATTTTCATAAAAAATAAAGAAAGTATGGGAGGATGGAAGATGAACAGGAAGAAAATAGCAGGTGCAGCGCTCCTGGCGGCAGCGCTCCTTCTGGGAGGCGCCGGAAGTGTTTGGGCGGCGCACCTGGAGGATATTGCAGCCCGGGGCACCTTGAAAGTAGGCACCACCGGCGATTATCGGCCCATGTCCTATAAGGACGCTGATGGAAAGTATGAGGGCTTTGATACGGAGTTGGCGGAAAAGCTGGCGGATTCCCTTCATGTGAAGGTGGAATACGTGCCTACCACATGGAAGACACTCTCCGCCGATACGGCGGCAGGGAAGTTTGACCTGGCCCTCTGCGGCATTACAAGGACCTTCGACAGGGAAAGGACCCTGGCCATGTCGGATGGCTACCTTCTCTTCGGCAAGACCATTCTCTGCCGGAAGGGGGAGGAAGGAAAATACAAGTCCCTCACGGACCTGGACCGGCCGGAGGTGAAGGTCATGGTGAATCCCGGCGGAACGAATGAGAAATTTGCAAAGTCCCGCCTGCCCCACGCCACTTTAATCATTCATGAGAAGAATGCAGAAATCCCTTCCCTCATCGCAGAGGGAAAGGCGGATGTCATGATTACGGAAACCATGGAAGCCCGCCGGTATGTACGCATGAATGAAAAGCTGGCGGCGCCGCTGGTGGACAAGCCCTTTACCAGGAGCCGCTTCGGCGCCCTCATGGCAAAGGGAGACCAGGATTTCCTGAATTATGTGAATTTCTTCCTGGCGGAAATGGAAACCGATGGGACCATGGATGCACTGGAAGATACATACATTAAATAAAAATCAGGCAGTATAGGAATTTGGGAGGAAATACAAATGAAGACATGGATGAAAATGAGTATGGCAGCAGTTTTGGCAGCAGCAGCACTGGTCTATGGCGGATGCGGCAATAGTCAGTCCCAGGGAGGCGCAGGCTCTGCTTCCGGAAAGCCCATTATCGGCGTAGTGCAGATTGTGCAGCACGGTTCCCTTGACCAGGCCAATAAGGGCTTCGTAGACGGCCTGAAGGAAAGAGGATACGGTGAAGATAAAGTCACCTTTGACCAGCAGAACGCCCAGGGCGACCAGTCCAACCTGAAGACCATCGCTTCCCGTTTCAAATCGGAAAAGCCGAAGCTCATCTGTGCCATCGCCACCCCGGCGGCCCAGGCAGTGGCCAATGAAATCAAGGACATCCCCATCGTAGGCACCGCCATTACGGACTACACCACCGCCAAGCTGGTGAAGAATGATGAAAAGCCCGGCGGAAACGTCACCGGCGTCAGCGACCTGGCATCCATCGATGCCCAGATGGACCTGGGAAGAGCCCTGGTGCCCAATGCGAAGACCGTAGGCCTCATTTACTCCTCCAGCGAAGTAAACAGTGAAGTCCAGGCCAACATGATGAAGGACTACTGCAAGAGAAACAACCTGGCCGTGGAAGAACGGACCGTGAACAGCGTGAACGACATCCAGCAGGTGGCCGAATCCCTGGCAGGCAAAGTAGATTTCATCTATGTACCCACCGACAATACCCTGGCCTCCTCCATCCCCACCCTCATGAAGGTCACCGATGCCAATAAGATTCCGGTCATCGTAGGGGCTGACATTATGGCCAAAGACGGCGCCCTGGCCGCCCTCTCCGTGGACTACTACAAGCTGGGCGTCCAGACCGGACACATGGCCGCTGATATCCTGGACGGCAAGATTAAGCCGGAAACCGCAGCCATCCAGCACCAGAAGGAATACACCATCGTCATCAACAAGAAGGACGCAGAAATCCTGGGCATCAAGATCCCCGATGAAATTGCAAAGAAAGCACAGATGGTATAAGGGAGAAGAGCCCTGCGTAATTTCCCTCCCGCCGGGCACTGTCATTCCAAGGGCCAGCGAAGAATCCTTGTACACTGGGCCGTGGGGACAAAGGCAGTAAACACCGGTGCGGGGGAAGGAAATCGATGATGTAAAAAAGCCGTGAAAAATGACTGAACATTTTTCACGGCTTTTCTGTTTTCTTTATTTATCCCGGAGACTTTCGAAATGGCACAAATGCTGTTGCGCACCGCTGCCATTTCGAGCGGAGGATAGAAACGGAATGATGCGGGCGGTTCATGGAGATAGTGAAGAGGAACCGCGAAATCTCCTGCCCCATTGCGGCGCGTACCATTGGGGCGTGAGATTTCTCCACTCCGCTTCGCTGCGGTCGAAATGACAGTGAGGCGGGGCGGCATGGCAGTCATTCGCGGATTGAGATTTCTCCACTCCGCTTCGCTGCGGTCGAAATGACAGTGAGGTGGGGCAGCACCGCAGTCATTCGCGGACTGAGATTTCTCCACTCCGCTTCGCTGCGGTCGAAATGACAGTGTGGTGGGGCGGCAGAGTTGTCATTCAAGGAATGGGACTTTAAGATTTCGAATACAATTTGGAAATGACGGAAGATTGCCTGCCTCCATGTCATCTCGAGCGGGGCTGCATGTCGTTATGGGCAGCTGGTGTTTTTTGTCCTACCTTGACTCTGAGTCGAGAGATCTCCTGCCCCATTGCGTCGTGCACCATTGGGGCGTGAGATTTCTCCACTCTGTGGAGACTCTGCATAGAGTCTCCAAGTCAGCCGCAGTTGGCCTCTAGCCTGCACAATAAGGGGCTTTCCTATTGGCGGCTGACCGGCTGCGGCCTGAATGACAGTGAGGTGGGGCGGCAGGGCTGTCGTTCAAGAAATGGGACTTCAAGATTTCGAATACAATTTGGAAATGACGGAAGATTGCTTGGCTCCCCTGTCATCTCGAGCGGGGCTGCATGTCGTTATGGGCAGCTGGTGTTTTTTGTCCTACCATGACTCTGAGTCGAGAGATCTCCTACCCCATTGCGGCGCGTACCACTTGAGCGTGAGATTTCTCCACGCCCCTTCGCTGCGGCCTACATGATAGCAGGGCGGGGCGGCATGGGCGCTGCCGGAGGGGATTTCAGGGATTGTTTTTTGACTCTTCCCGCTGCCCCGTGTTTAAAAACCATTTTTACTGTTTTTTCTCCCAAATAACTGTGATATAATAATCTCTAGGTATATCCATTTTCCCTACATACGGTGGATATGCGAAAAACACTAGCAAAGAAGGCGGGGCTATGTCAGAAATCAAAGAAAGATTAGCCCATGTAATGGACCGGATAGAATCGGCCAGGAAGCGTTCTCCCTATGGGCAGGAAGTGACCCTGGTGGCGGTGACGAAGTTCCATCCTCTGGAGGATATGGAAGAAGCCATTCATCTGGGAGTGACCCAGGTGGGAGAAAACCGGGTCCAGGAAATGGAAGAGAAGTTCAAGGCCTTGAAACTTCCGGTGGTTTGGAATCTGCAGGGACATTTACAGAAGAATAAAGTGAAAAAGGCAGTGGCCATGGCGGACCTCATCCAGTCAGCCGATTCCCTTGATATCATGAAGGAAATCGACTGGCGGGCCGGGGAAATCGGCAAGGTGCAGGATGTACTTTTGGAATTCAATATTTCCGGTGAGGAATCGAAGTACGGCCTTTCGCCGGATGATATGAAGGACGCTGTGGAAACAGCTAAAGCCCTTTCCCATATCCGGGTGAAGGGGCTCATGTGCATGGCGCCGGCCTATGAGGATGTGGAAAAGACCCGTCCCGTATTCCGCAAAGCCCACAGCATGTGGAATGACATGAAAAAAGAATTTCCCGAAGGGCAGATTTCTATCCTGTCCATGGGAATGACCCATGATTTTGAAATTGCTATTGAAGAAGGAGCCAATATGGTGCGCATAGGCACAGCCATTTTTGGCGAAAGACACTACCATTGAGAGGAGAAAAAAATGAGTCTGCTTGATAAATTTAAGGACCAGTTTGTAGACAGGGATGAGGATGAAAGGGAAGAGGAAATGGAGGAGGAAGCGCCGGCAAGCCCTTCCGCTCCCGTGCCGCCCCGTCCGTCCGCCGTTTCCCCGGTAAGAGGTATCGGCCGCACCGCCCAGCCGCGGCAGGCTGCCAAACCCTATACCATGGTGGTGGTGAATCCCAAGAGCTACGGCGATGCTGAAAAAATCGGCGATCATCTGAAGGCCATGCGCCCGGTGGTGATGAATATGGAAAAAACCGACGCCGATGAAGCACAGCGGATTGTGGATTTCGTACAGGGCATCATGTATGCACTGGACGGCCGCATCGACCAGATTTCTGAAAACATTTATCTCTGCGCGCCGAATAACATGAGCGTATCCCGTGAAAATTTCGCTGCCTATCAGGATCAGCAGCAGGCACCGGCAGCACCGCAGTGGAACGCCCAGACACCTCAGGGACCTGAGGCTCCAGAGGGCTGATGTCTTTTCTTTCCAAGGGAGTGAGCTGGCTGAAAAACCAGTTTGAAGAAACTCCCGAAGAAGAGAGCTATGAGGAATCGGAACGGGAAGAGGGGGAAGATATTCCGGCGGCAGGCGCGCTGCCGGCCAGGAGCATCCGTCCCCAGGAAGTGGATATCCTCGTCCCCGGCTCCTACGGCGATGCCCGCCATGCTGTGGATGCCCTGGCAAGGGGCATGACGGTCATGGTTGTTCTGAATGATAATGTGGATGATGAAGTGGCCAGCCGCTTTGTGGATTTCATGAGCGGCGCCGTCTACATGGCCCATGGAGATGTGATGCTCCTCAATGATGACGTGCTCATCTGCGTTCCGTCTACGGTGGATCTTCATGAAGACCGGCTGGCATTTGTTTCAGGCATTCCGACCTGGAAAGGACCGTAGAAATGAAGAAGATTTTGATTTTCGGCTGCGGCGCCATGGGAGGGGCCATCCTCTCCGGCTGCCTGGCCAAAGGGCTGTGGTCAAAAGATGAAATATATGTGAAAGAGCATTCCGAAGAAGCGTCCCGGGAAAAGGCTGCCCGCTATGGCGTCCATCCTTCCATGGACGGCAGTGAAGCGAAGGAAGCGGACCTGGTGATTCTGGCGGTAAAGCCCAATGTGGTGCCGGGAGTGCTTCAGGAAATATCCCGGTATCATCCATCCCGGGTTCTTTCTATTGCAGCGGCGGTGACTCTCTCCTCCCTGGAAGGCGCCCTTCCGGAAGGGACGGAGGTCATCCGCGTCATGCCCAATACCCCTGCTTCCGTAGGGGAAGGCATGGCAGCCATTGCACCGGGAACGAAGGCATCCCCCGATTTCATCAAAGAAGCGGAGGATATTTTCTCCGCCCTGGGAAAGGAAGCGGTGGTGACGGAGCGGCAGCTTGACGAGCTGGGCGCCCTCTCCGGCGCCGGTCCGGGATATGCTTTTGTGATCATTGACGCCCTGGCCGATGCGGGGGTGCTCATCGGTCTTCCCCGGAAACTGGCCATCGAAGCGGCGGCGCAGACACTCTACGGCGCTGCGAAAATGGTGCTGGAAACAGGAAAGCATCCGGCAGAACTCAGGGACCAGGTGACAAGCCCCGGCGGCACCACCATTGCAGGCATCCATGCCATGGAAAGGGACGGCATCCGCGCTGCCCTCATGGATGGAGTGAAGGCCTGCCTTGAGAAATCAGACGCCATGGCAGGTAAATAAAGAGTACAGAGAGGCAGGAGAAAGGGAAAAATTTCTGTTTCTCCTGCTTCCTTATGCATAGGAAGAGGATGAAATGAAGGATAGAGAAAAGATACTTCGTTATTTTGCGGCCTCCGGAGAAGAATCGAAGGACATGGCCATGCGGCTTCTGGACCTGGCTGATTCGGTGGATCGGGGACGGCCCTTTGCAGTAGGCCCTTTCATGGCTCCCTTTGCGCGGCAGATCGGTCAGACCATTGCAGCCCACATGAAGACGGTGAAGTCCATGGCTGACGGCGGCTACCATGAAGCGGAAAGGGTGCGCATTGCCTTTTCCCGGGAAGACTACGAGGGACCGGTGGACTTCGGAGAGAGCCTGCTTTCCGTCACCTGGGACGGAAGGTACCGACTCATCGGACACCGGGATGTTCTGGGTTCCCTCATGGGCCTTGGCATTGACCGCTCCGTTCTGGGGGATATCCTCATGCAGGGCGCCGGCTGTCAGGTGGTAGTGGACAGCACCATGAAGGACTGGCTCATGGATAACTTTAAAAAAGTGGCCATGGTGCCGGTGAAGGTGGAGGAAATTCCGCTCTCTGAAATAGAGCCGCCGAAACAGACGGCCAAGGAAGTGAGGGCCACCGTGGCGTCCCTCCGGCTTGACGCCGTAGGCGCCGCAGGCTTTGGCATTTCCCGTTCCAAAATGGTGCAGGCCGTGGAGGATGAACGGACAGAAGTGAACTGGCAGCCCGCCAAAAGCGCCTCCCAAACCGTAAAGGCCGGCGACATCATCAGCATTCGCGGGAGAGGCCGCATAGAAATCAAGGAAGAAACAGGCATGAGCCGGAAAGGACGGACCGGCCTCCTGATATACAGGTATAAATGAGCTGGCTGCTAGTAGCTAGTAGCTGGTTGTTAGTAGCTGGTGGCCAGTTTCTAGTTTCTTGTTTCTAGTTCCTTGTGCATGAAGCATGATTAGTTCAAATGAGTTCAAGGCTTTGCGCAAGCGAGAATCTGGAAACCGGTAACAAGCCCCCCTCATATAGTTACATTCAGACATTCCAAAGGAGACATACACATGATTACACCAATGGATATACACAATAAGACATTTTCCCGCCAGATCCGCGGCTATGCACAGGACGAAGTGAATACATTCCTGGAAGAGCTGGCCAAGGATTATGAACGGATTTACCGGGAACACCGGGAAATGGAAGAGGAAATGGACACCATCCGGACGAAGCTTCGTAACTATGAAAAGATGGAAGCTACCATGTCCAACACCCTGGTCATGGCCCAGGAAACTGCAGACAACGTGAAGAAGAATGCCCACAAGGAAGCGGAACTTTCCATTCGGGAAGCCCAGAACGAAGCCCATAAAATCGTGGCTGACGCCGAAGCGGCCCGCCGCAAGATGAATGCGGACCTTCTGAAAACGGAAGGGGACATGAACCTGTACATTGAAAAGCTCCTTTCCAATTTCAAATCCGCCCTGTCCCTCATCGAATCGGCCAAGGCAGTCCAGGCTCCCCAGCCCGTAGAAGACGGCACCGCTAAAACGGCTCCTGCTGCACCGGCAGCTGAGGAAGCACCGGCTGCAGAGGAAGCACCGGCTGCAGAGGAAGCACCGGCTCCGGCTGAAGAAGCTCCGGCAGAGGAGACAGCTGCTCCTGCAGCAGAAGCACCGGCCGGCGGCAACCTTTTTGATGAGGCCGCTGCCACCGCCAGGGGCAGCGAAGAAGCACCGGCTGCAGAAGAGGGTGCCTCTGAAGAAAATAAGGAATAATCCTATGGAAGAGAAGAAATACGTCACCGAGTGGGCCAATGAAAATCTGGGCCTCACCTTGAAGATTACAAATATGGTGCACGAGGAACAGACGCCATTTCAGCATATCCAAATCGCCGATACCCTGGAATACGGCAGGCTCCTCATCCTGGACGGTGTATTCCAGACATCCGTGAAGGATGAATGGACTTACCATGAAATGATTTCCCACGTGCCCCTTATGCTGCATCCCCATCCGGAAAGGGTGCTCATCATCGGCGGCGGCGACGGCGGCGTGGCCAGGGAAGTATGCCGCCACGACTGCGTCACCCATGTGGATCTCTGCGATATTGACGGACGGGTCATTGAACTTTCCAAAGAATATTTCCCCACCATTTCCACGGTTCTTAGGAACCCTCCGGAAAAGCTCCACATCCATGTGGGAGACGGCATTGCCTTTGCCAAAAAAGTGAAGGACTACTACGACGTCATCATCATCGACTGCTCCGACCCCATCGGGCCGGGAGAAGGCCTCTTCACCAGAGACTTCTACCGGAGCGCCTTTGCGGCTCTTCGGAAGGATGGCCTCATCGTGCAGCAGACCGAATCCCCCATCGTGCAGCAGCATACGGTGCACGATGTGTTCGAAGCCATGAATGATGTGTTCCCTATCGTGCGCATGTACTATTCCCATGTGCCCATCTATCCGGCATGCATGCATTCCTTCATGCTGGCCTCCAAGGTCTATGATCCTTTAACCGCAGAGCCCCGGGAGAACGCACCGGAGCCTATGAAATACTACAACCGCCGAATCCAGAAGAGCTGCTTCGTTCTGCCAAATTTCATCAAATATCTTCTGTACAAAGGACAGAAATCCTTCTGAAAAGGAAATCGGAGGAGCAGGAGCGAGTCTTTTCAAATCTTTCCATTTCTTTCAGAGAAAAACATTGGAAAAGCACTGGCTTTATAAAAAAATCGGTGCTTTTTTTGATAGAAAATACAATAAAGACGATACCTTTATGGTCAGACCAGTCCCTGCATTGTATAAAAATTCTTATGGAAGCAAACTCTATGAAAGAATCGGTGCTTTCTTGGAGCATCATTACGGCAATGCATTTCTGCAGGGTGAACAATCGGTGAAATTTCAGAGTACTGTTTTATCCTTCCTCATGCTGTCTGCGGGCGCTTCTTTTCTACCATGACCTATAAAGTCTGATTTAATCACAGTATTGACAGGATACGGAAAAAGGATTATACTGAAAGCACGATGGAAAACGTTCTAAAATGAACAGATTCAGGAACTCGCCCTGGCTCGGAAAGCACTGATTCCGCACATCAGCTGCCTCTCTCATGCCTCGCCTGAAGGTTGTTCCTTCATTTTATGTGCATAAGGAGCTTTCAAATGAACCAGTCACCAGTTATGGCGGAAAGAATGAAACAGACCAAAAACAGGATTTTGCAGACAGCCAAGGAAATCTTCCTTGAGCAGGGCTACAAGCGGACCACCATCCGGCAGATTGTGGAGCGCTCCGGCATTACCTCCGGCAGTATTTACAATATCTTTTCCAGCAAGGAAGAAATATTCAGCGCCCTGGTGGATGATCTCATGCAGAACTGCATCGACATGGTGCAGAAGGAAAGCAGCGGCGAATCCCCGCTGTACCGCTATGCGGCGGTGCTCATGGTGGAAATGGAAGCCATTGCCCGGGATGAAAGGGTGAGGGAACTTTATCAGGAGGCCTATACATCTCCGGTGATGTTTGAAGAAGTGGTGCAGCGCCACCTCCGTCTGGAAAGTGAAATCTTCGGCGAAGATTACGTCCGCCTCTTCAAGGGTGACCAGCTCATGATCCGGAACCTCATGGTGAAGGGAGCCATGGGAGCCTTCATCGACTCCTTCTATTTCGGACACCAGCCCAATGAGGAGGACGCAAGAACCATGCTTCTCTCCCTGACCCTGCGGGTGCTGGGCAGCAAAAAGAAGGATATTCTTCCTCTCATGAAACAGCTGGAAGAGAAAAGGGATGTATGGATTCGTCTGTCCAAAGATGTATTGAAATAATTTCTGAAAATGATGGTAAAAGCCGGCTCGGTCTTCTCCATGGGGACATGTGCCGGCTTTTGGTCATCGAAAATCAGGCACATAAAAACAGGGCGGCAGTGGGATTCACTGCCGCCCTGTTTTTATGTAAAGGCATTTTATGCTTCTGCAGTTTCGTTGGAATGGTTCAGCACCTGGCCGGCCAGATCAAGCCAGAGATTTTCGTTTTCTTCCATGTACTGGATGAGACGGTTCGATTCCCTTGTTTCCAGTCCCATGTTACGAAGGATGCAGAACATCACCTTGCGGCGGATTTCTGCAAAATCCAGCTTCTGGGAGAAGTCAAAGGAAATGACATAGGAAGAAACGGCACCTTCGGAGAGAAGGATGGCGGTGGAGAGACGGGCATTCCGCGGATGTCTTCTGCCTGCCCAGACTTCCTCAGCCAGGGCGGAATGGCGCTTAATCACCGTTTCCATAAGGAAGGGGGACGTATGGAATGCACACATGAGCTCCCGAACTACCGGATTCTTTTCGGTAATGTAGAGTTCCATGGCCAGAAGGCCCACCAGACGGTTCTCTGCCGGCTGGTCTGCCAGAACCTTGTCAACCCTTGCTTTGGCATCGGTCAGGAATTCGTCCACCAGAGCGGAAAACAGGTGCTCCTTGTCTTCAAAAATGTTGTAAATACTGCCGGATGTAATTCCGGACTCCTGCACAATCTGTCTGATTGTTGTTGTTTTGTACCCCTGGGTCAGAAACAGTTTCTCCGCAGTTCTGAGAATCTGGTTCCGGATGCCCTTCATGTGGACTGCCCTTTTTTCGGACATAGTAATTTATACCTCACTTTTCCCCTAAACAAAATACGTATATACATGCATAATACATACCTAAAATGCCCCTGACTTAATTTATTATAAAAGGTATTCCACCCAATTGTCAAACAAAAAAATGATTTAAAGATGGAGAAGATGGCAGAAAAAGAGAAGAAAATGCCGCAGCAGCAGTGAGAATGCAGATTTTGTAAGAAAAAACAATTTTTATGTATTTCCGGCTCATCTCTTTTTTATAAAGGTTTCATATGATTTAAAAGGAAGTTAGCCAACTAAATTAGAAAAGTTTGTTCGATATTAGTATATACTTGTTATGTACGAAACAAACCAGTATATACCCATATGGAGGAGCAAAGGGCATTGCGGCATCCGCAGGCGCCTTCCCTGGGAATTGGTGTTTCTCTGTTTTTGGGCAATAGGAAAGGCGCAGGACTTAGGGGGATCCTGCGCCTTCATCTTCTCTTCCCGTCGGCAGGAACCGGAATCGTTCCTGAAATGAGGGTACATTTCAGGAAGGAGGGAACCGGTCCTCTTTGGGGCAGACCGGCGGGGAGAGAATTACCTTGGAATGTGGGAAACATTCCCGCCCTAAAAGTCCCCGTAGGGCCGTTTAGAACGCATTTAATTATAATGCCCATATGGTGTAAAAGTCAATACCGATTTGTAAAAATAATGAAATATTTTGCAAAACAGACTTTAAGACCTGAAAATAGAAGGGAAAAGAGGGACAGGGCTGTGATAAGAGACAGTTTCTGCCATGGAGGGCAGGAGGGATTCTTCTCCGGAGCAGAAACAGGGCTCTAACATATCCCTTGGCGCTGATTTCAAGAAGAAATTGCTGCCCCTGTGAATCCGGAGACCCTTCGGAAATTCAAGAATGTACTATAAGCAGTACCTGTCATTAACCATAGATAAGACGCATGAAAGAAAAGAGAAATCATCAGGACCGGTATTTCCGGGACACACCGTAGGCGGCAAGGCCCAGGGCGGCGGCAGAAAGGGCAGCGGCGGTGAGCTTTCCGTAGGGGATGGAGGAAAGTTTCAATTTCTTCCTGGCCGCATCCAGCGGTGTCACCGGTTTTTCGGAAGAAACCGCCAGGGCCCCCAGACGGGAGCGGATGGTCACGTCCCGGAAACCGGCATCCTCCAGAAACGCCTTCAAATCATTCCTGCTGTATACCTTCATGCCGGGAATGAGTTTCTCGTACACCTGGTGCAGAGGACTTCCGCCTTTGGACTGGAGAAGGAGGAAGGTCCCGCCGGGCTTCAGCACCCGGAGCACCTCCTTCAGGCAGGCAGCGGGATCTTTCCAGAAATAGAAAGTTTCCTCCGCCAGGATGAAATCAAATTTGTTTCCGTTAAAGGGAAGCACATCCGCTGCCCCCTCATACACGGAGATGTGCCCCTCCCGAATGGCCTCTTCATTGAGACGGTAGGAAAAATCCACCGCCCGGAAGGAAGAATCAATGCCCGACACATGGCCCTTCGGTGCCTTCTCCAAAAGGCGCCTAAGGTTCTTCCCGCCGCCGCAGCCGATATCCAGGATTTCCGCGTCCTCCGGAAGGGACACCGCCGACAGCCCCCAGAGAGAGAGAGGCGTATTCCACAGGTTCATGGCAGAGAGCAGGTACCCCTCCGCCTTTGGACCGGTGTGGAAAGGAAACGGTTTCTTCAGTAATGCTTTCATAGTGACAGCCTCCTTTATCCAGTTTTACTTACTTATATTATAGCTGAAAATCTTGGAGGGAGTAAGGTGGAGGGAGAGAGATTTGTGGGGAATGGGGACTGGGAGGGAGAATTGTAAATGGTAAATTGTAAATGGTAAATGGAGGAGGGCGCCTGCAGCGCCGATTTTATAGCCTGCCTTTAGGCAGGCTAAGGGTCAACTTTGGTCGACTCGCGCATTTTATGCAGCATGTGCGCAGTACGTGATGCAGCGTTATAGCCTCCTTCCTGAGGAAGGAGGCTATATACTGCGGCGCCAGCCGCCACCACACCCTCTGAACCCTTTGAACCTTCTGAATCCTCTGAACCCTTTACTATGTGTATATTCTGTATAAAATGCACAAATTCTTTTTCTTCCCTCAAGATGGAAAATATCCGGTAATTATCGTATGAATTACTATCGCATGAAAGATAAAAATGCAGAAAATTGAAAAAATTCCAAATTTCCTATTGCACATTTATGCAAAGCGCTGTATAATTATCACATCTTGAGAAAAGCCCACGTGAAGGGCTCATGAAATTGTCTATATTCAATGAAGAAAGGCGGCATTCCTATGGCTGATGTTAAAGATGTTAAAAAAGTAGTTCTTGCTTATTCCGGCGGACTGGATACTTCCGTTATTATTCCCTGGCTGAAGGAAAATTATGGCTGCGAGGTCATTGCCTGCACGGTGAACCTGGGGCAGCCTGAAGATTTCGATGCCATCCACAAGAAGGCTCTTGCTTCCGGCGCTTCTGTGGCGGAAACCCTGGATGTAAGGAAAGAATTTATTGAAGAATACGCCTACAACGTACTGAAGGCTGACGGCCGGTATGAAGGCAAGTACCTTCTGGGCACTTCCTTCGCCCGTCCCCTCATCGGCAAATGCCTGGTGGACATGGCCAAGAAGTACGGCGCCGACGCCATCTGCCACGGCGCTACCGGCAAGGGCAATGACCAGGTTCGTTTCGAACTGACCATCAAAGCCCTGGCTCCCCATATGAAGATTATCGCTCCCTGGAGAATCTGGGATATGAAGTCCAGGGAAGATGAAATGAAGTACGCTGAAGCCCATGGCGTGCCCATCGATAAATACGATGAAAAGCAGACCGATGAAGAAAAGGCTGCCCAGAAATATCCATATTCCATGGACTGGAATATGTGGCACCTGTCCCATGAAGGGGACGACCTGGAGAACCCGGCCAATGCGCCTCACAAGGATATGTACCTTGTTACCTGCGATCCGGAAGATGCTCCCGACAAGGACGAACTGGTGACCATCGAATTTGAAAAGGGCGTACCTACCGCTGTAAACGGCAAGAAGATGGACGGCGTGGAACTGGTGAACACACTGAATGCCATCGGTGCCAGAAACGGCATCGGCATCGACGACCTGGTGGAAAACAGACTGGTAGGCATGAAGTCCAGAGGCGTTTATGAAAACCCCTGCGGCTCCATCCTCTTCTATGCCCACACGGAACTGGAAAGACTTACCCTTGACCGGGCGACCTTCCATTTCAAGGAAGTGGCTGCGGTGAAATATTCCGAACTGGTTTACGACGGCATGTGGTTTGCACCGCTCCGGGAAGCACTCCAGGCCTTTGCAGACAAGACCTCCGAAACCGTTACCGGCAAAGTCACCCTGCGCCTCTACAAGGGCAACATCATGTCCCACGGCGCTGAAAGCCCCTATTCTCTGTACAACGAAGAATTTGTTACCTTCGGCGAAGATGATGTATACAACCAGGCCGATGCAGAAGGATTCATCAACCTCTTCGGTCTGCCCCTCACCATCCGGGCCCTCATGAAGGAGAAGAATGCAAAATGAGTGATATGATGTGGGGCGGACGCTTTACGAAAGCGGAGGAAAAAAATGCCCTTGATTTCAACGCATCCATTTCCTATGACTGCCGGATGTATAAAGAAGACATTGCCGGCTCCAAGACCCATGCGAAAATGCTTGCCCGCCACGGCATCATTTCAGAGGAAGACCGGGTGAAAATCACCGAAGGCCTTTCTAAAATCAAAAAGGAAATCGACGACGGAAAGTTTCCTTTCTCCATTGAGCTGGAAGACATCCACATGAACGTGGAAAAACGGCTCACCGATGACATCGGCGATGCCGGAGCCCGGCTCCACACCGCAAGGAGCAGGAACGACCAGTGTGCCCTGGACCTCCATATGTACATGAAAAGACAGATGGGCCGTCTGGCGGACAAACTCATCGCCGTGGAAGAAGCTCTCCTCAATGCGGCGGAAAAGTACAAAGATGTGATTCTGCCGGGCTACACCCATATGCAGCGGGCCCAGCCGGTGCTCTTTGCCCATCACATGCTCTGCTACTTCGCCATGCTGGAAAGGGATTTTAAGCGGCTGGAAGACTGCTATGAAATGGCGGACATGTCTCCCATCGGCGCCTGCGCCCTGGCAGGAACTACCTATCCCACCAATCCCCTGGAAGAAGCGGAGGACCTCCACTTCTCCAAGGTCTATGGAAACAGTCTGGACGCCGTGTCCGACAGGGACTACCTTCTCCAGTTCCTCTCCTTTGCCTCCATCTGCGCCATGCACCTGTCAAGGCTTTCGGAGGAATTCATTTACTGGAGCACCAGCGAATTCCAGTTCATTGAACTGGACGACGGCTATTCCACCGGAAGCTCCATTATGCCCCAGAAGAAAAATCCGGACATGTGCGAACTCATCCGCGGCAAAACAGGCCGTATCTACGGAAGCCTCATGGGCCTCCTCACTGTGATGAAGGGACTCCCCCTTGCCTACGACAAGGATATGCAGGAAGATAAGGAAGGCGTTTTTGACGCCATGGATACTTTGTACTTTGCCCTGGATATTTACGCCGGCATGATTAACACCATGACCGTCAACGGAAAGCACACCAGGGAAGTGCTGGAACACGACTTCTCCAACGCCACGGATATGGCGGACTACCTGGCCAAGAAGGGCCTCCCCTTCCGGCAGGCCCATGCGGTGGTAGGAAATGCGGTGCATTACTGCATTGAACACCACAAGGTGCTCCATGACCTGACCATGGAAGAATTCAAATCCATGAGTCCCCTCTTTGAAGAAGACATCCTGGAAGCACTGAAAATAGAAAACTGCGTGAAAAACCGCGAAAGCTACGGCGGCACCGGTCCGAAATCCGTAGAACGCCAGAAAGCCCACGGAAAAGAAGCTGTGGCAGCCATGAAAGAAAAGGCCGCCCAGTGGAAAGAATCCATGGCCTTCCTGGGATAACAGTGAGCCATAGCGCCCTGCGCTTGGTATAGACAATTTCACAGGAAAAAGCCCCCGCGAAAGCAGGGGCTTTTTCCTGTGGAGATGATACACCATGGAGGCATGCCGGATGGGCAGCTGTTCGCGAAGGGTTTCCTATTGGAGTGATACACCATAGTTTTATGCAGGACGGGAAACTATTTGCGCAAGGTTTCCTGTAGAGGTGATACACAATGGCATCATGTCGGACAGGAAACTATTTGCGAAAAGTTTCCTGTAGAGGTGATACACAATGGCATCATGCCGGACAGGAAACTGTTTGCGAAAAGTTTCCTGTTGGAGTGATACACCATAGTTTCATGCAGGACGGGAAACTATTTGCGAAGGGGTTCCTATGGAGGAGATGCACCATAGTTTCAAGCAGGACAGAAAACTATTTGCGAAAAGTTTCCTGTAGAGGTGATACACAATGGCATCATGCCGGACAGGAAACTGTTTGCGAAAAGTTTCCTGTTGGAGTGATACACCATAGTTTCATGCAGGACGGGAAACTATTTGCGAAGGGGTTCCTATGGAGGCGATACACCATAGTATCATGCCGGACGGGAAACTATTTGCGAAAGGTTTCCTGTAGAGGTGATATACAATGGTGTCCTGTCAGTGCCGGCCATGGTGTCCTGTCGGTGCCGGCCATTTCGCAAATCAGGGCAGTCAAAAACGCCTCCCCATAAGGAGGCGTTTTTGATTGAGGCGGGCAGGCCGCCATTTGGCTGTCCGGATAGCGATGGAGTATCATTTGAGCTTTTCCCGCAGCACCCTCGCGCCGCTGCCGCTGCCCTCTCTCCACAGGAAAGCGTCTCACGAAATTTTCAATCGCCTATGGCTCCCTACAAATTTCGTTCGCTTGCCATCCCTGAAAGGGGGCGCAAGGGTTAGCCTCGAAAACTCTTGTTGCCCCTTGAGGGGCCATAGGGTGTACGGGGTGAAGCGCCGTGAATGACCGTTATTGTGGAACTGACCGCCGACAGGCGGCCTGCTTGCAATGTGTATCATTTGAGCTTTTCCCGTAGAGCACCCCCGCGCCGCTGCCGCGGCCCTCTCTCCACAGGAAAGCGTCTCACGAAATTTTCAGTCGCCTATGGCTCCCTACAAATTTCGTTCGCTTGCCACCCCTGAAAGGGGGCGCAAGGGTTAGGGAAGCACCGATTAATTCGCAGAATCGAATTTCATATGTATTTTTATCCAATGCTGCGTCATCAGTCTCCTTAAATAGCTCGCTATTCGCGTCGACTGATTCCTTGCATTGAATAAAAATACAAGAATGAAATCCGATAACGATTTAATCAGCGCTTCCCTAGAATCGAAAACTCTTGTTGCCCCTTGAGGGGCCATAGGGTGTACGGGGTGAAGCGCCGTGAATGACCGTTATTGTGGAACTGACCGCCGACAGGCGGCCTGCTTGCAATGTGTATCATTTGAGCTTTTCCCGTAGAGCACCCCGCGCCGCTTTGCGGACCTCTCCCACTCAAGGGGGGCGCAGGGGGCGGACAGCCGTCGGTAAGGGGACAGCCGATTTTCACCGTCCCACTAGCCCACTAGCTCACCAGCTCACCAGCTCACTAATATTACAGCTTATGCACCAGTAGGAATCGTATTTTTTCCATCAGACTCATTCCGTCAAGGCAGTTCTTTCTGGCTTCTTTGATGATGGCGGCGGCTTCTTTCTTTTCTTCTTTGGAAAGGGGCATGCCGGAGAAGCGGGATTTCACCAGCATATCCATGAGGCGGTCGAAGTTCTTGAACCGCTTATCGCTGGCGAATGCTTTCTTTCTCTCTTCGTAGGTTCCTTTGGCGGAAATGCCTGCATAGAGGGCAAGGCGGTCCATGTAGTCCAGAAGACGGTTGAAGGCGGATTTGCTTTCCGGTGCATGGCGGATGAGACGGTTTACGGCAGAAAGGCGGAAGAGGATGAAGGCAGCAGCGGCGGCAAGAATGAGGGGAAGGAGAAGAAGCCCTTTAGGAAGGGGCCTGGACGAAGGGACGCCGGGATTCTGGGGAGAAAGCTGCGGCGGATTTTTGGAAGATTCCCCATTCGGCCGGTTCTGTTGATTGGGCTCCTGCTGTTCCTGGGAATTCTGCTGCTCTTGAGTCTTCTGCTGCTCCCGGGGCTTGGACTGGCTGTTCTTATCCTTCTCATCTACCGGTGCGTCCGGTGCGCCGCTGTCGTTTTTCTGCTTGTCTGCAGGAACGGGGAAGGGGTTGTCAGTGCCGTCATAGCCCGGTGTCATTTCCACCGGCCGCCAGCCCAGGCCGTCCACATAGACTTCTGCCCAGGCGTGGGCGTGGTGATCATTGATGCTGTACTGATGAAGACCGTCCTGTGAAATGGGGGCGTCCTTGATTTCATCAGCCCCCACGGTGAGGCCTGCGGCGTAGCGGGCGGGGATGCCGGAAGCACGGAGAAGCATGACGGCGGCGGAAGCAAAGGAGGTGCAGTAGCCCTTTTTGCTTTCGGTGAGGAAATAGGTGACAAAGTCCTTTCCCTCCGGTGTTCTGCCGGGATTTGTGGTATAGCGGTAATTAGAAGCCAGGAAACGGCGGATATCCTCTACCCGCTGTCGTTTTTCCGAAAGGCTGGAAACGGGGGTGATGGGGCCCAGGGCAGAGAGGCCTTCTTTGACGGAATCCGGAATATCCAGGTAATGGCTGTATACGAAGCGGCGATATTCCTTCTCTCCGTCCAGATAGGTGCGGAAATAGGGGTCGCTGCTGTTTTCCCTGTCCATCATGGAAATGAGGGCACCGGAAGGGAGCTGCCACACATAGGTGCTGTAGGCCTTGCCTTCCCGGCTTATGGGAGCGCGGTCATAGGCAAAGAGGGGGGCACCGAAGCTGGCATCATAGGGAAGAAGGAGAAAGCGGGTCTTTTCATATACCGCATCTACGGTAAAATCTTTTTTCAGCTCTTCCACGGTCTGTCCATTTTCCAGATAGTTGGAAAGGGTCTGGGAGAGGGCAGGGCTCCGGGCGATGACTTCCATGAGCCAGGCGCCCTGGTCGTACCATTCGCCGTTATTCTTGTCAAATAAATGCTTAACCCCTTCATAGCGGTCATCGGGCAGATCCTTCCACTGATTATTTCCATACTCTCCGCCGCTCCAGCTCCGAAGGTAGAGACGACGGGAGGTATCGGAAGTTTCAATATCCGCAATGATACGGCCGGAGTAGCGGATGCCATTCACATGGCCCAGTTTCTGCCGTCCGGCGGTGCCCTTCATCATGCCGGTGTAAGCATTGCCTGCATGGAAGATGGGGTCGTAGGGATCCACGAAGGACACGATTTCTTCCTGCATTCTAGAAAGGATAGCCGGCTGCTCATAGCGGCTTTCCGGAATCACAAGGGAAAGGATTAGGCCGATAACCAGGGCGGAAAGGAAGGCCGGCACCTCTGCATGGGAGAGAGAGCCGCCCTTCAGCCGGGCAGGCAGGGAAATCATGTAAGCGCCGGAAAGGGCAAGGGCCAAAGACGGCGGATTGATGCCGAAGTAAAATCCCACAAGCAGGACGCCCAGGGAAAGAAGGGACGAAAGGATGGCGCCTACTTTGGAAATGGATGCACAGAGGAAGAACCAGGAAAGGAGGAGAAGAATGTATACCTCCACCGCCATGGAAGAGGTTCCCTCAGGCAGGTGGGGAATGACAAGTTCTACATCATAGGGTTCCTTCAGGGTGGTGAGGAAGGAAATGGAAAGGGCGGTGAAACTCTTTTCCATGGATGAATGGAAAAGGATAAGTACTGCCGCCAGGCAGACAAAGAGAACCGCCACCAGGGGGAAGCGCTTCTTTTCCGGCAAAGCGGAAAGGAGGAAGCTCCCTGCCATGACCAGAAGGAAGGAAAGAATGGCGAAAAAGAATGTGCTCTGCCCGGTGTAGGAAAAAAGGAGGGACACCGTTCCGGCGCTGCCCAGGGCGGTGAGGAAAGCGGAGAAGAAAGCAGTTTTTGTCATTATGCATTCCCTCCCAGAGCGTTATAAATGGCATCCCTGCCGGACAGGGCAGTCCCTGCACCTTCAGCGGCGCACCAGACTGTGGGTGAAAGCTGGGGCGGGAAGGGGGGATGGGGATTTCCGGTGATATAACAGATAGGAACGTAGGGCGAAAGGTCGGCCCCCATCAGGGCCCCTTCGGTGCCTGCCCGAAGGAAACCGGACAGGGCGTCCGTCCAGTCATCCCTGGTGCGGATGGTCTGGGAAACGGAACCCTTCGCGGTGGCAAAGACGAATCGGAAGGGAATGCGGGCGGACAGCAGGGCCAGTCCTGCGGAATAGAGGGCATCGCCCACTGTATCCCGGAGCATGGCATTCCTTTCATAGTCCGCTGCCAGAACGATACGGCTGCTGCCGGAAGGAGCTGAATCGCGCACATAGACCTCATCCTTTCGGGCCGTTACCTTCCAGTTGATGAGATGGGGATTATCGCCGGGCTTATACTCCGTGGCACCGAAGTACTCCTTATCCTCGCTTCCTGCTATGCGGCGAAGGATGGATAGGGCAGCAGCAAAGGTGCCCACCTGACGGGGATAAACAAGGAAGGAAGGGGCGGACAGGTCCCTTTTGAAATGGAAGAGGGCAAAAGGATCTTTCCAGAAAAGGCTGATTTTTTCGGGAGAATAACGTCCGCAGTGAACCATATCCCTGGTGAAATAAAAGACAAAGCCCTCTTTCTTCTCTTCATAGGCTTCAAAAGGAGCGCCGTCCAGCAGCACCTCCAGGGAAGAGAGAAAAGGCAGAAAAGGGCTTTTCAGGAAAATTGCGATTTCCGCCTTTTCACCCCGCACCACATGGGAAGGCGCGGACAGAGAGCAAACCACTCTTTTCCCCGCCTGCCGGCTCCCGAAGTACAGGGCAGCCGGAGGCAGAAGAAGCATGAGGAAAAGCAGGAAAGCATCATACTGGTCGTAAATTACCATGAGGAAAAAGGCCATGAAAAGAAGAAATACATAGTAAAATCGGCCCATTTACTCCTCCTTCAGTGATGGCAGGGGCAGGGAAGAAAGCAGCTCGGTGAGCACCGACTCCGCCGTCTTTCCGGCATACCGGGCATCGCCGGTGAGGGAAATACGGTGGCCCAGGGTATAGGGGGCTACCGCCGCCACATCATCGGGGGTGGCATAGGATCGTCCTTCCATGAGGGCATGGGCGCGGGCCATGGAAGAAAGGGCCATGGTGCCTCTGGGGGATACACCAAGACGGATATCCGGATGATTCCTGGTGGCCCGGGCAATGTCTACCATGTAGCCGTACAGGCTTTCCTCCACATGAATGCGGGATACCTCCTCCCGAAGGGTCAGAAGCCCTTCAGGGGTAATGACGGAAGAAAGGCCTTCGGCAGGGTTCTTCCTTTCGCCGGAAAGGATGCGGATTTCATCTTCCCTTTCCGGATAGCCCACGGTAATGCGGATCATGAAACGGTCTGTCTGGGACTCCGGCAGCTCCTGGGTGCCGGAAGAACCGAAGGGGTTCTGGGTGGCCATGACGATAAAGGGCTGGGGCACGGCGTATGTCTTCCCGTCCACCGAAAGCCGCCCTTCCTGCATGACCTCCAGCAGGGCGGACTGGGTCTTCGGGGAGGCCCGGTTGATTTCATCGGCCAGAAAGAAATTGGTCATGGCGCTGCCCGGCATGTACCGGAAGGTGCCGGAATTCTTATCGTACATGGAAAAGCCCGTAATATCCGAAGGCAGCACATCGGGGGTAAACTGCATGCGCTTGTAGTCCAGCCCCAGCACATGGGTAAAGGCCACGGCAATGGTGGTTTTCCCGACGCCGGGAATGTCATCGATAAGGATGTGGCCGCCGGCCAGGATGGCCGTCAATATCCGGCGCAGCACCTCGTCCTTGCCCAGGACAGCCTTCCCCGTTTCAGAAAGGATAGCATCAATGGTTTCTTTTGTATTCATACGGATACCTCAATTCTTGTTAATATATTACTTATTATACTCCTTGGGGGAAGGGGGTTCAGGCGCCTTCGGCGCCCGGGTTCTATGGTGCCATCGGGGCTCCGCCCCTGGGCACCATGGGCTGTGCCCACTGAGCGGGCCGGTTCAGAGGAGGTTGTATGTCGCCTGCGGCGGCCGCGGAGCGGCATATAATACTCATCGCCCGACAGGGCGATACCATAACCCTCTGAACCCTTTGAACCTTCTGAACCCTTTGAACCCGGGCCACCCCCCGGACCATTGACAACGTCCCTTTTCTCCCCTATAATAGTATCGTTATGGAAGGGTGTCCGAGCGGTTGAAGGAGGCGGTCTTGAAAACCGTTAACTTCGTGAGAGGTTCATGGGTTCGAATCCCATCCCTTCCGCCATAAAAAACGAATCCGCGGCGTTTACCGCGGATTTTTTTTGTACCATGATGGAGGCTGTATGACCATTGCCGGAAGAAGTATAGACGTCATGTCTATTTTACGAAAAATCCTGGGACTTACCATTGGAGCCATTATTTATTCTGCAGGACTGAACCTGTTCCTTATTCCCAACCACATCATCGACGGCGGCGTCACCGGTATTTCCCTTCTGGTGCAGGCGCTGACGGGAGTGCCCTTTTCGGTGCTCATCGTGGTACTGAACCTTCCCTTTTTCTATCTGGGCTATAAGCGTCTGGGTGCGGGGCTGGCAGTGTCGGCTACCTATGCCATCGTCATCCTGTCCCTGTGTTCCTCTTATTTTGAACAGCTGAAGCCTGCCACCACGGACCCCTTCCTGTCCACCATCTTCGGCGGCATCATCATCGGCATCGGTGTAGGCATCGTCATCAAAAGCGGCGGCTCCACGGACGGTACGGAAATCGTGGCTATCTGGATGGATAATAGAACATCTTTTTCTGTTGGGGAAATCATCATGTTCTTCAACTTCTTCATCCTTGGCGCCGCAGGCTTCGTGTTCAGCTGGAACAGCGCCATGTATTCCCTCATTGCCTATTTCATCTGCTCCCGCATGATTGACGCCGTATCCACAGGTCTGGATTCGTCTAAAGGCATTTTCATCGTTACCACCGAGTACGACCAGGTGTCCGACGCCATTGTCCACGACATGCACCGCGCCGTCACCCGTCTCCACGGCCAGGGGGGCTTCTTGAAGGACGACAAGGATGTGCTCTACTGCGTGGTGACCCGCCTGGAAGTGACCAAGCTGAAACAGGTGGTTCACGGCATAGACCCCAGTGCCTTCCTCTCCGTTTTCGATGTGCAGGAAGTACAGGGAGGACTGGTGAAGGGGAAATAGGGGGAATGGAGTCATCGGAGGGTGACCGGATTCCCGTGCGCAAGAGGATTCAGGCGCCATCGGCGCCCGGGTTCATGGTGCCATCGGGGCTCCGCCCCTGGAAACCACAGGTTCCGCCCACAGAGCGGGCTGGTTCAGAGGGGAGTTTTTGAAGCCGCCACCACCACCCTTTGAACCCTCTGAACCCTATGAACCCTCTGAACCCGGGACGCGAAGCGGCCCTTTTTATTTTTCCCCTTTACAAATGGGAATTCCTATTATAAAATAAGACAATTTGTGCCGAAAACGGCGCGGTCAGTTTTTTTATTCTTTTGGAAGACCATTTAGGGGGTATTATGTCGGAAAAATCTTTGGAAGAACTGGAATTTGAAGAAACCGGTGTGACGCGGAAGGAACGCTGGAAAATCATGTGGGCGTCCATCATCGGTTATGCCATGGACGGGCTGGATGTGCTCATTCTTTCCTTTGCCATGGCGGCCATTGTGAGCGAGTTTGGCTTGACCCTTGGGGAAGGGGGACTCATTGCCACCTACACCCTCATCGGTACGGTGCTTGGGGGCTATCTCTTCGGCATCTTTGCCGACTATTTCGGCCGGGTGCATACTTTTTCCCTCACCATCATTATTTTCTCCATCTTTACCGGGGCCTGCGCCTTTGCGGATAATGTGACGCACCTCAATATTCTCCGTTTCCTGGCGGGCCTTGGCCTGGGCGGGGAATACGGCATCGGCATGACCCTTGTTTCTGAAACCTGGCCCGCCGCCAAGCGTGCCAGAGCTACCGCCGGCGTTGCCATGGGCTGGCAGGCCGGCGCTGTGCTGGCGGCCATCCTGGCGGCTGTGGTGCTTCCGGATTACGGCTGGAGAGGCCTTTTCCTGGTAGGCGTGGTGCCGGCGCTCCTGGCTGCCTGGGCCCGTCACGGCATTAAGGAACCGCCCATGTGGGTGAAGCGCAAGGAAATGAAGAAGGAACTGGCTGCCAGAAAGGCCAATGGGGAAACCCTGACGGCAGAGGAAGAGGAGCAGCTGGCGGAAGCAAGGAAATTCCCGCTGGCCCACCTTTTCGCCAGCCCCTCCAAGACGGTGACCACCCTTTCTCTCACCGTCATGACCAGTGTGCAGAACTTCGGTTATTACGGCATTATGGTGTGGCTGCCCATGATTCTTCTGAAGGAACACGGCCTCACCACGAAATCCATGTCCGGCTGGATGATTGTGACAGTCATCGGCATGATTGCAGGCATTTACGTATTCGGCTATCTCTGCGACCGTCTGGGCCGTAAGATTCCCTACCTTATTTTCTACATCTGCGCCGCAGCCATGGTGTACATCTACGTGAACCTGGGCACGCCTATCGCCCTTCTCTTCGGCGGCGCCTTCCTGGGCTTCTTCTGCAACGGCATGATGGCAGGCTATGGTACCCTTCTGTCTGAAAACTATACCACCGACGCACGTTCCACCGCCCAGAATTTCATCTTCAATACGGGCCGCGCTGTAGGGGGCTTTGCTCCTGCCATTATCGGCGCCCTGGCCCAGTCCCACGGCTTCAGCGCCGCCTTCGCCCTCCTGTCCTGCGTTTATGTGGCAGCGGCAGTGAACGTGCTCCTCTTCATCAAGGATACCAAGGGCACTGTGATTCGCTGATTTCCGGTTTTAAAAGACTGTCATGGATTGATTCCGTGGCAGTTTTTTTATTCTGAAAAAAATGTAAGCGGCCCGCCGCCGTGTCATTTCGAGCGGAGCCGCATGACGGTGTGAGGGAATGGGGCTGCGCTCTATTGAAACTCTGAGTCGAGAAATCTCCTGCTTCACTGCGGCATGCAGCATTGAGAAGTGAGGTAGGGCGGGGGGCACTTGGGTTCATCTATTTCTTTTAAAATGCTTATTTCCCGGACTTAAAAATATATTGTAAACGTTGAAATAAAGGCAAGGTTGTTATATTATATACGTATGTAAACCGTGTATACGGCAAAAGAATAACAAATAGTTTACAAACGAGGCGAGAACATGGTTCGGGAAAATGCATTGGATGAGGACCGGGGCAGGTCCAGGGAAATCGTTCTTTTCGGGTTGTTTACGGCGCTCATTGCCATCGGCGCCTTTATCCGCATTCCGGTGCCGGTGTGTCCCTTCACGCTGCAGCTTCTTTTCACCACCCTGGCGGGGCTCATACTGGGAAGCCGGCGGGGCGCCCTTTCCGTGGCACTCTACGTACTGTTGGGACTGGTGGGGGTGCCTGTTTTCACTGAAGGCGGCGGCCCTTCCTATATTTTTCAGCCCACCTTCGGCTACCTGGTGGGATTCATTGCAGGCGCATGGCTCACGGGAAAAATCCGTGAAATGTCGGGCTCCTGGTCCTTCGGCAAGGTGCTCTTTGCTAATCTCTGCGGCCTGGCGGTGGTGTACCTTTTCGGCATGATTTACGTCTATTTCATCAATAATTTCTACATCGGGAAAACCATCGGCGTTTGGGCGGTGATTCTGTACTGCTTCCTGCTGGCTGTTCCCGGTGACATCTGTCTCTGCATTCTGGCTGCCTTCCTTTCCAAGCGGCTGGTAAAGGCACTGGGCATCCATGACTGATTCGATTACAAGGAAGAACGAAATATTTCTTCCTTATTTTATTGCAAGGGGGAGTTTGAAATGAGTAAAGGATTATTTATTACCGGCACCGATACGGATATCGGCAAGACCTACGTGACGGCGCTGATTGTGAAAACCATGAGACAGGCCGGCTATGACGCAGGCTACTACAAGGCAGCCATCAGCGGCGCGCCCACCGTGGCTGCCTCTGACGCAGGCTTCGTGAACAAATTTGCCGATATCAAGGAACCGGAGGATATGATTCTTTCCTACCTCTACCAGCACGCCGTATCGCCTCATCTGGCGGCTCAGCTGGAAGGGCATCCCTTGGAAAAAGAAGTCATCTTGAAGGCCTGGAAACGGGTGACTGAGAAATATCCCTACGTCACCATGGAAGGAAGCGGCGGCATTGTCTGCCCCATCCGTCATGATGAAAAGGCTCACTACTATTTAACCGACATCATCGGCTGGCTCCACCTGCCGGTGCTAGTGGTGGCAGATGCAGGCCTGGGCACCATCAACCACGTGGTTACCACCTGCGAATACATTAAGAATCGCCATATCCCCATCAAAGGCATTATTCTCAACAACTGGCAGGGCGGCGTCATGGAAGAGGATAACGTCAAGATGATAGAAGAAATCACCGGCGTCAAGATTATTGCCCTGGTGAAAAAGGGAGATACCATCCTTCACTGTGATCCTAAGGTGCTGGAGGCATGCTACGCGGAAGTGTGAGTGATTGAGACATTGGCGGTGCCGGCCTGTATCCCTATATGTGAGGAAGGGGCCCGGCTGACGCCGCAGGCTGTATAGCAAGGTTGTGTTCACTGCGCTCAGGGGGGCGGGCGCAGAGGGGCTGTAATCCCGAAAGTAAGAGGGTTCAGGCGCCTTTGGCGCCCGGGTTCTATGGTTCGTGCGCTTTGCGCCGAACCATGGGTTCCGCCCACAGAGCGGGCCGGTTCAGAAGGGAGTTATAAATGCCGCCGTAAGGCGGCTATATCTGCGCCCGAAGGGCGCTACCACACCCTCTGAACCCTTTGAACCTTTTGAACCCTCTGAACCCTTTTTCACAGAGATTGACACCATATCCATTCAGACCAAATGACAATAAACACAAAGGAGTAAACAAAATGGCAGACATTAACTGGGAAGCGGAAGACAAGAAGTACATCTGGCATCCGGCCATGCAGATGAAGGATAATGAAGTATTTCCACCGGTGGTGGTGGACCACGGCAAGGGTGTATACCTCTACGACACCCATGGCAAGGAGTATCTGGATATCATTTCCTCCTGGTGGTGCAACCTTCTGGGCCACTGCAATCCGGAAATCAATGAGGCACTGAAGAAACAGGTGGATGAGCTGGAGCACGTAATCTTCACCAATTTCACCCACAAACCGGCCATTGAACTGTGCCGGGAACTGGAGCCTCTCCTGCCCAAGGGACTCACGAAGTTCACCTTCCACGACAACGGCTCCTCCTCCGTGGAAGCGGCCCTGAAAATGGCCTTCCAGTACCAGTACCAGACCGGCCATCCCGAAAGAACCCGTTTCATGTGCCTCCCCGAATCCTACCACGGTGAAACCATCGGCGCCCTGTCCGTGGGTTCCATGGACCTTTATGCCAAAATATTCCACCCCATGCTCATGAACAACATCCATTTCAAAGGCCTGGACTGCTACCGCTGTCCCTACGGCAAGACCCGGGAAAACTGTAATGTGGAATGTTTTGAAAGCGCCGAGGAGGCCTTCAAGAAATACGGAAAAGAAACGGTGGCCTGCATTGTGGAGCCGATTCTCCAGGGGGCTGCGGGCATGCGGATTTATCCGGCGGAATATCTTAGGAAACTCCGGAAACTCTGCGATGAATACGGCGTCCTTCTTATCGACGATGAAATCGCCGCCGGCTTCGGCCGCACCGGCACCCTCTTTGCCATCGAACACGCCGGTGTTTCCCCGGATATCCTCTGCACCTCCAAAGGCCTCACCGCCGGCTACATGCCCATGTCCATGACCATTACCACCGACAAGGTATACGATGCCTTCTACGACGACTACGGCACCCACAAAGCCTTCGTCCACAGCCATACCTATGCAGGAAATCCCATGGGCTGCGCCATTGCATTGACCGTACTGAAAATCATGAAACGGGACCACATCCTGGAAAAGGTCAATGAAGACGGAAAATACCTCCACGAAGAGCTCATGAAGGCCCTGGGCCATCACAAGAACGTCGGTGAAATCCGCCACATCGGCCTTATCAACGCCATCGAACTGGTGGAAGACCGGTCGACAAAGAAAGCCTTCGACCCCGCCAAACGCATCGGCTGGCACATCTTCAGAAAAGCCATGGACCTGGGACTGGTCCTTCGCCCCATGGGAGACATTATCTACTTCAACCCGCCCCTCACCATCGAAAGAAAGGATATGGATAAGGCGGTGAAACTCTGCACCGAAGCGGTGCATGCCGTACTGGGAGAGTAGAGCCTCTTAGATATTAGACGATAGATGATAGACGATAGACGATAGATGATAGATATCAGACGTTAGACATCAGACATCAGACTGCCGGACTTCCTGCCTCCCTGCGGTCATTCTGGGTCGGCTGACCTTTCAGCGGCAAAACCGTACAACCGCGCCGCAGGCGCGGTTGTACGGTTTTGCGAGCGAAGCGAGCCGGCTGCCGCAGGGCAGCTAAAAACTGCGGCAAAGCCGCCACCACCACCCTCTGAACCCTTTTACACAACCTTCATCCGCCCCCTTTGGTACTACGTACCACCTTTCCCCCGCAAGCGGGGGCACTATATATGGGGGGGAGAACCTTTACATCAAAAAAGCCCTCCGGCTCCAATGCCGGGAGGCTTTTTTACTGCGATTTCATTCCTTAGGCCCATATATTTTTATCATTTCCTTGGCTGTGAGGGGCTGTTTTCTTTTATTTTCTTCTCTTGCCTGAAGGAAGGCAGGCTTTTTGTCGACAGCGGTTTCCACGGAGTCCATGGCGTGGTCCACGGTTTCAGCGGAAATGCCCTCTGCCGGTGCGGCGTCGGCGGGGATGTCTACAGCGCCGTCATGGGAAGCAGCGTCGTGGTAGGAGAAGTTGTTTTCCACGATGCCGTCGGGATTGGTGGCTTCGTAGCCGTCCACGTGCTGCAGGCTGCCGTCGGGTCCGGTGCGGAAGTAGTCGCTGGTGTGGTGAACGCCGGGGGCATCCACCACATCATGGGCTGGTGTGTCCGGTGTGCTGTGATGGGCGTAGTCGTACACATCAGCCGGCGTGTCTGCCGTATCCATGGGAGCGTCGGTGGTATCCACGGTGTCCATGGTATCGAAACCATCAATGGCCTTCACGAAGGGCATGAGGAGTAGGATGATGAGAAGCGGCGCCACACCCATGATGGGCATGGCCCGTTTCAGGGTGTAATGGTTATGATAAAGCCACAGCATGATGAGGTGGAAACCCAGGGTGACCATGAAGGCAATGGCTGCGGCATAAACAGGACTGATGGAAAAGAAATAACGGAGGAAAAAGCGGTAGGGCAGATCCATATACCAATGGAGGCCGAAGAAGGCCGCCATGCCGTACATATAAAATCCCGCCAGCACCGCCCGCCAGTTGTCTATAATGTAGCTCAGCCGGGCAAAGAAAATGACCAGCATAATGATAAAGGCCACGGGAGCCAGAAAGGGGAAGAATGAAATCAGGGCAAAAGCAATGACCGCCGTTATCAGGATAGTGAGAATGCGCCTCCAGGTATAGAAGATAAAGAGGCATACAATAAAGGCGACGGAAAAGGTCTTGTACTCCGGCCGCATGAGGTTGATAAAAACGTAGAAGAAAGTAACCATCATGAGAACCAGATGGGCGGGAGTAAAACAGGTATAGGGACTTTTGGCGGTTGAAACTGACAAATCATCACATCCTTGGTTAAGTGGGGGAGCAGGCAGTACGGCGCCGGGCTGTATTCCCGGACGCAAAGGGGTTCAGGCGCCTTTGGCGCCCGGGTTCTATCGGTCATGTGCTGCCGCACTGACCGATGGGTTCCGCCCACAGAGCGGGCTGGTTCAGAGGGAGTTTTTAAAGCCGCCTTTCGGCGGAAAAACCTTCACAACCGGGCTTCGCCCGTAGAAATGCACCCCTATTGGTGCTAACGCACCACTTCTCCTAAAGGGAAGCATGTCACTGGATTCTCGGTTGCCTACGGCTTCCTACGAATCCAGTTCCTTTGCCACCCCGGAGGGGGAAGTTTGCTCTATGCTCAGCTTCCCGCCCCAACCGTCATTCTGAGCCGCAGGCGAAGAATCTCGGTACATGACGCTTATGAGACAAATGGCGTTAAATACCGGAAGGCGGGAAGCAGCCGCCTTTGGCGGCTTTTCCCCCCTTTGGTGCCTTACGGCACCACCTTCCCCCCGCTGAGCGGTGGGACTATGGGTACTAAACAGTGTGCCACATGACCCAATAGGTAAACATAGAGCAAAGTTTCCCCTCCGGGGGAGGCGAGCGAAGCGAGCCAGCCGCCGCAAGTCGGCAAATATAAACTGCGGCGAAGCCGCCACCACAACCCTCTGAACCCTTTGAACCCTTTGAACCCTCTGAACCTGAGCTGCGGAGCAGCTCCATGGCGTCACCACAACCCTCAGCCCGAAGGGCCGTCAATCTTAAGAACCTTTCCCCATCCTCTGAACCTTTTCCCAAAATAACAATTTCATTTATCATACCATAAAATATGCTGAAATACTTGCTTTACATTTCCTCAGCGGTCTCCTTTTTTTATCAGGACAGCAGTTGACACCTGAGAAAATGATGCTATAATAGTCCATAACGAAGCGATGAACCAGATGGACATGGCGGACTGACGTGGCAGAGAGCCGGCGCATGGTGAAAGCCGGTACGGGCGGGTCATGGACAATCACTGGAGAGCGTCTTTCCTGAAATGACAGTAAGGGAAGCGGGAGTGCCCGTTACAGGACTATGACATAAGTATAATGCAGGGTGGTACCGCGATTTCGCCCCTGTCCCAAAGTGGGACAGGGGCTTTTTGATTCCATCTGTTATACGAGTGTCTGAGTGATAAATCAGAGTGGTACCGCGGGAAATCCGCCTCTGTCTTTTGGGGACAGAGGCTTTTTTCATGCCCTGTCCGAAATTAAGGAGGGATTACGATGAAAGTGTTATCTATGTTTGATGGAAATCTGGGGAAATATCTGCTCCCCGGCATTGTGCTCCAGTCCGTCATGATCGGCGGCGGCTATGCCACGGGACGGGAAATCGTGGAGTACGGCGCCAAGTTCGGCGCCTACGGCTGGTATGCGGGCCTTGGCATTATGGCAGGCTTTGCGCTGGTGGCGGTGCTGTGCTATGAACTTATCCGCCTGTACCATGTGTATGATTACAAATCTTTTATCCAGTCCATTGCAGGACCGCTGTATCCGGTGTTTGACCTGGTGTACACCGTGTTCATGGTCATCATCCTGGCGGTCATGTCTTCTGCCACCGGTGCCGTGGTGCAGCAGATGTTCGGCGTGTCCCACTGGTTCGGTGTGGTAGGCATCATGGTGGTGGCAGGACTTCTCAATTTCTACGGTGAAAAGGTGATTTCCTTCTTTGAAACCTTCGGTACCGTAGCTCTCTATGCAGGGTACCTCACCTTTTCAGTGCTTGTGATTTCCGGCCATACCGGAAATATTGCATCCGTCATGGCATCGGCGGACCATTCCTACGTGCCCGATGCCACCATGGGCCATGCGCTCTGGACAGGTCTCCTCTACATGGCCTGCAACCTGGTGGTATTTCCTGCTTCCTTCTTCACCATCAAGAAACAGACGAAACGGAGAGAATCGGTGGTAAGCGGCATCCTGGCAGGCTTACTTGCCACCATTCCATGGTTCCTTACTTATTTCTCCGTCATGGGATTCTATCCGTCCAAAGACGTCCTGGGCGCCCAGGTGCCCTGGATGGTGATGATGCAGGAAAGCGGCGTGCCCTCCTGGATGATGGTGGCCTTCAGCTTCATCATGGGATGGACGCTGGTGGAAACAGCCACCGGCATGATTCATGCCCTTCTGGCAAGGGTGGACAAGGGACTGGAAGAAAAGGGAAGAACCGCCCTGTCCCGCAGAAATAAGGGCTTAACTACCGTGGTCATCATGGCAGCCTCCATCGCCCTGGCCCAGGTAGGCATCATCGACCTCATTGCCAAAGGCTACATGGCCCTGGCCTACGCCTTCATGGCCCTCTTCCTCCTGCCCCTCCTCACCGTGGGAGTGTATAAGATTCTCAAGAAGGAAGAAGGAGAAGAAATGGAAGAAGAACTGGTGGAAGGATACCGGCAGAAGGCGTGAGGGACTGGAGTCAATGGTCGAGACATTGGCGGCGCTTACTTGTAATCCCGAAGGTTGACGCCCGCTGGTGCGGGCGAGGGTTGAGGCAGCCTCCGGGCCTTTGGCCCTGGGCTGCCAGGGTTCTGTCTGGAATCGGCTGATGCCTTCCGGACAGTTTGAGGGCCCATGGGCCCAGGGGAGTTATAAAGTACCGCTGCCGCTGGGGATGTGGGCGCCTGTCGGCGCCATTTTATAGGCCGCCTTTCGGCGGCAGGAAAACCGTACAACCGGGCTTCGCCCGTGGAAATGCACCCCTTTTGGTGCTAACGCACCACTTCCCCCGGAGGGGGAAGTCTTCTTGCCACTCATCTTTTGTTCTCATAAGAAACTCAAAGATTAGAGCCGCTAAAATCTCCCCCTCCGGGGGAGATGTCGCCGCAGGCGACAGAAGGGGTGCA
>ERZ791907.384-NODE-384-length-50808-cov-17.058144_pt1 | contig 50808 bp, 39 predicted proteins | sample MGYA00510145_ERZ791907 | MGnify/ENA primary metagenome ERZ791907 (study PRJEB30046, sample SAMN00792089) | human gut metagenome | study: EMG produced TPA metagenomics assembly of the A metagenome-wide association study of gut microbiota in type 2... | reverse complement strand
AAACGAAGCGGAAAAGGGGCTGTGAAGAAATGATTAAACATTTTTTCACAGCCCCATGCTTATAAAGCCGACGTTACGGGATTTACATTTGTGTTCCCTGTGCTGCATGACGAAGCCCCCCCCTCCCAGGAAGGGGGCCGCTAGGGAAGCACTGATTAATTCATAGAGTCTGCTTTTATAAGAATTTTTATGCACTGCTTCGTCATGGGACTCCTTAAATAGCTCGCTATTCGCGTCGTCCCATTCCTCGCATTGCATAAAAATTCTAGAATAAAAGCAGACAACGATTTAATCAGCGCTTCCCTAGGAGATGTCGGATAGGAGTGTTAGTTCTCCCGGTCAATCCTGAGAACCTATTTCCCACAACCCTTTTACACAACCCGCCTGTGCCAGCAGGCCACAACCTGTGGCGAAGCTGCACCCCTGTTCCTCTCCCTCTATCTTGTCAGCCTCTTTCCGGAAAAGGTATAATATTCATAGTCAAAGGCAGGTAAAGTATGAACATATATAAAGATAGACTATGGCTGGCCCTGCTCACCGGGATAGTTTCCCTGTGTATGGGCTTTTGTGAATTTTATACCTGGCGTATCGGCTGGCATCCCGGGTCTTCTCCCTGGAACAGGGAGTCCCTTCTCCATGTTTCCCATGTGCCGGAGGTGCTGCTGCTGGGGGTTTTGACCTTTTCAGTTCTTTCTCTTTTTATGAAAGAGGCAGGGGCGCTCCCGTCCTTTTCCCTGCGGCTTGGGGTGGACGGGAAGCCTACGGATTCGCCTTTTGCCCTCATTGCGGCGCTTCTTCTTCTGGCGTGGATGCCCTTTTTCCTTGTTTTCTATCCGGGGACAGGGATGAATGATACCACAGATATCATGAGGGCAGGCATCTGGGCCACAGGGCAGCATACCTTTATTTACTGCATGTTTATTTACGGACTCACCCAGGCGTCGGATATGCTGTTTCACACCACCTCCTACGGGCTGGCGGCGGCGTCTCTTATCCAGATGGTGCTTTTTGCTTCAGGCATTTCCTACTGCCTCTCCTGGATTTACAGAAGGACCGGACGTTTGTGGATTACATCGCTTCTCATCCTGTACTACGCCTTTCTTCCCATGATTGCCAACATGTCCTTTTCCAATGTGAAGGATGTGCTTTTTTCTGTGACCATCCTGCTCTGGATACCCCTTGTCACTTCCTTTGTTTCCGGTTATAAGGAAAATGCCTGGACGGCGAATAAGCGCCTTTTCATTCTGGCGGGGCTTGGGATGATGCTTCTTAGAAATAACGGAATTTATGTGTTTATCGTCATGCTGGCGGGCCTTGTGATTCTAATGAAACGGATTCGCATGAACCTTCTGCTTACCGGTCTAGTGATGATTGCTATTTCCATTACCCCCGACGTGGCCATTAAGCAGATTCTTGACCTGCCCCAGCTTTTTCAGGAAAGGGTGGGTATACCGCTGCAGCAGTTTTCCCGGGCCGTGGCGGTGGGGGTGCCGCTGACGGAGGAGGAAAAAGCCTATTCCGTGAAAATGATGATTCCCGGCCGCATTGCCAAATGGTATGATCCTTTCACGGTGGACCTGATTAAATGGAACAGCGATTTTGATTTCTACTACTTCAACAGCCATCCCGATGATTTCTGGAAGGCCTGGAAGTCGGTGGGAAAGAGAAATCGGGAGGTTTATGTGGAGGCCTGGCTTTTTGCCACTTACGGCTACTGGGCCTTTCCTGCACCCGATGAGATGACCCAGTCCCGTTTCTGCTGGGCCTTTTCGGAAAGTGATTTGAAGAACGGCCTGAGTCCTGACCATAATAACGCCTATAAGACCGCCGACATCCATACCTTTTTCAAGAAGGATACCCAGGAAAAGCTGGGACGCTATCTCTGGGATCACAGCCGCTACCTGGGGGCCGGCACCTGTTTGTGGATTACCCTCTGCATAGGGCTCCTTCTTTTCTACCGGCGCCAGTACAGCCGCTTCCTGGTGCTCCTGCCGGCCTGTCTTCTCTGGGGGACGCTGATGATTGCCACGCCGGCGGCTTTCGTGTACCGGTATGTGTATTTCTTCCCCCTCTGCATGCCTCTCTTCCTGCTCCTTCCTTTCCTGCCGGAAGGAAAGTATGGGGAAACAAAGTGGGCGGAAACCATGATGGTGCCTCGGAGGGATATGGAAAATGCCCTCCTTTCAGGTCGGCCTGCAAAGGATGACGGCTATACCCATTGGAAGGATTGAAAGGAGGGAAAATGGATGAAACTTTTCCGCTGGGACACGCCCTGCCGGGCGTCGATGGTGTTTTCCCTCTTTCTGTCTCCCGCCGCCTGGTATACCTTTAAAATCGACCGCATGGGGGAGAAGGTGGCACAGGCAGGAAATGATATCCTTTCGTTACAGGATGGAATGGTGCTGCTTCTTCTTTTCTTCCTTTTTGCGATAGTGCTTCCTCCCTTTGTGAGGTTCTGCCTTACCCTGCCCCGTGAAGGACAAGAAAGCAGGGGAAGAGAATTCTTCCTGCCGGCATTCCTTTTCATGGCTCTCTGGCAGATGCCCTTCCTTTTGGCCCTGTACCCTGCGCCGGGCATGAATGATACCCTTTTTATGATGGAAAATCCCCTTTACGGAGGGGTGCAGTTTCCCTGGCTTTATTCTCTGGTCTATGGCTATGGCTCCTCTTTAGGTAAGCATATTTTCGGCACAAGGGAGCCGGTCATATTCATTTTCTCCTTCTGCCAGCTCCTGCTCTATGCCTACGGTCTTACAAGAATCGTATTTTGGGTGAAGGAAAGGTTTGGAAAAGAGCCGGCCCTTCCGCTTTATTTTTATTTCACATTTCTTCCCATGGTAGGAAATTATGGCATCGCTGCGGTGCGGGATGGTCTTTTTTCCCTTGCCCTGGCGGGTTCCATGGTGCTTATGGCAGAAGAAGCCTGGGGGAAAAAGGAATATGTCCTTTTCTTTCTGCTTTCACTTTCGCTCATGCTTCTTCGGAGCAACGGCCTTTTTATTGCGGCTCTTCTGTCGGTATGTTCTGCTTTTCTTAGAAAAAGCTGGAAAAAGGAAACTGCCGTTTTTCTGCTCTGTGCCGTGGCGGCCATTGTTCCCGGGCGGCTTATCCTTTCTTACCATGACTGGCAGCCCCTTTTTCAGGAGAGTATGGCCATACCGCTCCAGCAGATGGGGCGGGTGCTGGTGATGGGAGGGAATCGAAGCGAAGAAACGGCGGTGCTCATGAATCATCTGCTGCCGGAGGACAAATGGAGGAAGAACTATTCCCCGGCCACCGTGGACTTTGTGAAATGGGACGATGATTTCAAACGGAATGATTTGAATCGAGAAAAGGCGGATTTCCTTAAAGCTTGGGCGGATACGGGCCTTAAGAATCCAGGGCTTTATATGGAAGGCTGGATGACGGAAACCTATGCCCTGTGGAATCTGGACCCCCTGGAACATGGCGTGCAGTCCCGTTTCGGCTGGGCTTTGTCCGATGAGAATACGAAGCATATGGTGCCTTCGGACAATGATATGCTGGCTCTGGGAGACTTCCCCATGCCCTTCAGGCTGAAGTCGTTTCTTGGAGATTATACCTATTCCGGCAGCCGGTTCCTGGGAAGCGGGATCTGCCTCTGGATGACTCTTTTCCTCTGCCTCCTCTTCCGGTGCGGTGGAAGGAAAAGATTCATTCCGGCGGCGCTGCCCCTTCTGGCCAATACGCTTACCCTGCTTGTTTCCACGCCGGCCTCTGCGGTATTCCGGTATTCCTTTGCCTATGTGCCGGGGATTCCTATTCTCCTTATTCTTTTTCTTTTTGGGAAGGATAACCGCTGCTGATTTGTGTATTTCCATTTCATAAAGGAGCTTTCTATGGAAAGAGTAAAAAATACGGCCCAGTATGATGCCATCCATTCCGAAGGACCTACCCTGGTTATTGCGGGACCGGGAACGGGAAAGACTTATACCATCATCCAGCGGGTGCTTTACCTCATACGGGACAGGAAGGTGAAGCCGGAGCAGATTATGATTGTGACCTACACGGTGAAGGCGTCTAAGGAGCTCATGACAAGGCTCACCAATGAGCTGTCCCGGCAGGGCATTGAAATCAACCTCCATGAAATGTACATCGGCACTTTTCATCATATCTGCCGCCGGCTGTTGAAGGAATTTCGGGAATACACAAGGCTGGAAAGAAATTTCATCGAAACGGACCAGTTCGAACAGCAGTACATGGTGTATGAGCATTTGGCGGAATTTGAAAAGATTCCAAACTTTGAGATGGTGGTGCGGTCTTCCTATATTAACAGGGCCGAAGAGGAAGTGAAGGTGGCACCGTGGAAGAGGTGCCGCACCATCTGCCAGTATGTGAACCGCCTGTCGGAAGAACTGATGAATCCGGAGGACATGACAAGGAGCGGTGATGAAAAAATCCGGGTGTTGGGCTGGATGATGATACGGTATGAAAAGCTGGCGAAGAAGAAGAATTTCCTGGATTTCACCAAGCTCCAGACAGAAGCGTACTACATCCTCTCGGAAAAGGAAAACGTACGGCGCCGGGTGCTGGAGAAAATCAAGTATATTCTGGTGGATGAATACCAGGACACCAACTATATCCAGGAGCGGCTGGTGCAGCTTTTAGGCGGCAGGGAGAGGAACATCTTCGTAGTAGGTGACGATGACCAGAGCATTTACCGGTTCCGCGGCGCCACGGTGGCCAATATCCTGCAGTTTCCTGAGCAATTCGGCGGCCGCTGCCATGTGATTACCCTTCACACCAATTACCGCTCCAATCAGGGCATCGTTTCCTTCTGCATGCACTGGATGGCCCAGCCTGACTGGTTTTCCTGGGAACGCATGGGCCGTCTCTACCGCTATCGAAAGGGCTTGGTGGAATCGGCCGGCGGAAAGGCGGCTGCTCCTTCGGTGGTGCGGATTACGGCGGAGGAAAATGACGCCCTTTTTGAAGACAGGGTGTGCGATTTCATTGAAGAACTGAAAACGAGGGGCTGCATATCGGACTATAACCAGGTGGCACTGCTCTTTGATTCGGTGAAGGGCGATACCTCCATTCGCCTCCAATATGCCCTGGATAAAAGGCATATTGCCGTATATGCACCGCGGTCGGGCCACTTTTTTGAAAGAAAGGAAGTGGCCTGGTTCCTAGGATGCCTGCTTTATATGTTCTCCGCCATCCGGCGCAAACTGGGGCAGGACAGGGCGATGGATGAAACCGAGGGAATCCGGGGCACCTATGCTCTTTTCCTGTCCATGGCGGAAACCATGATGGAGAAAAACGAGGAACTTGGCCGGTGGCTTCGTTCTATGAAGAGGAAAATAGAAAGAGAAAAGAAGCTTCCTGAAAATCTGCTTCCCATGGCCTACAAAATCCTGTCTTTCCCGCCCTTTTCCGGCTTTATCGACCAGGCGGGAAAGGGAGAATGCAATGAAGCCAGAAATCTCTCCTCCATGACCAGGCTTATCAGCCGCTTTGACTGCTTCATTGAAGAAAATCATGGTTACGGCAAGGAAACGCTGGAGGATGTATATACTTTCTTCTCCCGCTACCTGAGGCTCTGGTATGAAAACGGGGTGGGGGAATATGAAGATGAAGAAGCCTATGCTCCCAAAGGACAGGTGTCCTTTCTCAATATTCACCAGTCCAAGGGACTGGAATATCCGGTGGTCATCGTGGCTTCCCTCCACGAAAATCCCAGGGGCGAGGATTCCCTCATTCCAAGGGTGGTGGAAAAGATGACAGGCCGCCGTTCCTATGAGCCCTACAGCGATATACGGGACTTTGATTTTCGAAGGAAGTACTATACCGCCTTCTCCCGGGCGGAAACGGTGCTGGCCCTGGCGTGCTGCATAAAAAAAGGAAAGCAGCCTTCCCCGGCCTTCCGGAAGCCCCTTTCCAGCCTGCCGGAATTTGACAGAAAGGAAATCAATTTCACTAAGCTTAAGTTCCGGCCTGTGGAAAAGGGCCATTTCAAACCCCGTATTTCCTTCACCTCCCAGGTGGCGCTTTATGAGGAATGTCCTCTGAAGTACAAGCTCAGCCGGGTATACCGGTTTGCACCGGTGCGGGGACTCTCCCTTCTCTATGGTACCCTGGTTCATGAAACCATCGAAGATATCCACCGGGCGGTGATTTCCGGGCAGAAGGAAAGGCTTACGCCGGCCAATGTATACGCCTGGCTCATGGCGGACTACCAGGCCCTCTCCAAGACGGAAAATACCTGGCTGTCCAAGAAAGAACTGGACAGGGCTTTTGGGGAGGTGCTTGGATATATTTCCTACCGCCAGGGGGACTGGTCCATGATACGGGAAGCGGAATATCCGCTGGAACTGGTAAAGGATGATTACATCCTGAATGGCACCATCGACCTTCTCCAGAGCGGGAAAGGTTTGGTGGACATCATCGATTTCAAGACAGGCAGGAAGCCCGACCGGAAGAGTGACCTCTTTGCTAGGTACGAAAGCCAGCTCCAAATCTATGCCTACCTGGTGGAAAAGAAACTGAAAGCGCCGGTGGGAAAGCTTCTTCTTTATTTCACCGGAGAAGCGGAGGAGCCGCTGCTGGAGGTGGAAGGAAATCCGGAAAAGGTGGAAGAGCGGATGAAATCATTTGATAGAATTGCTCATCGCATCATGGCAGAAGATTTCAACCACCGGAAGAAAATGGTGAACGGCAGGCTTCCGGAAAGCTGCCGCTTCTGTGAATGGAGGGCCTACTGCGAAAGAAAGGGGCCCTGAAAAGGCAATAAAAAATCCCGCAAACCGCGGGATTTTTTATTGCAGTAAAGAAAAACCAATTAATTCAGTGTGGATTCCATGGTGCCGTTGCATTCTCTTTCTGCATCTTTTTTGAAGACCGTCTTCTTCAGGAAGAGGAAGAGGCATACAGCGCCGAATACGATGCCTGCGGGATAGGTGATGGAAGGATCCATCTGGAGGCCTTCCTTGGCCTGCAGGATGTAGGTGAAGGTAACTACGGACATGAAGGTGGCAGGAATGCAGGCCATGAGCCATGCATAGCGGTTAGCACACTGATGATAAAGGTAAACCGCACCGGTCCAGAGAACAATCATAGCCAGGGTCTGGTTTGTCCAGGAGAAATAACGCCATACGATGTTGAAATCAATCTGGGAAAGGAGACCGCCAATGGCAAGCAGGGGAACAGCGAAGGCCAGACGTTTGGAAGTCTTCTGCTGGTCAATGTGGAACCAGTCGGACAGGGTGAGGCGGGCAGCGCGGAAAGCGGTGTCGCCGGAAGTGATGGGGCAGGCAATGACGCCAAGCATGGCAAGCACTGCACCGATGCCGGTGCCCATGTAACCTACGCAGATATCATAAACTGCGCCGCCGGGGCCGCCGGATTTCAGAACAGCCTGCAGACCGCCGGTGCCGTCGAAGAAGGTAACGCCGGCTGCAGCCCAGATGAGGCAGATAATGCCTTCAGCCACCATGGCGCCGTAGAATACGGGACGGCCAAGACGTTCATCCTTCAGGCAGCGGGCCATGATAGGAGACTGGGTAGAATGGAAACCGGAAATCGCACCGCAGGCAACGGTGATGAACATGAGGGGCCAGATAGGAAGCTGGTGTTCGCCGGGGTACAGATTGGCCAGAACCATTTCAGGCATTACATGGCCGCCAACGCCCATGAGCATGCCGCCGGCAATGCCCAGAGCCATGATGATAAGACAGATACCGAAAATCGGATAGAAACGGGCGATAATCTTATCAATCGGAAGAAGGGTGGCCAGGAAATAGTAGGCAAGAACCACCAGAAGCCAAGGGAGAACCTGCCAGCCGGTAAGCTTGGAAAGAAGCATGGCCGGGCCGGTCATGAATACGGTGCCTACCAGCACCAGGAGGATCACAGAGAAGAAACGCATAATGGTGAGCATGGTGTGGCCCATATGGCAGCCAACAATTTCAGAAATACTGTGGCCGTCTTCGCGGATGGACATCATGCCGGACAGGTAATCATGGACACCGCCGGCAAAAATGGTTCCCAGCACAATCCAGAGATACACGGACGGACCCCAGAGAGCGCCGCCCAGGGCGCCGAAAATAGGACCAAGGCCTGCAATGTTTAAAAGCTGGATGAGGAATACCTTCCAGGTAGGAAGGGGCATGTAGTCAACGCCGTCATTGTGGATGAGGGCAGGTGTCTTTCTGTCCGTCGGTCCAAAGAGTTTGTCCACTATGGATCCGTAAATAAAATAGCCGGCTATGAGGGCAGCCAGGGCAAGTAAGAAAGTAGTCAAGGAAATGCCTCCTTAAAAATCGATAAAATGTGGATTTCCATGAAATATTCATGGATTGTCTCAAGTAGTACAAATCATAAAGAATAGAGCCGCTATCCTATGGAATCCATCTCCTCTCGTTTTGAAGCATTATGACTATTTGTAATAGATGATTCACATTATGAGTATTGCTCATATACAATGCCATTTGCTTCTGCTTCGTTGCTTCACACGCATAACAGAATACAACGAAAAAAAGAATTCGTCAATAGGGGAAATAGGATATACTCTTTTGAAATTGGAGAAAAATAAGAGTAACCGATTTCTTCTATTCTTTGAAATAATACAAGCCCAACTTACTATGATTTTAAGTGATAATTCTATACAAACGATGCAGGCAGAAAATATCCTATATAATACATATATAAACAGTGGAAAAGAGGAAAGAAAAGGAAGGAGGGTACACATGAGACGGATATAGAAAACGGTCGACAGCTGCTATAGAAATATTATATAGCTAAGAAAGGCCATTTTCTGGTTCCTTGGTTCATGGTTCCTGGTTTTAGGGAAGAAACATTGGCGGCGAGGGTGAGAAGTGGTAAAGTATAAAATAAAGGAGGGCGAAGCCGTAACGGGGACTGATGTCTGATGTCTATCATCTAATCCATGCCCCCTATCCTCCGTCGCCTGACGGCGTGCACAGCGAACACATTTTGAAGGAGCAAAGCGACGCACAAAATGTAGTGAGTCGTTTCTCCACGGGAAAGCATGTCACTGGATTCTCAGGTCGCTTTGCTCCCTTACGAATCCAGTTCCTTTGCCACCCTTTAGGGGCCACCCCCTTCCGGGGGAAGGGGGCTCTGGCACTACGCCATGCAGCACTGGAGACACAAAAGGTAATCCCGTAACGCTGACTTTATACTCATCGCCGCCAAAGGCGGCGATACCACCACCCTCAGCCCGTTAGGGCTGTCGCCCCCTGAGCGAAGCGAACACAACCCGCCGCCGTCAGGCGGCCATAACCTTCGGGGCAAAGCCCCGTCAACCTTCTCCTCTGAACCTTTTGAACCCTCTGAACATTGTTTCTAAAAAATATATAAAAAATTATTTGACAGGCCTATCAGAAAAGGTTATAATACTCCTTGTGAGATTTGTCCGGAAACCACTAGCCCCGGAGGATGGACGATGTCTTGCGGTTCTGTTTTTTATTCAGGAGGAATCATTTATAATGAAAACCACATTTATGGCCAATGCGGGCAACATTACCCGTAAATGGTATATCGTAGATGCTGAAGGACTGACCGTTGGCCGCCTGGCTGCTAACGTTGCCAAAGTTCTGTCCGGCAAAAATAAACCTACCTACACACCGCATGTTGATACCGGTGACAACGTCATCATCATCAATGCAGACAAAGTCATTCTGACAGGCAAGAAAGAACTGAAGAAAGTTTACTTCCATTACACCGGCTACATCGGTGGCGACAGATACCAGAAGGCAGGAGATGCTCTTCGTGAAAGACCGGTATGGGTTGTTGAACACGCAATCCGCGGCATGCTTCCAAAGAACAAGCTCGGTGCCCAGATGTATCGTAAGCTTCACGTTTATGCTGGCAGCGAACATCCGCATGCAGCACAGAAACCTGAAGAATTAAAGTTTGATATCCGTTAACCGGAAGGGAAGGAAATAAGAAATGGCAGAAGCTACATACTACGGCACCGGCCGCAGAAAGACATCCGTTGCCAGAGTCCGTCTGGTACCGGGACAGGGTAATATTACAATCAATGGCCGCGATCTGAAGGATTACTTCGATCTGGCTACTCTCGAACTGATTATTAAACAGCCGCTGGAACTGACCGGCACCACCTCCGCTTACGACGTGATTGCCAATGTACAGGGCGGTGGACGTACAGGCCAGGCAGGCGCTATCCGTCACGGCATTGCCAGAGCACTGCTGGATGTTGATGCAGACTACAGAAAAGTACTGAAGAGCGCAGGTCTGCTTACCCGTGATCCAAGAATGAAAGAACGTAAGAAATACGGTCTCAAGAAAGCAAGAAAAGCAAGCCAGTTCTCCAAACGTTAATCCGTTTCCGAATGGCGGACGCCCATGGTTTTCCATGGGCGTTTTCTTTTTGCCGATTTTTCAAGAGTAGCCTTTTCCATGGCCCATGTCGTATAATATTAGATATATGTACAGGAGGAAAAAAGATGATACCGGTAATGACAATGGAAGATATCCATGATGCAACAGAGACATTTGCCAGATATGGCGTGCCGGCTGACCGTATTTTCAGTGAAATCATGCGGGCGCGGTACCTGGATTATGTCCTTTTTTTAAATCCTGCCAATCAGCAGTACGGCATATCCATCGAAGATTTATACGACAATATGAAGGAAACCGCAGAGAAGCTGGGCATGTATGAAGGAGACGCGGACACCTACGTGCGGGTATATACCCTGGCGCTTCGGGTGGACCCCATGGCCTTTGCTCCCGGTGTTTCTCCCATGGAAGAGGAAATGAAGGCCCTGGTGGCCTATGGGGCTGAGCGGGCAGAAAAGTCCGGAAAAACGGTGCTCTTCTCCGGTGTGGAGTCCTACCTTCCCTATGCTGCCAGACTCTGGGACAAGCTGGCGGATAAACGGCTTGCCTTTGTGGTGGAAAGCGCCCTTTGGAAGAAAAGGCTGCAGCTCCTGTTTCCCCGCTGCCGCTTCCTCCTGCCGGAGGAGCTCTCAGGGGACGAGGTCAGGTATGATTACATTTTCCATGGCAGCTTGACAGGCCTTGGTGAGGAAAAACAGCTTCTGTCCCTTCTGGCGGACAAGGGCCATATGGACTGGGTGCTCCCTTATGAAGCCTTTACCGGCTCTGATGAGCGTTCTGCGGATGCGCGAAATAAAATTCTTCAAAGCGGCCGCCTTTCCGGTTACTATGACATGGTTATGGGGCAGAGGGAATATGCTTTCCTTCGTTTTGATGACGGAAAGGACAGCGTGTCCTTTGGAAATATGGATTTTGCAGAGGGGACATGCCATTTCTATGAAAAGCTTGCCATGCCTGTTTCTTCCTTTAAAGAAGCGGAGGAATGGAATTACGACGTTTATGCCTATAATGGCTCTCCGGCACTTACGGCCATCCTCTCCGGAAATATCCTGCAGATGGAGCATAACCTGGGGCAGGAGTTCGAAGAAGTGAAGAAGAAAATCCTTCCCGCCGGAAGACACATGGTTCTTTCTGCCTCTGCAGTCACCGATTCGGAAATCCGGAGGGATGAGCTGAAGCCGGTGGTGTGGGATGAGGAAAAGGAAGGGGTCCTTCTTAAAGAGGGAGACCTGGTGGTTTCTTTCCATCATGGTGAGCTCCATTTTCTTCCTGTGGAAAAAGGGGAGGAATACGTGGCAGGAAAGGGTGTGTTTGGCATCAGGCCCAAGGCCTTCTATACGCCCTGGTATCTGAAGCTTTACCTGGATGGCCCGGTGGGCCGCCTCTTCCTGGATACCATGAAAGCAGGAGAGGCCTATGCCTTTTCCCTGTCCCGACTTCTACGCCTGCCCATTCCTTCTGCAGACAGAGAGAAAATGGCGGACATTACGGAAGCGGCCAGGGCATCTATTTCCCATCTGGCAGAAGCGGAGAGGAACTGGCGCCGCGTGAAACGGGAGTCCGTTGGCATGATGATGGGACATCCCATGATGTAAGAAAATCAGATATTGATTGAATCAGCGCTTCCTGAAGAAAGGAATTTTTATGAAAATCGTACTTGCAACCCATAACCAGGGGAAAATCAGGGAATTTAAAAAGGCCTTTGCAGAAATCGGCTGGGAGGCTGTGCCCATAGCGGATGTGGCCGATGTGCCTGAGCCGGAAGAAACGGGACATACCTTTGAAGAAAATGCCCTTATCAAGGCCCATTATTATGCCAAAGCAGTGAATCTGCCTGTGCTTTCCGACGATTCCGGCATCATTGCCGATGTTTTGGGCGACAGGCCCGGTATTTATTCCGCCCGCTATGCCGGCGTTCACGGCGACGATGAGGCAAACAACCGTAAGCTCATTGAAGACTTGAAACCCTATACAGGGGACAAGCGGAAGGGGCGCTACGTATGTGTGACAGCCCTGGCATGGCCCGATGGCAGAGAACTTACTGCTGAAGGTACCTGTGAAGGCATAATCCGCGATTTCTACAAGGGGAAGGGCGGCTTTGGCTATGATCCCCTTTTCTACCTGCCCCAATACGGAAAAACCATGGCGGAGCTTCCTATGGAGGAAAAGAATAAAATCAGCCATCGGGGACGGGCGCTGAAGGCTCTCCTTGCCAAGCTGAAAGAAATGAAATGACCTGCCGGCTTTACAGGCATCCTTACCTTAAGGGAGCACTGATTAATTCGCAGAATCGAATTTCATATGTATTTTTATCCAATCGACCTCATCAGTCTCCTTAAATAGCTCGCTATTCGCGTCGACTGATTCCTTGCATTGAATAAAAATACAAGAATGAAATCCGATAACGATTTAATCAGCGCTTCCCTTAAGTTATAGAGTTTACACTTATTTATGCTTAAAAAGTATACACGTTAATAGCCTATTTCAATTTATATAACCTTATGATATAATTTGTGTGTTCCAGTAAAGGAACCGATGAGGGAGGTGACAGTTTACTTCATGAAAAGGAGTAAGCTTAAACTTTACGGATTCAATAACCTGACGAAGACCCTGAGCTTCAATATGTACGATGTGTGCTATGCCAGCACGGAGGAAGAACGGAAAAAGTACATCGCCTACATTGACGAGCAGTACAGCGCTGAAAGGCTCACCGGCATTCTCCAGAAGGTGGCAGACACCATCGGTGCCCAGGTGCTGAACATCGCCCAGCAGGACTATGATCCCCAGGGCGCCAGCGTGACCATGCTCATTGCAGAGGAAGAACTGGAAAAGAAGGATGTGGTGGCCCATCTGGATAAAAGCCATATCACCGTCCACACCTATCCGGAAATGCATCCCCAGGACGGTATCTGCACCTTCCGGGCGGATATCGACGTATCCACCTGCGGAAAGATTTCACCGCTCAATGCATTGAATTTCCTGCTCCGTTCCTTCGAAGCGGACATTGTCATCACGGACTACCGGGTCCGCGGCTTCACCAGGGACGTGAAGGGAAAGAAAATTTTCATCGACCATCGGATTAATTCCATCCAGAACTACATGGCGCCGGAACTCCGTCATACCTATGACATGATCGACGTCAATGTGTATCAGGAAAATATTTTCCATACGAAAATGATTCTTCACGACTTTAAGCTTGATAATTATCTTTTCGATATGACCGAAAAGGATCTGGCTCCGAAGGAAGTGAAACGAATCCGCCGCCTGCTGAAGCAGGAAATGTATGAAATTTTCAATGGCAGGAACATGCCTGCCATTAAAGACTGATTTGTATTCTTTTTATTACAAGGAGGAAAAGAATGGATACAGCAGAACTGAAGAAAGAAGCCATTGCGCTTAGAAAAGAAAAGCACCAGATGATTAAGACTGCTCTTAACGCAGACATGAAAAACGGCCATGACCTGGCCATCGTCTACACCCCCGGCGTTTCCGCACCGTGCCTGGAAATCAAGAAGGATGAAGACCTGTCTCTGGAAATGACCTGGAGAGGCAACGTGGTAGCCGTTATTTCCGACGGCACCCGCGTACTGGGGCTTGGCGACATCGGCGCTGCCGCTGCCATGCCTGTTATGGAAGGCAAATCCGCCCTCTATAAGAGATTCGGCAACATCGACGCTATCCCCATCGTTCTTGACACCAAGGACAAGGATGAATTCATCCACACCGTAAAGCTGTTGGAAAAGAACTTCGCCGGCATCAACCTGGAAGACATTTCTTCCCCGAAATGCTATGACATTGAAGACGAACTGAAGAAAATCATGAATATCCCCGTATTCCATGATGACCAGCACGGCACCGCCATCGCAGCGCTCGCTGCTCTTCTTGGCGCCCTCAAAGTGACCGGCAAGAAAATCGATGAAATCAAAGTCGTCATGAACGGCGCCGGCGCAGCAGGCACCGCCATTGCCCGCCTTCTCCTGGAAGACGGCGTAAAACCGGAAAACATGACCATCCTTAACTCCAAGGGCATCCTCTATGATAACGGCAAGCGGGACCGCGTTCAGCTGGAACTGATTCAGAAGACAAATCCGGAAAACAAACAGGGCACCTTCGCCGACGCCGTCAAAGGGGCCGACGTACTTATCGGCTGCTCCGCTCCCGGCGTATTCAACTGCGACGCCATCAAGACCATGGCCGATAAGAGCATCGTCTTTGCCATGGCAAACCCGGTACCGGAAATCATGGAAGAAGAAGCCAAGGAAAAGGGCGTATATATCTACGGCTCCGGCAGAAGCGACATGCACAACCAGGTTAACAACTCCTCCGTATTCCCGGGCCTCTTCCGCGGCGCTCTGGATGTAAGAGCACGGCAGATTAACGAAGAAATGAAACTGGCCGCTGCCCATGCGCTGGCTGACCTGGCCACCAAGTGCACCCTGGACCCGGACCATGTGGTGGTGGACGTATTCGATGAAAGAGTACCCCACGAAGTGGCAAAGGCCGTTGCCAAAGCAGCCATCGCCTCCGGCGTGGCAAGGGTCACCGAACTTCCTGAGCAGTATAAAGACTGAGCGGACAGTTTAAAGAAAAAATCTCCTGCAGAGAGGAAAATCTCCGCAGGGGATTTTTTGTCTTTGGGTGCCTGTAGTGTTCGGCGGGAAGTAAATCCCGTAACGTAAGGGGGCTGAGGATAGTCTTTGCGCAGCAAAGGTGCCGTCAAGGGCGGCGTTTCACGAATGAGTCACATCAGGTCCCTCTGGAGATTCGGCTTTTCTACGCAAAGCCTGCCAGCCTCTGGCTCTTCGTCATACACCATGGGCAACATAAAAGTAAATCCCGTAACGCTGACTTTATACTCATCGCCCCATAGGGCGATACCACCACCCTTTGAACCAGCCTGCCAAAGGCAGGCGGAACCTTCTGAACCCTTTGAACCCGGGCCGAAGGCCCGTCAACCTGTCAACCCTCACGCCAAAGGCGCGTCCATGGCCCCTTTCCTCACTGTACTGAAAAGTATATAATAAGGTATACGACTAGTGGCGGTCCAGAATGATATTTTCAGGGGCCGGACAGGAAAGGCTTTCTTATGAATCTGATTAACCGCATGGTTTCCTGCATCAGGGACCGGGGATTCCGGAATCTTCCGGAGGATGAACGGGCAGGAAAAATCGATGAAGGGGCGCTGGCTATCCTTCGAAAACTGAATGATGAAGGGAAAGAGGCCTATGTGGTGGGCGGCTGCGTGCGGGACCTTCTCATGGGCCTTGTACCCCATGACTGGGATATAACCACCTCTGCCCGGCCGGAGGAAACCATGACCATTGCCAGGGCGGCGGGCTGGAGAGCCATTGACGGCGGGGGACGGCGCTTTGGTACGGTTATCGTGGTGCGGAATGGAAAAAACTATGAGGTCACCACGTTCCGGAAGGAGTTTTACGGTGCCGATGCCCACAGGCCGGAGACAGTTTCTTTTTCCGATACATTGAAGGAAGATGTGAGCCGCCGGGATTTTACGGTGAATGCCATGGCCCTGGACGGGGACGGCTGTCTCTATGATTACTTCCATGGACTGGAGGATCTGGAAAAGAAGCGGCTCCGTACCGTAGGAGATGCGGAGAGCCGGTTCAACGAGGATGCCCTCCGCATGTTCCGGGCCTGCCGCTTTCTGGGGCAGCTGGATTTCATGGCGGATAAAAGTCTGGTGGAAGGCATGAAGGATGCCTTTCCACGGGTGGAAGGGCTTTCCCTGGAACGGGTGAAGGAGGAAGTGAACCGCCTTCTGGTAACACCCCATGCGGCCAGGGGACTTGACCTCATGGTGAGGAGCGGTCTCAATGAAATGAGCTGCCGGGTGAAGGAAAACGGCGCTTATACGGCACTGCCTATCCTCCCGGAGCTTTCCCATCTGGTGGGCCTTCCACAGCAGAAGGAATTTCATAAGTACGACGGCTGGTACCACACCCTGGCAGTGGTGGACGCATCGGCGCCTATCCTGCTGAACCGATGGGCCGCTCTTCTCCACGATGTGGGAAAGGGGATGCCCGGCATCCGGGCGGTAAGGAAGGGAAAACTCACCGATTATGGCCACGATACGGAAGGAGCCCATATGGCAAGGGCCATTCTTTCCCGCTGGCAGATGCCTGCCGATTTCACGGACCGGGTGGTGTGGCTTGTGGAAAATCATATGAAATTTCACTATTTCGCTAATTTCGGCGAAGCCAATGCACTGAAATGGGTGCGGAGCCTGGCAAGAAATAAGACCTTCCGCTCCTCCGCCGACATGGCAGAGGCTTTCCGTCAGATGACGGATTTGGGAAATGCGGACATCATCGGCTGCGGACGGCCCCTTTCCGCTACAGAAGGACACAGCGAATTCGGACGGTACATGGAGGATTTATCACAGGAGGTGCCTGTCACCACCCATGAGCTTCATTACGGGAAAGAAGTGCCGGAACTATTAGGACGCCTGGCAGGAGAGGGAATGCAGAATCTTCTTCTCCGGGTGCAGAACGGAAATCTGGAAAATACGCCTGCCGCTTTGTATGATGCGGCGGTAAGATTTAAGAGGAGAAGGGAACATGAAAAAGGAACTGCCCAGGAATAGGATGAGGAAGCGAAGCATCAGGCTTTCTTTCATCCTCTGCTTCATTGGCGGCCTCCTGCTTCTTCGTCTCATGTGGGTGCAGATTATCCAGGGGCATCATTATGAGGAAATGGCCATGAACCAGACGGAAGGGGTGCAGACACTCTATTCGCCCCGCGGCACCATTTACGACCGGAATGGCAGGGAGCTGGCTTTTTCCATTATGGTGAAATCCTTTTTTGCCGACCCCGGTACCATGAATGTGAGCCCCGAAGAGGCGGCGAAAGAGCTTTCGCCCCTGCTTCACCGGAAGGAAGGGGACCTGGTGAAGGATTTGTCAGAGGATACCCGCTTCGTGTGGCTGGAACGGGTGATGGACCCGGAGGATTCGGATAAGGTCATCGCCCTGATTAAGGAAAAGAAATGGAAGGGCTTTGGTTTCTTCGATGAAAGCCGCCGTTTCTATCCCAACGACTCCATGGCTGCCAATGTGCTTGGTTTCGTAGGTCTGGACGACAGGGGCCTGGACGGACTGGAAATGTCTCTGGACGATCTTATCCGCGGCGGGAAAAATAAACAGCATATTTTAACCGACGCCAGGGGAAATCCGATTTTAAAGTCTGCCATGGCGCCGTACAAGGCGAAAAAGGAAAAATCCGTATATCTTACCATTGACCAGAACATCCAGTTCTATGCGGAACGGGCGCTGGACCGGGCCATGGCTTCCACCCATGCCTCCGGTGGTATTATCATCGTCATGGACCCCAAGACCGGAGCTATCCTGGCTTTGGGCAACCGTCCTTCCTATGACCCTAACCACTTCGATAAGGCCACGGAAGCGGAATTTAAGAACCGGGCGGTGGTGGATATTTACGAACCGGGTTCCACCTTCAAGCCCATTATTGCGTCGGCGGCCCTTGCCGCAGGCACCTATGATACACAGCGGGTATGGCACGACCCCGGCGCCGTATGGGCCTCGGGCCATGCCATCCGGAACTGGAATGACGAGTCCTACGGCGATGTGCGGCTGGTGGATATTCTGAAATTCTCCATTAACACCGGCTTTGCCCACATCGGACTCCTCACCGGCGGCGAGACATTGACCCGCTATGCCAAAGCATTTGGTTTCGGGAAGCCTACGGGCATCGAACTGCCCGGTGAAGGCAGCGGCATCCTCTTTGAACCGAAGGATATGCGGCCCATCGATGTGGCCACCATGTCCATCGGCCAGAGTATCGCTGTAACGCCTCTCCAGATGGTGCAGGCCTACAGCGCCATTGCCAACGGCGGCAAAATGGTGAAGCCCCATATTATCCAGTCCATTAAGAACGCCGACGGCAGTGACTACAAGGTGACGCCGGTGGAATACAGCGGCGAACCGATTTCACAAAAAGTGGCGGATGAAGTGAAGGACATGATGGAAAAAGAAGTCTCCGAAGGCGGCGGCACCAATGCGAAGGTGCCGGGCTACCACATGGCCGGCAAAACAGGTACAGCCCAGAAGCTGGACCCGGTGAACGGCGGCTACCTGAAGGGGCAGTACATCGCTTCCTTCTGCGGCTTCGGCCCTACTGAAGACGCCAGGGCCATTTGCCTTGTGGTACTGGATACGCCAAAGGGTACCTACTACGGCGGCCAGGTGGCGGCACCGGTATTCAAGGAGGCCATGACCCAGATCATGCGGTATCTGAAAATCCCTACCCTGGATGACCAGACCATCCACGCCAAACCGCAGGACAAGCCCATCGAACTGTACAAACCCAGCCTTCCTCCGGAAAGTGCCAAGGAATTCCGTCTCCCCAGCTTCACCGGCTGGTCCATGCGGGACGTAGGTGAATGGCTCACCCGGGCAGGCCTGGGCTTCCAGCCTGAAGGCAGCGGCTACGCCGATAAACAGGACCCCGGTATCGGCGCAAGAGTAAGACACGGAGATAACGTAAAGGTTCATTTTTCCCATCATGATTGAAAAAGAGCAGCGCTTCCTTAGGAGGCGCTGCTCTTTTGACACGTGAGGGTTCAGAAGGTGCAAAAGGTTCACAGGGTTCAAAGGGTGGTGGTAGGCGCCCTTTAAAATGAAGGGGCGCCAGTTTGTATAAAACCGGACAACCGCCCTTACGGGCGAGGGGAAAACAAGCCAACCGCCCTTTGGGCGAGGGAAATGCACCCCTTCTGCCGCCTTCGGCGGCACCTCCCCCGGAGGGGGAGGTTTGCTCTCCGCTTACCCTTGTGCTAACTTAAGTTGCTCATTGTATAGTGGCGAGAAAACTTCCCCCTCCGGGGGAAGTCCCCGTAGGGGAATAGGGGTGCATTTCTGTTGTGGAGACCCTGCAGAGGGTCTCCAAGTCGGGCGAAGTTTGTCCTTAGCCTGCACACAAAAGGACCTTCCTATGAATCGCCCGACCGATGAAGCGAGGTTTTATGGTTTTCGCTGCCAAAGGCAGCGCTGCCGCCAAAGGCGGCATATATACTCATCGCCGAAGGCGATACCACAACCCTTTGAACCCGCCCGCTGGAAGCGGGCAGAACCTTCTGAACCTTTTGAACCCTCTGAACCCTCTGAACCCTTTGAACCCTTTGAACCCTTTGTACTTTCCGATTGTGATATAATGAAAAGAGCACTGATTCATTGGCCTTGTAATACCGGTGAATCCGTATTTCTATCAGGTAAAGAATTCAAAAAAGTGGTTGGGCATGAAGGAGTGGACATGATGTTAAGCGATATTGAAATTGCACAGAAAGCAGAATTGAAGCCGATTACAGAAATCGGTGCTTCCATCGGGATTCCGGCGGAGGATTTGGAAAATTACGGCCCCTACAAGGCGAAGGTTTCCCTGAAGCTCACAAAGGAACTTGAGAACAAGCCCATGGGTCATCTGATTCTTGTCACCGCCATTTCTCCAACCCCCGCAGGGGAAGGGAAGACTACCACCACCGTAGGCCTTGGGCAGGCGCTGGCGCAGCTGGGTAAAAAGGCCATGATCTGCCTCCGCGAACCGTCTCTTGGTCCCTGCATGGGCATTAAGGGCGGCGCCGCAGGCGGCGGTTATTCCCAGGTGGTTCCCATGGAGGACATTAACCTTCATTTCACCGGCGACCTTCATGCCATTACGGCTGCCAATAACCTTTTGGCTGCCATGGTGGACAACCATATCCAGCAGGGAAATGCCCTTGGCATTGATCCCCGCCGGGTGGTATGGAAACGGGTGGAGGACATGAATGACCGGGTGCTCCGCCATATTGTGGTAGGCCTTGGCGGCCATGCCAACGGCATTCCAAGGGAAGACGGCTTTGACATTACCGTGGCTTCCGAAGTGATGGCTATTCTCTGCCTGGCTGATTCCATCCGTGACATGAAGGAAAGGTTTGCCAGAATCATTGTGGGCTACACCTACGATAACAAGCCGGTCACTGCCGGTGACATCCATGCCCAGGGCGCCATGGCTGCCCTCATGAAGGATGCGCTGAAGCCGAACCTGGTGCAGACCTTAGAGCACGTACCTGCCTTTATCCACGGCGGCCCATTTGCCAACATTGCCCATGGCTGCAACTCCGTACTGGCTACCCGCACAGCCCTTCACCTGGCGGATTATGTGGTAACGGAAGCCGGTTTCGGTGCGGATCTGGGTGCTGAAAAGTTCCTGGACATCAAGTGCCGTTTCGCCGGCCTGAAACCGGACGCTGCAGTGCTGGTGGCTACCATCCGTGCCCTGAAGATGAACGGCGGCAAGGCAAAGAACGAACTCACCGAATCGGATCCGGAAGCAGTGAAGAGGGGTCTCCCGAACCTGCTCCGTCATATTTCCAACCTGAAGAAATACGGTCTCCCCATTGTGGTGGCCCTCAATATGTTCCCCAGCGATACGGCAGAGGAAAAGAAGGTTATCGAAGATGCCTGCGCCGAGGCAGGAGTTCCGGTGGCTGAATCCACGGTCTTCGTGGACGGCGGCAAAGGCGGTCTTGACCTGGGACGGAAAGTGCTGGAAGCCATTGATAAAGGCTCTTCCTACAAGCCTCTTTATGACCTGGACCTGCCGCTGAAGGACAAGATTGAAACCATTGCTAAGGAAATCTACGGCGCAGGCAGCGTGCAGTACGACAGCGCCGCTGAAAAGGAACTGAAGCACATCGAAGACATGGGCTTTAAAAATGTACCGGTGTGCATTGCGAAGACCCCGGCTTCCTTCAGTGATGATCCCACCAAGCTGGGGGCGCCCTCCGGTTTTACCCTCCATGTACGGGAAGTCAGGATTTCTGCAGGAGCCGGCTTCGTGGTCGTTCTCACCGGCAAGGTCATGACCATGCCGGGCCTGCCCAAGCATCCGGCAGCTGAACGGATTGATGTGGATGATGAAGGACATATTACAGGACTCTTCTGATATGGCAGATATACTGGACGGAAAAGAAACGGCGGCCTCCCTGGAAAAGGTTCTTCGGGAAAGGCTTTCGGCCCTGCGGGAAAAACATTATGAACCTAAACTGGCCATTATCCTGGCCGGCGGCAGCAAGCCCTCTGCCATGTACGCTTCCTTCATGCAGAAGGTGGCCAAGGGCTACGGCATTGAATCGGAAATTTTCCGGGAATCCGAAGACATTACGGAGGAAGAACTGGGAAGCCTGATTACCGATTTGAGCCATGACCGGGAAATCACGGGTATCCTCATGATGATGCCCCTGCCCGATGGCATTGATGCGGAAAAGATGATTGCTCTCATCGACCCGGACAAGGACGTGGACGGACTCACCGATACCAATGCAGGAAGACTTTCTGCAGGCAAGGCAGGGCTCTTTGGCTGCACGCCCCGGGCGGTGATGGCCATTCTTGACCACTACGGCATCAACCCCGACGGCAAAAAGGCGGTGGTCATCGGACGGAGCAATGTCATCGGCAAGCCGGTGTCTCTCATGCTTCTAAAGAAAAACGCCACCGTCACCATCTGCCATTCCCATACGAAGGATTTGAAGAAAATCGCTTCCGATGCGGATATCCTGGTGGCCGCTCTGGGCCATGCGGGCGCTGTGACGGCGGATATGGTGAAACCGGGAGCCGTGGTGATTGATGTGGGCATTAACCGGGTGAACGGCAAAACGGTGGGGGATGTGGATTTTGAGGCGGTTTCTGAAATCGCCGGCGCCATCACCCCTGTCCCCGGCGGCGTAGGCAGTGTCACCACCACCATGGTCATTGAAAATATCATTACTGCCGGTGAAAAACAGGCGGCAAAAGAAATGAAAGACTGAATCCATTTCATCAAAAAAGCGGCATTCCCAAGGATGCCGCTTTTCTGCTGGGAAAATATGATAGAATAGAGGAAATATCACTTCCTATTATTTCACAGAAAGGATTTTTCCATTGGAAACCAATGCAGTAACCAAGGTAGTGACTGATGAAATCAGCATTACCGCCAAATTTATGAGCGATTTGAAAATGTTTGCCCTTACCAAGGGCATTGACCTGGTGGAGGCCATCATCCTCTTCATCGTGGGCTACATCATCTGCCGTTACGTCCGCAAGGCAGTGGAGCATATTCTTGATAAGAGCAATGTGGATCCTTCGGCAAAGACCTTTATTTCAGAAATCATATTCTTCTTCTGTCTTGCCATTGTATCCATCGTGGCCCTGGGCACTGCCGGTGTAGCGGCAGGCACCCTGGCGGCAGCCTTCGGCGGCATCGGCCTTGCCATCGGCCTTGGTCTCAAGGACAATATCGGCAACGTGGCCTCCGGCATCTTCATCCTTATCTTCCGCCCCTTCCGGGTGGGAGACTACATCCAGGTGGGTACCAACCAGGGCACCGTCACCGATATCCGCATTATGTACACCCTGATTTCCACCTTGGGCAACCAGATGATTGTCATCCCCAATTCCTCTCTCATCAACAGCGTCATTAAAAACTATTCCGCCTTTGAAACAAGAAATCTGGAATTTACCTTCGACGTGGGCTACAGCACAAACCTGCCGGAGTGCATCGCCCTTCTGAAGAAAATTTTTACGGAAGACGACTATGTGCTGAACAAGGACAGCCTTCCCATCTACGTGAACTCCCTGGCTGAATCATCCATCCGTATCTACGTGAGGGCCCAGGTGGACCGGCAGAAATATTTCGACGCCCAGAATGAACTGTACATCAAGGTGAAGGAAGCCTTCGACAAAAACGGCATCGATATCCCCTTCCCCCAGATCGTGGTGCACCGGGCGAAGGATTAAGAGGCTTCTGCGTGGTCGGGATTGAGATTGAGATGCCCCGCCTTCCACATGTCATCCGGGGTCGGTCAGCCGACAATCGGAAGGCCCTTTTATGGGCAGGCTAAGGGCCAACTTCGGCTGACTTGGAGACCCTCTGCAGGGTCTCCACAATAGCGAAGGATCTCGGTACATGGAGAGAATGAGACTGATGCTGGTAAATACCAGTCAGCGGGGCGGCGCTTACTTATATTGGAGCGGTAAAGAAATAGGAAGGCCGTTGTAGGCTGTCCGCTGACCGCTGGCAGCTGCATATCCGATGAAATCCGGACTTACCTTACCTTATCATCCCTGTCCATTGACATCATTCTTCCTCCTATTGTAAAATATAAATAGATATTTTTAGATTTATCTATTTAGAAGAAACGAGGAAACCTATGACAGCCTATGACTATGTAATTATCGGATTTGGCAAGGCCGGAAAAACATTCGCTTCCTGTCTGGCGTCCCGGGGTGTAAAAACGGCGCTCATTGAGAAATCAAAAGAACGGTATGGCGGCACCTGCATCAATGTGGCCTGCATACCCAGTAAATCTCTGGAATACAGTGCCCGTCTGTCCCATGAGCGGGAAGGGACCTGGGAGGAAAAAGAAAAGCGCTATGCCGAGGCGGTGGAGGAGAAGAACCGTCTCACCGCCATGCTCCGTGGGAAAAATTATGACAAGCTGGTGCAGGCAGGGGTGACCGTATATGACGGCACAGCATCCTTTGTGAATGACCATGAAATCCTGATTTCCTCCGATGGAAAAGAAGAAATCATCAGGGCGGAGCATATTGTCATCAATACAGGTGCAGCCCCTGTCATGCCGCCGGTGGAAGGACTTGATCGGAGCGCCTTTGTTTATACCAGTGAAACGTTGATGGATGAAAAAAGACTGCCCCGTCATCTCGTGATTCTGGGAGCCGGCTATATCGGTCTGGAATTTGCGTCCTACTATAATAATTTCGGCTCCCAGGTGACTGTCATCCAGAAAGGCCCTGTTTTCCTTCCGAAGGAAGACAGGGACATGGCAGCGGCGGTGAAAGCACATCTGGAAAAACAGGGCATCCGCATTCTGGAAGAAGCAGATATTCTGCGGGTGGAAGATGAAAAGGAAGGAGCCCAAATTCATGTGAAGACAAAGGATGGGGAAGAAATCCTTCATGCTGATGCCCTGCTGGCAGCCACGGGAAGGCGGCCCAATGTATCTTCCCTTGGTCTGGATAAAGCAGGCGTGGAAATGACGCCTCGGGGAGCAGTGAAAGTGGACAGCCGCCTTCATACTTCCAAACCCCACATCATGGCGGCAGGCGATGTGACGGGAGGCATGCAGTTTACCTATATTTCCCTGGATGACTTCCGTATCCTGAAGAGTAATTTCACCGGTGACCTTAAGAGAACCACAGAAAACCGCGGTCCCGTTCCATACGCCCTCTTTCTGGACCCGCCGCTGGCCAGGGCAGGTATGACGGAAGAAGAAGCCCGGGCATCGGGCCGGAAAATTCTGACTGCCTCCATGCCGGCAGCCGCCATTCCTAAAGCCCATGTACTGAAAAATCCATCAGGCCTTCTCAAAATCATTGTGGATCAGGAGAGCGGACTTATTCTGGGAGCCCATTTCTTCTGCCTGGAATCCTATGAAATGATTAATCTGGTGAGACTGGCCATGGACCGGAAGATTCCATATACTGTCCTTCGCGACAGCATTTACACCCATCCCACCATGACCGAAGGCCTCAACGACCTTCTGGGCATGCTGTAATTTTATAATCTTCCATAAAGCAGGCGGCGCCTTCAGGGGCGCCGCTTTTGTATTGGATGAGAGAATCTGATACGGAATAAAAAACAAGAAACTGGAAATCTCTCCATATGGTATGATAAATAAAGAACAAATCATATTTCATCAAATAAAGACAAAGGAGACCCTATGTATCGAAGTGCAAAGACGGCGGCCATTCTGGCTGCCTTTATGACAGTAGGCGGCGCGGCGGTGATGATGGCGGGCTGCGGGCAGGAAGAGAAGGCTCAGGGCGATGAGCTGAAGGATGAAAACGGCAGGACCTATCACCTGGTGAAGAATGAAGATGGCACGGAAACCGCCAAATACGACAACGGCGAGGAAGTGACTTTCCGGCGGGATGAGAATGACAATCTGCAGTACGTATCCGGCGTTTCCAGCCTGCTGCCGCTGCTCATGATGAGCTATTTCATGTTCCACGGCCTGCCGGGCTACTCCGGCCATTATGACCGGAACACCGGCAGTGTACTGAATGACCGGCCTGCCTATACAGAGCAGAAAAAGCAGCAGAATGCAGGAGGCGCAGGCACAGGCACCTACGCCGGCAATAAGAACTCTTCCTATGAATTCGGCAAATCTTCCGGAAATTCCACGGTGAAGGCCCCGGCCGGCGGTAAGACCGGATTTGGCGGCGCCGGCGTGAGGGGAGGCGCATCCTGATGGAAAAGACCTTTATGGATGATTTGGACAGGAACATATTTCCCTACGTGGAATATCCGGGCTATCCTTTCCGCTATCCCACCCATCTGCCCCTCATTGTGACAAGAAAGCAGATAGAAGAAGTGCGCCGCGTGAGCGGGGCGCTGTATAGAATCTTTGCCAAGGCGGCGAAGCGGGCCATGGAATGCGATGATTCTTTCATGGATGATATGGAAATCCCCAAAAAGCTTCGGAAATATCTTCACGGCGGCAATGCCATGAAGGACCTGCCCACCTGGATTTCCCGGTTCGACTACGTAATTGATGAAAAAACAGGGGGAATCCGCATGGTAGAAATCAATGCGGACACCCCCTGCGCGGAAATCGAGGCCTACTATGCCAACGGCGTGGCGGGGCGGTATTTCGGTAAGGAAAATCCCAATGCCTTTGAAATGAACGGTCTCCGCAGTTTCCTTCTGGATGTATATCTTCGCTGCTGTGGAAATATGAGCAGTGAAGAGTTGGAAGCCCATCCCATCCTCTTTTCCTGTTTCCATGACTACATCGAAGATTTCGGAACCACAAAATTTCTCATGAACGCCATGAAAGAAGCGGTGCCGGAGGATGTGAGGCCCCATATCCTCTTTGAATCCTTCTACAATCTGGCAGTCATGGAAGACGGCAGCGTGGCCCTTCCTGACGGAAGGACCGTTTCCTTCCTCTACCGCATGCATCCCATGGAAATCCTTATCGAAGAAACAGCGGACCAGGACGGCTCTTCCCTGGGAGAACTGATGATGGAAGGCTATGTGAATCACCGTTTCCACATGATGAACCCGCCGGAATCTATTATCATGCAGTCCAAAGGATTCCAGGCCCTTCTTTACGCCCTCATGGAAGACCATGCCTTCTTCACGGAAAAGGAACAGGAAATCATAAGAAACTACATTCCCGCCAGCTTCTTCATGCGGGATTTCCGGATGGATGAAAAAAGCCCTTCCCTTTGGATTCGAAAGCCCATCTGGGGCAGGGAAGGAAGGGGCATTGACATTATCAATGAAAAGGGGGAAACCGTTTACAGAAAAGAAGTGGAAGACCCGGAAGACGTGGTGTGCCGGGACAGCGAGTCCTCCCTGGTGCAGCAGTACGTGCCGCAGCAGAAAATCGTGACCAAAACGGACGTGGGCGTACTGGAAGGCTATGTGACCCTCTCCTGCTTTATGCTGGGAGATAAACCGTCTGCCATTTATGCAAGGTTCAGCGAAGAAAAGATTGCAGGAAATGAGGCCTACTGGATACCGGTGCTCTATGAGTGATGGAAACGGGGTAGAGGTCAGGACCGGGATCGAGGCTGGAAGGCGCCCTTTGGAAATGAAGGGGCGCTAGGGAAGCGCTGATTAAATCGTTATCGGATTTCATTCTTGTATTTTTATTCAATACGAGGAATAAGTCGACGCGAATAGCGAGCTATTTAAGGAGGCTTATGACGAAGTATTGAATAAAAATACTTATGAAATTCGATTCTGCGAATTAATCAGTGCTTCCCTAGTATGATAAAACCATACAACCGCCCTTACGGGCGAGGGAAAACAGGCAAACCGCGCTTTTGGCGCGAGGGAAATGCACCCCTTTTGGTGCTGACGCACCACCTTTCCCCCGGTGGGGGAACTCTTAGCGTTGCTATACAATGAGCGGCTTAAGTTAGCACTAAGGAAAGCGTAGAGCAAACTTCCCCCTCCGGGGGAAGTCCCCGTAGGGGAATAGGGGTGCATTTCCACGAGCGAAGCGAGGTTGTTTGGTTTTCGCTGCCGACAGGCGGCATATAAACTCATTGCCCGCAGGGCAATCCACAACCCTCTGAACCCTTTGAACCTTCTGAACCCTATGAACCCTGCCACGCAGTGGCTCCATGGGCGATACCACACCCTTTGACCCCGCCTGCTGGAAGCGGGCAGAACCTTCTGAACCTTCTGACCCCTGCCGCGAAGCGGCTCCAATGGCGATACCACAACCCTTGGCCTGAAGGGCCGTCAAACCTAAGAACCCTCCGGCCAAAGGCCGGTCAATCTTGAGAACCCTTCGCGCCCAAAGGGCGCCACACCCTCTGAACACGCTGCCGACAGACGGTCCTGATCGTCATCATTTGTAAACTATATAATGTAGACAGTTGACAAACAAACCGGATGATTTTATAATGAATCCATCAACAGGAGGTCATTATGAATCAGAATCATTCTATCCGTATGCAGGTTTTATGTGCTTTATTTGCCGCAGTTACTGCGGTGTGCTCCCAGATTACCATTCCTATCCAGCCGGTGCCCATTACCCTTGGTACCTTTGCGGTGCTCATGGCAGGCGGTTTCCTTGGCAAGCGGTACGGTCTTCTGGCCATTGTGATTTATCTGCTCCTTGGCATGGCAGGGGTGCCGGTATTTTCCATGATGCGCGCCGGTTTTTCCGTCATTGCCGGGCCTTCCGGCGGATTTATCATCGGCTTTGCGCCTATGGCTTTCGTGGTGGGACTGGTATCGGAGAAGCTGGGCTATTCCTTTAAGAATATGCTGGCTGCCACTATTGCAGGCACGGCGGTGTGCTACATCATGGGGCTGGCATGGTTCATGTTCCTCACAGGCACCGGTATTTGGGCGTCCATGGTCATGTGCATGTTCCCCTTCCTGCCCGGAGACTTTGCAAAAATCCTGCTGGCATCTTTCCTGGTGAGCAAGTACAGAAGAAGACTGGTCGGAGAATTTTAATATATACGGCGGAAGGGAAACCTTCCGCTTTTTTTATAAGGGAGAAAATATGGAAGAATTGATGAAAGCCCTCTGCAGGGCCTGGGAGGACGAGTGGCAGGGCATGGTGATGGGAGAGCTCCGATACAGCAAAGATGAGGGAGAGACCGATGGACCCTGTGAAATTTCCTGGTCCGGCAGAAAAATCATCAGGATTCGGGCGGTGAAGGGGACCGGGCGCATGGAAATCCTTCTTTTTCCTTTCTCCGGAAAAACGGTGGGGAAGAAAAGGGAGGATAAGGGAACCTGGTGGCACACTTTTTCTGAAGAGGAGGTACGTTCCTTCAGCCTGGCCCTGGGGGATCACAATGAAATCCATCAGTCCCACCATCCTGTGGTGAGCGGCTTTCAGATTGCCTCTGCCCTTATGAAGAGGAAAAATTTTGAAAAATTCCGCATCCATTTCCACCATCCCCTGTATGCAGGTGATGCGGTGTATTTGAAACAAACGGGAAATAGGGATTACGGGTCTTCCGATGTATTATGTTTTGAGGCGGTGATGGAATGAATCGAGTATTTCTGGTGGGCGGCCTTCGGAGCCATATCGGTATACGGAACGGCATTTTTAAAAATGTAAGGCCCGAGGTGCTGGGAGGCGCTGTGGCGAAGGCGCTTTGCGAAAGGTATGGCCTTGCCGGCCCGGACGCCCTCATCTGCGGTAATGCTGTGGGGCCCGGCGGAAATCTGGGGCGGCTGCTTCTTCTGGAAGGGGGACTTCCGGAAAGGACGCCGGCCTTTACCATTGACCTCCAGTGCGCTTCCGGCCTGGCAGCCATCCATATGGCAGCCCTTTCCATTATGGCAGGAGAGTGGGACGCCGTGCTGGCAGGCGGCGCAGAAAGTGCGTCTCTCCAGCCCGTTCGGCGGTATGCAGACAATGATGAAAGAAGCCATCTTAGAAATCCGGTCTTCACGGCGGCTCAGTTCAGGCCCGGAGAATTTGGCGATGATGCCATGTTGCTGGGAGCGGAAAGGGCAGCGAAAGCGGCGGAAATCACAAGGAAGGAAGCGGACGAAGCGGCCCTTTTAAGTCAGGAAAGGGCGAAGAAGGCAGCAGAGGAAGGGGTCCTTTCCGATGTGATTCTTCCCCTCTTCGGCAGCAGCCGGGATGAGGCCATCAGGAAACGTATGTCTGAAAAGCTTTTGGAAAGGGCGCCTCGGGTCACCGATTTTTCCGGCGGCATCCTCACAGCCGCCAATACCTGTACCATCAATGACGGCGCTGCCTTCGTGCTCCTTGCCTCTGAAAGATGGCTTCGGGAAAGACATCTCCTGCCGTCGGCGGAAATCAAAGGATTCCAAATGATTGGAGCCGATCCCGCGGTGCCGCCGCTTTCGGCGGATTTGGCAGTTTCATCCCTTCTCCGGGATAAAGGCCTCTTTTACAGCGATGTAGATGCCTTTGAATACAACGAAGCCTTTGCGGTCATCAGCGCCGCCTTTAGGAAAAAACACAAAGATGTGGCGGACCGCCTGAATCGCTGGGGCGGCGCTCTGGCCTACGGGCACCCCTATGGCGCCAGCGGTGCGGAAATCATGATTCATCTCATGAAAATTCTGGAAAAGGAGGGCGGACGCCTGGGGGCCGCCGCCATTCCCGCTGCCGGAGGCGTGGGAGAGGCCATCCTGATTCATCATGTAGATGAAAGGGACTGGAAGGAAGAAAAGCATATTTCCTTTTCCCTGCCGCTGGAGGTGAAAGCATGAAATGCTATGAATACCTTCTTCGATGGGGAAGGGAAAAGAAGGATGACATCTTCTATCGGGGCGATGAGATGACCATGACCTGGGGCGAAGCCCTCCGATTTGTGGAAGAGGAAGGAGAAAAATTGTCTGCCTTGCAGGTGAAAGGAAAACTTACCGCCCTGTACCTGCATGGGCCCTTAAGGCAGCTTCTTTATTTCCTGGCCCTTTCCTATGCCGGCGGCGTGCCGGTTCTGTACCATGAATATCTGAAGGAAGAGGATTTATGGGCCATGCTGGAAAAACAGCCGGTGGGGCTCTTCCTTTCCGACAGGGATATACCGGCCTTTTCTCTTGAGCAGGGAAAGCTGTATTTCCGGGCATGGGACAGAAAAGCCCCTGTTTCCTGCGGCTTTGGCGTCCTTACTTCCGGCAGCAGCGGCCTTCCTAAAATCCTCTACCGCCGGGATGAAAGCTGGACCGATTTCTTTCCCCTGCAGGATGAAATTTTCAGGGTGGACGGCCATTCCCGCCTCTTTTTCCACGGCTCCCTGGCCTTCACGGGGAACCTGAATATGGTGATGGATTTCCTCTCCGAAGGCGCCTCCCTCCACGGCAGCAGCCGTCTTCTCCCTAAAACATGGATGGACCGCATACAAAAAGAGGGAATCACCCATGTGTACATGATTCCCTCCAAACTTTCGCCGCTGTCCAAAGTCAAAGGAGAGGCAGGCAGTGTTACCCATATCCTCACCGGCTCCCAGCTCATGACGGCCTCCCTGTACCGGCGGCTTACAGAACGCTTTCCGGCGGCCAAAGTGATTCTTTACTACGGCGCCTCGGAACTCTCCTATATTTCCTACACCGAAGGAAAGGACATCCTCCTTTCGCCGGATACAGTGGGGAAACCCTTTCCCAAGGTGAAGGTTTCCATCGAAAACGGAGAAATCACAGTGGACACGCCCTATGGCATCGAAGGCATTTCCATGCCCTACACCTGCCATGATCTGGGGCGGCTGGATGAAAAGGGAGAACTTCACTTCCTGGGGCGCCGGGAGGATATGTACCATGTCCAGGGCAATCACGTGCCAAGGCAGAAAGTCCTTTCCTCCCTCCTCATGGTGGAAGGGGTAGAAGACGCGGAAGTGACAGCTTTGAAACAGAAAAACGGCGACGATACCCTCGTCGCCTTTCTCACCGGAACCGTGCCGGATAGGAAAGACATGGTACGAATCCTTTCCCGCTGCCTCAAGGCCTGGGAAATCCCCTCAAGGTTTATCGTGCTTCCCGCTATCCCCCGTACATCCACAGGAAAAGCGGACAGGAGGAAACTGGAGGAAATGGCAAAGGCGGGGGCTGGATAGAAATCGGGGATGATGGGCGTTTTCCTATATCCCCGAAGGGGCCTGTGCTGTTGCACGGGCCAAGGGTTGTGGCCGCTGACGCGGCAGGGGCAGCGGTTCTGATGGGGACCGAGGCCGTCGGCATTATACTCATCGCCGGAGGCGATACCTTCCCTAGCGACGCGCAAAATGTAGTGAGTCTTTTCCCCCTTGGGGACACAACCCTTCTACACAACCCGCCGCCGCAGGCGGCCATAACCTTCGGGGCGAAGCCCCGTCAACCTTCCCCTCTGAACCCGGGCCGCAGGGCGGCCCCATGTGATACAATATTCACAAGAGGTGGTTTACATGGATGGGGAAGAACGGCGGGAGAAAATCTTGGAAATCCTGAAAGGCAGAGATGGCAAAGTGCGGGGAAGCGAACTGGCAGACCGGCTGGAGGTGAGCCGCCAGGTCATTGTGGGTGACATGGCCCTTCTGAAGGCCCGGGGACTGCCGGTCATGTCCACACCCCGGGGCTACTATCTGGACACAGGCCATCGAGAGGGGTACAGAAAGACCCTGGTGTGCTGCCATGACCGGGCCCGCACGGGTGAAGAACTGGCTTTGATTATTTCTGTCGGCGGCATGATACACGACGTGTCCGTGGAACACGAAGTCTACGGCACCCTGACTGCCGGCCTGGAAATCAAGAGCCTGGAAGACATGAATGCTTACCTTAAAAAGATGAAGACAAAGAATGCACCCCTCCTTTCCTCCATCAGCGGAGGCATTCACAGCCATCTGGTGGAAACAAAGGGCAAAGAGGACATGGACAGGGTGGAAGAAATCCTCCGCAAAGCGGGATTTCTTTATGAAAACAGATAGGATGAAACTATGAAATCTTGGATCGTATCACAGACCGAAGCAGGTACCACCACCTGGAAATATGTGACCCGCCTCCTTCCGGAAGCGGCGGGAGGCCTGCTCCGGAAAAGCATGAGGAAAAAGAACATCACCCTGAACGGGAAAAAGATGGAAGGAAAAGAAAAACTGGCTGCCGGCGACAGGATAGACATCTGGTTCTCCGATGAAACTATTTCAAAATTTCAGGGTGAAACCGGTAAAACAGAGAAAAAGGGGATGACTTTTTTCCCATCCTGCATCCTCTACGAAGATGAAAACGTGCTGGTACTGAATAAGCCGGCCGGCCTCCTTTCCCAGGGAGACGGCAGCGGCAGCCCCTCCCTGAATGATGGACTTCTTTCCTATCTAAAAGATGAAATTACCCCGGCCTTCCGTCCCTCCATCTGCAACAGGCTGGACAGAAACACCAGCGGCATTGTGCTGGCAGGAAAAAACATGGCCGCCCTGCAGCAGCTGAATGAACTCATCCGCAAGAGGGAAGTCCGGAAAACCTACACCGCCGTCGTTTTCGGCAAAACAGAAAAACAGGGCACCTTCAAGGGCTGGATGATAAAAGATGAAATCAAAAATAAGGTCCTTTATCTGGACCATGAAGAAACAGGCGCCAGATCCGTGGAAACAAGGTACGAACAGATGGCAGTGAGAAGATGGGGCAGTGAGCTCTTAAGTGTAGTCAAAGTCCACCTCATCACCGGCCGCTCCCACCAGATCCGCGTCCACTTCGCCAACGCCGGCCATCCCCTCCTGGGAGACAGGAAATACGGCACAAAAGAGAGCATTGCATTATCTACAGCCTGCCACATCAAAAGGCAGCTCCTTCACGCCGGAGAAATCCGTTTCCCCGATAACCTTCCTGCGCCGCTCAATGCACTCTCCGGAAAAACATTCACCGCAGACCTGCCGGAAGATATGAAGAATTTTATGGCTTCGGAAATTAGCGTCAATCACGGAAATAAAAAGTGATAAACTATAAAAATATAAATAAAAAAATCAGCTCCCTGGGGGGCTGATTTTTTCTGTAAAAAGGCAGCACAAAAACACGGATACAAATCCGTGCCCCACAGTATGGCGGACTCATGCTGCAAAGGATGGTATCCGTGTTTTTTGTTTTGTTGTCATACTTTTTTACGAATCTGCAGAATCCGTTCCGGCTTCCCTGTGCCCCCGGGAAGTCGGGGAGGGAAATCAGGAACCTGTATACAGGGATTCGTGGTTTTCCTTCTGCCAAAGCTGCATTCCGGCCGGAATATTCGCGATATACATGACAGATGGGAATAGAATCCTTCCATGGAGTTTCCAGATTTCCTTCTCCATACATTTATATTGCATAAGCACCCCTTTTTTACAACCTTCCTTAAGAATTTTCCATGAAAAGCAGATAATGCCATGGAGACACTGTCATTCCAGTTATAAAATGACAGTGGACGGGAAGAAAAGCACGTAACGCAGGCTCCTTCCCGGAAAGGAGTTGGGCGGAGCCTTGAGGAACACCAAGAAAATTTATAAAAATATTTTCCCAAGGGGTCTAAAAATTGAACCTTCTGTGATATTAATAATAGAGGAATGAAAAGACCTCATGAGATGATGTATCCGATTTCCAAACTGCCATCCTCCACATCCGCGGTAAGGAGAAGGGCAGGGGAATGAAGAAACATCAGGAAATTCCATCTTTTCAATCCTCCCTCCTTCTACAATCGGCCGATGATAGACAGAAGAAAATGCAGTACCAAAAAACAGAAGACAGAAAAGCAATAAGGAAGAGCGCTCGCAGGACTTTCCTCTCTTTAGCGACAAGTATCGAGCAGCACCCATGTATGTGGGAAGGCCAAGGCGCGGACGCCGTATCTACTGGTTGAACTTACCTGGAGACTCCCCTGATAGGCTTTTCTGTTTTTTGCGTGGGAAAAGGGCAGTGATTTCTGAATAGGATGCAGAAGTCACTGCCGCTTTTCATGCCTGGACTGTCTCATTTGTTTTATGGATGGGGAAGGCTTTGGGCATTTTCAGGAGATAAACTTTCCTTCTTCTTGACTATGTATGCAGAGAAGCAGAGAACCTGAGAATGGCCGCACGTCCTGCCTGCGCGTATCCATGGAATGCAGGATGGCCGGGAAAAGGGGAATGCTTCTCCTCAGCCGGCTGAACATCATAGATAAACTTTCTCCACTCCCGAAGGGCTTTCGGTATCCCTCTTCGGGAGGGGCAGGGAGTTTTTTGCGTGTGCTGGGGGATAGTGGGCTGGTGAGCTGGTAGGAGTCAATTACTCTATGCACCGAGATTCTTCGCCTGCGGCTCAAAATGACGATGAAGGCGGAAAGGCAAAGCACGTGACGCTGATTTTATAATTATCGCCGCAGGCGATACCACACCCTCACAGCCGCAGGCTGTGTCAAACCTAAGAACCCTTGGGCCGATAGGCCCATCAAACCTCGGCCCGTAAGGGCCGTCAACCCGCAAAAAAGACCGCGTCCGCTGTCTTTTTTGCTCTTAGCAGATTATATTTTTCTGTTTCCCGTCTACAAAGCTTGCTGCGTTGTCTGCCACGATGGCGGCTCTTCGTTTCATGGCTTCTTCCGTATCAAAGCCTACGTGAGGGGTGAGGACGGTGTGGGGAGCGGTAAGGAGGGGATAGTCATCCGGGAGGGGCGGTTCCATGTCGAATACGTCGATTCCGGCGCCGGCGATTTTCCCTTCTTTCAAAGCCTGTGCCAGGGCTTTGTTATCGATGACGCCGCCTCTGGCGGTGTTGATGAGGATGGCCTCTTCTTTCATGAGTGAAAGTTTTTCCTCGTTAATGAAGTGTCTGGTTTCGGCGGTGAGGGGGAGGTGGACGGAGACGATGTCGCTGGTTTTGAGAAGGGTGTCAAGGTCGGTGTAGGTTATGTCATCATGGTTATGGGAGCGGTTATAGCCTATGACTCTGGCGCCGAAGGCTTTGGCCAGCTGGGCGGTGCGGTATCCGATGGCGCCGGTGCCGATGATGCCTACTGTGCGGTCTTTGATTTCAATGCCCCGAAGACCGGCGCCTGTTTTTCCATGATGGGCGGCATCGGCTCCTTCTGCCAGTTTGCGGTAGAGGGAAAGAATCATGCCGATGGCCAGTTCCGCCACGGACTCCGTGGAGTAGCCGGCGCAGTTGGAGACGGCGATATGTTTCTCTCGGCAGGCTTCAATGTCCACATGGTCCACGCCGGTGAAGGCGACGCAGAGGTATTTGAGGGAGCATGCTTTATCCAGGGCCTCTTTTTTCAAGGGATAGTTGGCAATGACTGCCAGGTCTGCTTTGGAAATCCGATTTCCCAAATCTTCCTGGCCTGCAGGAAGGCTGTCCCAGAGGGTGAGGTGGTATCCTTTATTTGTGAGGGGTGTAAAGAGGGTGTCCAGTGTTTCTTTGGACACGCCCAGGGGCTGGGCGATAACGATTTCTTTCATTCTGTTCTCCTTTCATGGGCTGTGAATCTGATATAATAAGGAAAGCTTTCTCTATTATACCGTAAGGAGTATGTATATGAAATATCGTCTGCTTTTGCTGTCGGCGGCGCTTATCTGGGGCTTTGCTTTTGTGGCCCAGGTGGTGGGCATGGATACGGTGGGGCCTTTTACATTTAACGGCGTCCGCTTCGTCATCGGTTCCCTGGCGCTTCTGCCTTTCCTTTATTTCCACAGGGAAGGGGAAAGTCCTGTACCCACGTCCATTCCCCTGTGGGCGGCTTTCCTCATGGTGGGAATTCCCCTTTTTCTGGGAGCCACCCTCCAGCAGGTGGGGCTGCAGTACACCACGGCCTCCAAGGCCAGCTTCCTTACGGCCAACTATCTTCTCATGGTGCCTATAGCCGGCCTCTTTCTGGGGCAGCCGCTGCTTCGCAATCATCTGATAGGCGCCATTCTTGCCATCACAGGGGTCTATTTCATTTCCATTACCGACGATTTCTCCATCAGTCTGGGGGATGGCCTCATGCTGCTCTGCGCGTTGGCTTTTACGGTGCAGATTCATATGCTGAACTATCTCACCCGGCGTTTTTCGCCGGTGCTCCTGTCGGCGGGGCAGTTCATGGTGACGGGGGTGCTGAATCTTATTCTGGCTTTCCTCTTTGAGATGCCCACCCTCACCGGCCTCCAGGGGGCCATGTGGCCCATTCTCTACACAGGCATCCTTTCCACCAGCGTGGCCTATACCCTGCAGGCGGTGGGGCAGAAGTACATGCCCCCTACGGAGGCATCCATGATTCTCAGTATGGAAATGGTATTCGGCGGGCTGTCGGGCCTTCTCTTTCTGGATGAATCCTTCACCCTTCGGCAGACCATCGGTGTCATTGCCATGACCTCAGGCGTCTTTCTTTCCCAAATTCCAAGTCCAGTGCTTCTCTCCGGCCTTCGCCGGAGGAGCTGATTTTTGAAAGGAGTTTTCTATGGCTGTTCGTTTGGTTGCCATCGATCTGGATGGCACGCTGCTTCATGATGATATGACCATTTCTGACTATTCCAGAAATGTTATTCGAAAGGCCCAATCCCAGGGCTATGAAATCGTGGTGGCCACAGGCCGTATGTGGGACTCCGCACGGAAAAAAGCGGAAACCCTCCATCTGGGAAATGTGCCTCTCATCTGCTACACCGGGGCATGGATTATGATGAGTGAAACGGGAGAGCCCGTGCGGCAGGATGGCCTTTCCCCGGACTTGGCTTCGGAAATTCTTTTGGAATCGAAAAGAAGGGGATGGAACGCCACTTCCTTCATGGATGATGTGATTTACATGGACAAGCCTAACGGCACGGAAGAAAAATACCAGAAATACCGCTCCAAGAAGCCGGTGTACATAGGAGCGGAATTCTATCACCCTGATAAACTTGTGACGCGTATCGTCTTTGCAGACCCCTCTTTGGAAAAAAGACTGGCCATCCGGCAGGTGGTGGAAGAGAAATTCAAAGGCCAGGTGGATGTGGTCTTCCCGGGAGATGATTTCGTGGACGTCCATAAAAAGGGCATCAACAAAGCCGCAGCGGTCCGTTTCCTCTGCGATAAAAAAGGAATCACGCCGGAAGAGGTCATGGCCTTTGGCAATACGGAAAATGACGTGCCCCTTCTTCAAATGGCAGGCCTCTCCTATGCCGTCAGCAACGCCGACAAAGTGGCTAAAGAGGCGGCCCGGGCCATCTGCCCCTCCAATGAAGAAGACGGCGTGGCGAAGACGATAGAAAAGGTGCTGCTGTAGGGACACGCCCTTTCGGGCGTGAGGGTTGACGGCCCTTCGGGCCGAGGTTTGACAGGCCTGCAGCCTGAGGGTTCTAAAGTTTGACGCGCCTAACGGTCAGTCGATCAAAAGGAAGGCCCTTTTATGGGCAGGCTATGGGCCAACTTCGACTGACTTGCACATTCTCTGCAGAATGTGCACAGCGCGAGGGTTGTGGTGGGCGCCTGTGGTGCCAGTATGATAAAACCAAACAACCGCCCTGGCGGGCGAGGGAAAACAGGCAAACCGCCCTTCGGGCGATGGAAATGCACCCCTTCTGTCGCCTGCGGCGACGTCTCCCCCGGAGGGGGAGATTCTAGCGGTGCTTGCTCTTAGAGACAAGTGGCACGTTGCTTGGCATCCATAGTGCCCCCGTCAGGGGTGGCAAAGGAACTGGATTTGTAGGGAAGCGCAGCGACCCGAAAATCCAGTGACATGCTTCCCTTTAGGAGAAAGGTGGTGCCGTAAGGCACCAAAGGGGGAGAGCCACCGGAGGTGGCTGATTCACCGTAATGATTAGCGTGAATTTAGCAACAGGAAGGAAAGCACGTAACGTCTTGCGTCCCCTTTAGGGGTGGCAAGGGAACACGATTCGTAGGGGAGTGATAGCGACCTGAGAATCGTGTGAGACGCTTTCCCGTGGAGAGAGGGCCACGAAGTGGCGAAGGGGTGTACGAGGTGACATGCCGAAAAAGATACTCTACGCCTTCCTGACTGCCAATCGGCAGCCTTCCCGCCGACTGGTATTTACTACCGATTGTTTCATATGCTCCAAGTACCGAGATCCTTCGCTGTCGCTCAGGATGACAGTGGGGGCGGGAAGGGAAGCACGTAACGTTAGGCTCCTTACGGTCAAGCGATTAAAAGGAAGGCCCTTTAATGGGCAGGCTAAGGGCCAATGTCGCTTGACTTGGCAATCCTATGCAGGGTTGCCACCTACAGGAAGGAGCTGCCCGATAGGGCTGAGGATAGGTCCGAATTTTTCTCCCAAAATTGACGCCCCTATCCTCCGGCGCCTACGGCACTACCCGCTGGCCGGGCTTTAAGGTGTTCGCTTTGTGTGCAGGCTATGCTCACATATTAGCCCGGCTCAGAAGTCCTCTGCAGGACTTCTGCCTGTGGAAGGGGGCTTTTGCTCTACGTCATGCAGCACTGGTGATACAAGCGCCAATCCCGTAACGCAGGCTATATACTCATCGCCGCAGGCGATACCACAACCCTCGGGCCCGCAGGGCCCGTCAAACCTGAGAACCTTAAGAACCTTCGGCCCGGAGGGCCGTCAACCCGCAAAAAAAGCAGGCCTTTCGGCCTGCTTTTTTGTCCCTCAGCATTCCAAATCCAGTTCCACCGGGCAGTGGTCGCTTCCCAGAATGTCGGAGTGGATGGAGGCGCCTTTGATGTGGTCTTTCCAAACGCTGGAAACGAGGAAGTAGTCGATTCTCCATCCCACGTTTCTTTCTCTTGCTTTGGCGAAGTAGCTCCACCAGGAATAGGCGTCCTTTTCTTCGGGGTGGAGGTGGCGGAAGGAGTCGGTGAAACCGGCGGAAAGGAGTTCCGTCATGCGGCCCCTTTCTTCATCGGTGAAGCCGGCGTTCTTATGGTTGGAGGCGGGGTTGGCAATGTCGATATCCTCATGGGCTACATTGAGGTCGCCGCAGAGAATGACCGGCTTTTCCTCTGCCAGTTTTGTCATATATTCCTTCATGGCTTCTTCCCAGGTCATACGGTAGGAAAGACGGGCCAGCCCCCGCTGGCTGTTGGGGGTGTAGCAGCAGAGAAGGTAATGGCTGCCGAAGTCGGCGGTAATGAGGCGCCCTTCCTGGTCGTGCTCTTCAATGCCCAGGCCGTAGGTGACGGAAAGGGGTTCTTCCTTTGTGAAAATGGCGGTGCCGCTGTAGCCCTTCTTCACCGCGCTGTTCCAGTACTGATGGTACCCCGGCAGGTCAAGCTCAATCTGGTGGGGCTGCAGCTTCGTTTCCTGCAGGCAGAAGCAGTCTGCATCTAAAGCGTTAAAGGCGTCCATGAAGCCCTTTTTCATGCATGCCCGAAGGCCGTTGACGTTCCAGGAAATGTATTTCAATGTTTTCATAGGAGTCTCCTTATTTAAATAATTAGATATATTAGCTCTATTATACAGGGAAGAGGAGATTTTGAAAAGGGTTCATGGACACGCCCTTACGGGCGTGAGGGTTCAGAAGGTTCAGAGGGGGCAGAAGGTTCAAAGGGTGGTGGTGGGCGCCTTTTGGAAATGAAGGGGCGCTATTATGATAAAACCTTTACAACCGCGCCTGCGGCGCGAGGGAAAAACAAGCAAACCGCCCTTGCGGGCGTTGGAAATGCACCCCTTCTGCCTACGGCACCTCCCCCGGAGGGGGAGGTTCTAGCGGCGCTATGCTTTGCGCTGCTTAAGTTAGCACTAAGGTAATCATAGAGCAGACTTCCCCCTCCGGGGTGCACAGCGAACACATTTTGAAGGAGCGCCAGCGACGCGCAAAATGTAGTGAGTCGTTTCACCTTTAGGTGGAAGTCCCCGTAGGGGAATAGGGGTGCATTTCCACGAGCGAAGCGAGGTTGTTTGGTTTTCGCTGCCGACAGGCAGCGATGCCGCCGAAGGCGGTCAGCCGACAAAAGGAAGGCCCTTTTATGGGCAGGCTAAGGGCCAACTTCGGCTGACTTGGAGGTCCTATGCAGGACCTCCACAGCATACAAACTCATCGCCGCCAAAGCCGGCGATAACTTCCCCTTTGAACCCTCCGAACCCTCCGAACCCTCCGAACCCTCCGAATCCTCTGAATCCTCTGAACCTTCTAGTCTTGCCCCCTGAGCGGAGCGAACATAACCTTTCTACACAACCTGCCGCCGAAGGCGGACCCAACCTGCTGCGAAGCCGCCCCCTCTGAACCTTTCCCACATAAAAAGAGGAAATCCTCAAAATCCGGATTTCCTCTTTTTCTAGGGAAGCGCTGATTAAATCATTGTTTGCTTTTATTCTTGAATTTTTATGCAATGCGAGGAATGGGCTGACGCGAATAGCGAGCTATTTAAGGAAGCCCATGACGAAGCAGTACATAAAAATTCTTATAAAAGGAAACTCTATGAATTAATCAGTGCTTCCCTATATCCCATCAGTTTGTCAATGATCTCATGGGGGCGGGAATCTTTCCGCCGCGGTTGATGAATTCGTCGGCCCGGAATTTGTTGATTTCCAGGATGGGGGCGTAGCCCATGAGGCCGCCGAACTGGACCATGTCGCCCGGTTTCTTTCCCGGCACCGGGATGAGGCGGGTGGCGGTGGTTTTGTTGTTAATCATGCCGATAGCCGCTTCGTCGGCGAGAATGGCGGAGATGGTGGAGGCAGGGGTGTCTCCGGGAATGGCAATCATGTCGAGGCCTACGGAGCAGACGCAGGTCATGGCTTCCAGTTTTTCCAGGCAGAGGCTGCCTCTTTCAACAGCTTCAATCATGCCCAGGTCTTCACTCACCGGGATGAAGGCGCCGGAGAGGCCGCCGACGCTGGAGGAGGCCATGAGGCCGCCTTTTTTCACGGCGTCGTTCAGGAGGGCCAGGGCTGCTGTGGTTCCCGGGCCGCCGCAGCTTTCCAGTCCCATTTCTTCCAGTACCTGGGCCACGCTGTCGCCGACGGCGGAGGTGGGGGCTAGGGAGAGGTCGATAATTCCGAAGGGGGCATGGAGCCTTTCAGTAGCTGCTTCGGCCACCATCTGTCCCAGACGGGTAATCATGAAGGCGGTGTTCTTAATGGTGCGGGCCACCACGTTCAAGGGGGCGCCTTTTACGTCTTCCAGGGCTCTCTTCACTACACCGGGGCCGGAAACGCCAACGTGGATGGCGGTGTCACCCTGGGTGATGCCGTGGAATGCGCCGGCCATGAAGGGATTGTCTTCTACGGCGTTGCAGAATTCCACCAGCTTGGTGCAGCCATAGGCGTCCTGGTCTTTGGTGAGCTCAGCCGTTTCCTTCACCACTTCCCCCATGCGCTTTACAGCGTCCATATTGATGCCGGCCTTGGTGGAGCCTACGGCCACGGAGCTGCAGATGCTCTTGGTGGAAGCCAGGGCTTCCGGGATGGAGTCGATGAGGATTTTGTCGGAGGAGGACATGCCCCGGTCCACCAGGGCGGAGAAGCCGCCCAGAATGTCCACGCCCACTTGGTCTGCCGCTTTCTGCAGGGTCTCGGCAATGGACACATAACTTTTGGCTTTGATGCCGCCGGCTACGAGGGAAATGGGGGTGACGGAAATACGGCGGTTGATGATGGGTACGCCGTATTCTCTGGAAATATCATGGCTCACTTCCGTCAGATGCTCTGCTTTGGTGCAGATGGTGTCATAAATCTTGCGATTCAGTGTCTTTTCATCATCGGAAACACAGCCTAAAAGGGAAATGCCCATGGTAATGGTGCGCACGTCCAGTTTGTTCTGGTCAAACATGCGCTCAGTGGCAAGGATTTCTTCAATATCGAGCATGGCTCCCCCTTTCAGATACGGTGCATGGCATAGAAAATGTCAGCCAGCTGGGCCCGTACGTCCACGCCCAGATTTTTCCCCAGGACACCCAGTTCATCCTGGACTTCCTTCAGGGAACCTTTGGCCTTTTCCATGTCGCAGATCAGGACCATATCAAAAATATCTCCCAGAATGGTCTGGGAAATGTCGAGGATATTAATATTTTCCTTCGCCAGGGCTGCCGCAACGCCGGCAACAATGCCCACACGGTCAGCACCGATTACAGTGACTACGATTTTTTTCATACATCTGCTCCTTCCATACTTCGTTCCATAGAAATCAGACCGCTGCAGCCCATTTTCCTGAAAAGCAATTCTGCAGAATGTCTTGCTTCATTATAGCATAAATGGGTAGGAGATGTAGGGGCGTAAGGGTTCAGAGGGTGCAAGCCGCCATCGGGCCCGTCGGCCCTGGGCGACTCGGGTTCGGCCCGGAATCGGCTGCGCCTTCCGGGCTGGTTCAGAAGGTAGATATAAATTCCATTCCATGGAGGCAGGGAGGCCGCCTCCGGCGCCACTTTTTAAGGAAGCGCTGATTAAATCAGTGTTTGCTTTCATTCTTGAAATTTTATGCAATGCAAGGAGTAGGACGACGCGAATAGCGAGCTATTTAAGGAGTCCCATGACGAAGCAGTGCATAAAATTTCTTATGAAAGTAAACTCTATGAATTAATCAGTGCTTCCTTAATGCGTCCGACAGGGCGCCACCACCATCTTCTGAACCTTCTGAACCCTTTGAACCTTTTGAACCCTGCGCGCCCAAAGGGGGCGCTCCTGCTATTTCAAATACTTTTTATAAAGGAACACGCAGATAATGACAGACAGCAAAGACCCTGCCGGCGCTGCCATGCCCATGGGGTAGAGGGTGGTGGGGAAGAGAAGGGCGGCGGCGTAGGTGCCGGGGATGCGGACGGTGAAGATGGAAATGACGTTGTGAAGGAAGGAGAAGGACGCTTTCCGGTGGGCTGCAAAGCAGCCGGAGAAACAGAAGTGGATGCCGGCGATGGCGCAGTCCAGTACGTAGGACCGGAAGTAGTCGTTTCCCATGGCAATGACCGCCTCCTCCCCCGGTACAAAGAGGGCCACGATTTCACTGGCTTTGAAATGGACGAGGAGGATGCAGAGAAGGCCGAAGGAAACGCACACGGTGATGCCATAGCGGAGGGCCTTCCTGCCCCTTTCCGAAAGGCCTGCGCCCAGGTTCTGGGCGGTGGTGGCGGATACGGTGGACATCATGGCAGAGGGGACCAGGAAGAGGAAGCTGATGATTTTTTCCACAATCCCCACGGCCGCCGCTGCTTCCACGCCGCGGCTGTTGGCAATGGCGGTGATGACCAGGAAGGATATCTGGATGAGACCGTCCTGGCAGGAAATGGGAATACCTATGGTAAGGATGCTTCGCATCCAGGGGCTGCCGGGGGTAAAGTCCTTTCTGGAAAGGGCAAGGGGCGACAGTTTCCGGTGGAGGTAAAAGAGGGAAAGGACGACGCTCACCGCTTCACTGGCAAAGGTGCCCCAGGCGGCACCGGCGGCGCTCATATGGAAATGGTCGATGAGAAGGTAGTCCAGAAGGATATTCACTATGCCGGCAATGGCGATGAAGGTCATGGGGGCTTTCGTATTTCCCATACCCCGGAAAAAGCCGCTCACCATGTTATAGATGACGATGAGTGGTACTCCGGCAAAGCAGATGGTGAGGTAGGCTCTGGTGTCCTCCAGCGCTTCTGCCGGTGTCTGCAGTACTTGGAGAATGAAGGGCATGAAAAGAAAGAGGAGCGCCGTGAATACAATGGCGAAGGGAAGAAAGAGGGCGGCGGCACTGCCCATGAGACGGAAGGCTTCCTTTTCATTTTTTGCTCCCAGTGCCCGGGCGATGGATACGGCGCTTCCGATGGTGAGGCCTGCAATGATGACGATAATCATGTGCATCACCTGGCTCCCGATGGACACGCCGGTGACAGGAGCGGCGCCGTAGTACTGGCCGGTAATGAAAAGGTCCGCCATGCCGTAGAAGGTCTGGAGGAAGCAGGCCGCCAGATAGGGGACGGCGAAATTCATCATTTTGGGGAAAAGGGGTCCCCGGGTCAAATCGTTATGGAGAATCATGGTTATTTCCTTTATATAAAATTTATATTAAAAAAGACACAATATTCTTATTTCAAAAGAATATCATGCGTCTTTCGGAAAGTAAAAGGAAGAAAAGTTCTTCATTCAGCACTTTTTTTCATGGAAAAAGGAAATCAAACGCTGAAGGGACGGCGAACCAGGGGAAGGTTTGTACACCAGGCAGGTCCATTCTTCAAAGGTGGGAGGAAGGGGAAACAGGTGAAGACCGTTTCCGATGCTGCCGGGGGTGTAGGGAAGGATGGAGAAACCATGCCCCAGGGACAGGCGAAGAAGCTGTTCCGTAAAGGTGGGGATGGTCTCGCTCATTCCAAAGGAAACGTGGTACACCGCCTGAAATTTTCTTCGGCACGAATCCACATAGGATGGATTGTCCGCCTTCGTGAGGAAAGGAAGGGCAGAAAGGATGTGGGGGATGTCCTTCAGGGATTGGGCATGGGCCTCTGAACAAACAAGGCACTGGGGGACAGGCATGAGGGGAATGGTGGCAAAACGCTTTGGAAAGATAATGGCATCCGGAGCGATAATGCCATCCAGGGTTCCCGCCTCCAGTCCATTTTCCAGCTCTGGCACCGGCGCCATGTGGCAGGACAGGCTGATTTCCGGAAAGGCTTTCTGGAAGGCAGGAAGGAAATCGAGTCCCTTGAACTCCTGTGACGCCAGTCCCAAATGGCAGAGGGCCTTCTGCGGCGCAAGGGAAGAAAGGAGGGCGCGGTACTTTCGGTCTATTTCCTTCATGCCCTCATAGAACCGCTTTCCTTCCTCCGTGAGTGTCAGTCCGCTCTTGGAACGGAGAAACAGGGTACATCCCGTTTCCTCCTCCAGCTGGGCAATGTACTTGCTCATGGTGGTCTGTGCAATATGGCAGTGCTCTGCGGCCCTGGTAAAACTATCCGACTCCGCCGCCGCAAAGAAATAGTAAAGCTTGTTGATATCCATAGGGCCCTCCCGGTGTAATATTCTTATGTGAATTATATCACGGCGGAGAGAAATGCACGTAACGCTGGCTCCTTCAGAAAGGAACCGGGAGAAAGGGCTGGGGGACTAGTTGACTAGTGGGCTGGTGAGCTAGTGGACTAGTGAGTGTCACTATCTACATGTACCAGGTTTCTTCGCCTGCGGTTCAGAATGACAGTTGGGGCGGGAAGGGTAATCCCGTAACGCAGGCTCCTTCCCCAGGAAGGAGCTGCCCGATAGGGCTGAGGATAGGTCCGAGGATAATGAAAGACCTGACGCCCCTATCTTCCGTCGCCTAACGGCGCCACCTCCTTCCTATGGAAGGAGGCTCCGGCTCTTCGTCATGCAGCACTGGTGACACACAGGATAATCCCGTAACGCTGACTTCATACTTCATCGCCCGCAGGGCGATACCACCACCCTCTGAACCCTCTGAATCCTTTGAACCTTATGACTCCTCTGAACCTTTTCTCCAATGCCCCTAAATATTGCGGCGAAGCCGCCACCACAACCCTCAGCGGCAAAGCCGCTGTCAAACCTAAGAACCTTAAGAACCTTCGGGGCGTAAGGCCCCGTCAACCTTCCCATACGAACCTGTTCTTCCCGTCTACCTTTACCTGCCGTTCTGTGATACAATAAATCAGTTATGACTGTTTCATTTTGTAAAAGATTTATCTTATTTATATAAAAGGTGTAAAATCCATGAATCATAAAAAGAACGGTTCCGAAAGGGAGACGCGGAAGACGAAAGAACATATGAAGAAAGATTATCGGGAGAGCCATATTTCTTCTCCTCTCAAGAAGGAAAGTCCCGGACACTGGAAGCGGTGGTGGGCCATTGCCACGCTGGTGCCCTTCTGCCTTGCCTTTTTCCTGTCCTGGTATTTTGGAGCGCCCGGCGGCTACGAGCCCTTTTCCCAGGTGAAGGTATTCCTCCTTTTCCTGCAGGTCGGTTTTGTGACGGCCTATTTCATCCGTCATCATCTAAAGAAAGCGGCTGTCCATCTTTGGATAACCATTGCCTTTCTCTGGCTTTTGTCCCTTATCGTGCCTTATCTGGCGTCAGAGACAGAGGTGCTTCTGGACATGTCCGATGTGTCCGGCGAACTTTCCACGCCGCTCTATCTCTTCGTGTCCTGTCTGTCGGCGGACTGGATTCTTCCGGGGAAGGCGCGGATGATTGCACGCATTGCCTGCGTGGTGCTGATTATCCTCTATATTCTGGTGCAGTTTACCTACATCGGCTATTATTTTATTACCCATTCCCTGATTTCCATTAATATGCTCCTGGCCCTGGCCCAGACGAATCTGGCGGAGACCAAAGAATATATCGAAGTGAATATTCCCTATGCGGAAATCGCGGCCGGTGTGGCGGCTCTTCTCATCCTGGGATGGCTCATTTTCAAGGCAAGCCGGTTCAGTTTCAACCGTGAACAGGTGTCAAGGAAGACCTGGTTTGGCATGCTCCTCCTTTTCTTTGTGAATGTGGGACTCTGTGCCCTTTCCATCGGCGGCACCCGGCTGGCCCATGTGTATTATGAAACCTATGAGACCCTGCACAGCTTTTCTGATTTCCAGAAGATGGTGGATGCAAGGCGTCATATGCATATTGCGGACAAGAATATCGTGCGCCGGCTGAAGGCGGCGCCGGACGGGGTGTATGTGCTTGTCATCGGTGAATCCCTCACTCGGGACCACATGAATGTGTACGGCTATTCGAGGGCCACCACCCCCTTCCAGTCCATGGCGGCGGTGGACCCGCACTATGTGTTCTTCAACCACGGCTATTCCTGCTACACCCAGACGGTGCAGGTGCTGACGGAGGCGCTGACGGAAAAGAACCAGTATAATGACATGAACCTGGCAGAGGCTTACTCCATCATCGACCTGGCAAGGGAAGCAGGTTTCCGGACCACCTGGATTTCCAACCAGTCCCGCTTCGGCGTGTGGGATACGCCTATCGGTGCCATCGGTTCCGCCTGCGATGACCAGTATTGGATCAATTCCTACGTCGGCACCGACGTGGTGACCAAGGATTACGATACCGCCCTCATTCCCTACCTTCGCAAGGTGGATCCCAATAACCGCCGCCAGCTGGTGGTGGTGCATCTCATGGGCAGCCACGTAAGCTACTGGGACCGGTATCCGTCGGAATTCTACCACTGGCCTGAAAATCCGGGGAAAACAAGGAGCACCGCGGAAATCATGAATGATGAGTACGATAATTCCGTTCTCTTCAATGACTACGTCATGGAAAATATTATGAACGAAGCCACCAACTGGCTCCACGCGGACAGCGTGCTCTATTTCTCCGACCACGGGGAACAGGTGACGGAAAGACCGGGACACAATGCGGACCAGTTCGACTACACCATGGTCCACATTCCCTTCTGGATTTATACATCCGATGCCTATAGGGCTTCTCATCCTCTGGAAGTGAGAACCATGATGGAAAGAAGAAATATGCCCTTCTCCAATGATATGCTCTATGATACCTTCATGGGCATGATGGGCCTCACCGCCGCCCACTACGATCCCACCGCCGATATTTTCTCTTCCCGCTTCGACAAGGACGTCACCACCCTGATGACCATGTACGGCAACGTGATGATAAGAAACGACGTGGAACAGCTGGGAAGCGACCAGGCCTACATGGACAACCTGTGGAATCAGCAGATCGCAGACCGGGCCCGGGCAGAAGGAAATAGAAACTTCGACTGGAGCACCTTCAAAAAGGTGGACATCTCCGCCCAGCCCATGCCGGAAGTGGAAAACTCCGGCACCAGCCAGGGGGAATAACAAATGCGGGTTCAGAGGGTTCAAGGCACTGTTGGGGCTGACGCCCCTCAGTGCCTCGGGTTCGGCCTGGAATCGGCTTCGCCTTCCAGGCCGGTTCAGAGGGGAGTTATGTAGTATCGCTGCGCTGGCGATGTACGGCGCCTATGGCGCCGGTTATATAATCATCGCCGCGGAGCGGCGATACCACCACCCTATGAACCCTATGAACCCTATGAACCCGGGCCGCAAAGCGGCCCCTTGTGACAAACGGAGAATGCTGTGATACTATATATAAAACCATGATATATTTCCCAAGGAGGATTTGGCATCTATGAGGCTTCGCAGGAAACCGTGGATTGATGACGCAATCAAAGAATATACAGACATTTTGTATCTGGAGGAACCGACCGACCGGAAGGGGGAGTGGCGGAACGTATTTCCCCATCCGGAAAATGAGCTCCATGTGGAGTTTGGCACCGGAAAGGGTCAGTTTATTTCCGGCATGGCCGCCATTCACCCCGATGTGAATTATATCGGCATGGAGGTGCAGGAAGGGGTCATTTACTACGCTGCGAAAAAGACGGCGGAGAAGGACCCGCCCCTCACCAATGTACGCCTTATCCTGGGAGATGTCAGTGAAATCCTGAATATCTTCGGCGAAGGGGAAGTGGATGTGATTTATCTTAATTTCAGTGATCCCTGGCCGAAGAAGCGCCACGCCAAGCGGCGCCTCACCTACAGGGATTTCCTGAAACGGTATGCCCTTATCCTGAAGGAGGGCGGAGAAATCCGCTTCAAAACCGACAATAAGGACCTTTTTGACTTTTCCATTGAAGAATTTAAAGCCATGGGCTGGGAACTTTCCCATGTGACCTATGACCTTCACGCCGCTCCGGTGGAAGGGGATGTGGAAACGGAGTATGAGGAAAAGTTCTCCAGAAAGGGGAATCCGGTATGTCGTCTCGTAGCGAGACGTCCCTGATTGATATGAAGTATGCGCCCCGGGCATTGCAGAAAATGTTCATCGTGGCAGGCATACTGATTATCCTGGGGGCTTTCAATGTATACAGCTCCACCTATTATATGAATATGGAGTCCGGCGCCAATCCCTACAGCCATATTCTGAGGCATCTGGTCTTCCTGGCGGTGAGCGTCTTTTTTGCATTCATCCTGTCCCGGGTGAATTACCATATCATCAAGAAAGGGGCTTTCCTGTGGTGCCTTGGCACCATCGGTCTGCTCCTTCTTGTCATGGTGGCAGGCCGCACAGTAAACGGCGCCACCCGCTGGATTTCCCTTGGACCCTTCTCCCTGCAGCCTTCGGAAATTGCTAAAGTCACCGGCCTTATCTGGGCGGCCTCCCATCTGGCCAGGAAGGTGGATGACCACATGGGCATGTCCATCTTCGGCCATCTCCTCATGCCGCTGGCAGGGCTTTTCATCCCGTCTCTTCGAAAGAAAAAAAGCGCCACCTTCTCTGGCCTCCTTCACTATTTCACGCCTTTCTACATGCCCCTCATCATGGCTGTGCTGGTGCTGAAGCAGCCGGATATGGGTACTGCCGGCATGATTCTTATTTTCCCGGGACTTCTCTATATCATAGCCGGTATGCCCCTTCTGGAAATCCTGCTGTCTTTGGGGATTTCCTTTATCCTCTTCATCGGCCTTGCCATTGTGGCGCCCTACCGCATGGCCCGTCTGGTGGTGCTTCTTCATCCGGAAGACTATGCCCAGGGCATGGGCTACCAGACCATGCAGAGCCTCATTGCCGTAGGCTCCGGCGGTGTTCTGGGACAGGGCATGGGGGAAGGGTTCTCCAAATTCCTCTACCTGCCGGAACAGTACACCGACTTTGCCTACGCCGTGTTCAGCCAGGAATATGGTTTTGTAGGCTCGGCGGCTCTCCTCTGCCTTTACCTGGCCTTCATGCTTTACGGACTGTCGGTGGGAAGGAAACTGAAGGAGACCTATCCCGCCCTTCTGGTGTACGGACTTACCCTCCTTATTTCCGTGCAGGGGCTGGTGAATATGGCCATGGTTATCGGCTGGTTCCCGGTCACCGGCATACCGCTGCCCTTCATCTCCTTCGGCGGCACCTCCCTCCTCATGAACATGGCTGCTCTGGGCCTTATCTGGGGCACCGCCACCCAGAGCCTCCGTGAATACGATGAACAGGAACGGAGGAAACGGATTGCCGCCATGGAAGGGCGCCCCCTCTCCTTCGGAGAACTGTCCGGCTCCGTTTACGGTTCCCGGTCTTAACGAAAAAAGAGACATCTTTCGGGATGTCTCTTTTTGTAAGGAATGATAAGAATGAAAAGAAATATGTCACTGAAGGTCTGCGCCTTCTTCCAGAAAGAATCGGCTCCCTTCGTCCTGCTGCAGAAAGCGGCCCAAGTGCTTTCCGAAGATGGGGTGGATGTGTCCTTTACTTTGGAAGAGGAAATCAATGAAATGGAAATCCAAAGGATAAAAGAACCGGCCATTCTTGCCTTTTGGGATACTCCGGAAAAAGCAGGCCGCTTTGCCTTTTCCGCAGGGAGGGCTGGGAAAAAGGGACTTGCTCTCTATGGCGGCACACCCTATGGCATAAGCCTTGCGGAAGGAAACGTATTCTCCTTCTTCCAAAAAGAAGAATTCCACTCCGCCTTCCTCCATACCATGGACTGGGCCTTTCCACCCATTTCGGACGATGCCCTTCCCAAAGAAGGGGCACCCTTCCTTTTATCCATTTACAAAGGCCTCATGCTGTATGCAGCAGGAAAGGAAAATACCCTTCTGGCGGCCATGGACAGGGGGAGACAAGGCATCTAACGCTGACTTTATACTGCGGCGCAGCCGCCACCACAACCCTCTGAACCCTCTGAACCCTCTGAACCCTCTGAACCCT
>ERZ791907.381-NODE-381-length-51039-cov-19.425133_pt1 | contig 51039 bp, 40 predicted proteins | sample MGYA00510145_ERZ791907 | MGnify/ENA primary metagenome ERZ791907 (study PRJEB30046, sample SAMN00792089) | human gut metagenome | study: EMG produced TPA metagenomics assembly of the A metagenome-wide association study of gut microbiota in type 2... | reverse complement strand
CAGATTCATGCGCTTAGATATAGAATTCATGGTCCAGATTCCTGGGTCCATTATACGTCTTCTGCAGTTCTTCCAGAATCGTGCGGTTTGCCAGTGATGATTTCATATCCGGATGTCCGGAAATAATTAATAGGGATGACATTTTTCCTCCTTTTTCAGGAAAACACCGAGTGTCAAAACAGCCGGCGCTTCCATAAAACAGGGCGGTGATTTCATGTGTCACCGCCCTTTCGTTATGATGCAGTCAGTGTTCTCTTAAAAGCTTTCTTTGAAGATTTCTTCGATTTCAGAAGGGGTAAGTTTCTTGTAGCCGCCCTCCAGGATGAGGGTGCCCTTCACCAGGTCCGGAATCATGTCCTTTGTGGCGCCAAGGTCGGTGATATTCATGACCAGGCCCAGTTTCTTCATCCAGTTTTCCATGGCGGCAAGACCTTCTTTGGCGATTTCTTCGTCAGTCTTTCCTTCGGGGTTCACATTCCATACAGTAAGGGCGAAGCGCTTGAATTTGGGAAGCCCGTAGGGCAGGATGTGGTGATAGTAGGGTAGGGATACGGCAGCAAGGGTCATGCCGTGGGCGGCGTTGGTGAGAGCACCTACGGCCTGTCCCAGCATATGGACCATCCAGTCCTGGGTCTTGCCTTTGCCGATTAAGGTATTGAGGGCCCAGGTGGCATCCCACATGAGGTTGCTTCTGGCTTCATAGTCCTTCGGGTCTTCGGCGGCTATGAGGGAGGCGTGGATGACGGAGCGCATGAGGCCTTCAGCCAGGTAGTCGCTGGTGTTGTCATCGGTGCCGGAGAAGTACTGTTCGCAGATGTGATTGAACATATCGTAAATGCCGGAAATCATCTGGTAATGGGGTACGGTCATGGTAAATTCGGGGTTCATGATGGAGAAACGGGGCATCACTTCCGTGCCGAAGACGTGACCGATTTTCAGCTTCTGGGCGTGGTTGGTAATGACGGAGCCGCCGTTCATTTCAGAGCCTGTGCCCACCATGGTGAGGACGCAGCCCACCGGAACGATTTCACAGTCCGGTTCTTCCATCTTCAGGAAATATTTGTCCCAGGGGTCTCCGTCGTAGTGGATGGATACGGAAAGGGCCTTGGCATAGTCGCAGCAGGAACCGCCGCCTACGGCCAGGATGAAGTCCACATGGCCTTTCCTTGCGATTTCTATCCCTTCCGCCAGCTTGTCGGAGGTGGGGTTGGACATGACGCCGGAGATTTCTGTCACTTCTTTGCCTGCTGCTTTCAGGATGTCCATGACCTTGTCATAAATGCCGTTCCTTTTAATGGAGCCGCCGCCATAGACCAGGGCCACATGGGTTCCCTGCTTTGCCAGTTCTTCCGGAAGATAGGACAGGGCATCTTTACCAAAGTAGAGGGCGGTGGGGTTGCAATAAGAAAAATTATCTAACATTTCAGTCTCCTTCTCATGGGAAGATATCTATAATCTCCCCTGCTTACAAGTGATTTTCTGTCTATACCATAAAGCAGCGTGCTCTTCATGTAAAATATCTATGTTCTATAATATATCATGCTCAAGAGTTATTATAAGAAGCTTACTGAATTTCATACACTTCCTTCACCAGGCGGAAGGCGGCCCAGGCTTTGGGCCAGCCGGCGTAGAATGCCACCTGGGTGATGGTGTCCGCCATTTCTTCCAGTGTAACGCCGTTGTTTTTTGCGTTTTGGATGTGATATTTCAAAGAGGAGTCGGTAATGCCCTGGCTCACCAGGGATACCACGGTAATCATGGAGCGCTGTTTCACGGACAGGGCGTCCTGTTTGTTCCACACTTCTCCGAAGAGGATGTCATCATTGTAGCGGGCAAAGTCGGGGGCCGTCTTTCCCAGCACGTCCCTGCCTGCGGTCTGCAGAATTTTCTTTGTCATAGGTTCTCCTTGCGGCGTTTCAGCCGATGCTTCCACGGCTGCTCCGAAAAGCAGGAGCGTGGCAGCAGCGGTGATAAGCGCTTTCTTTAATTTCATAATTTTTCAAATTCCTTTTCGTCCACCGCTTCCAGCCATTCGTTGGATACGCCTTCTCCTTCTTTGGAGAGGGAGATGTGCTGGAAATTGCATCCAGGCGCGGCGCCGTGCCAGTGCTTGACTTCCGGCGGAATGGTGACCACATCGCCGGGGCGAAGGACCTGGGGTTCTTTCCCTTCGTACTGGAGATAACCTTTGCCGGATTCCACAATGAGCACCTGGCTGGTGCCGTGGTGGATGTGCCAGTGGGTGTGGGCGCCGTTTTCAAAGGTCACATTATACACGGGAATGTCCTTGTCTTTAGAAAGGCTGGCAAGCCAGCTTTTCCCGGTGAAAAATTTGGCAAAGCCGTCGTTGGGACTCCCCACTTCCATGACTGCCCCTTTTCCTTCCAGTGATTTTTTGATTTCTTCTGCGTTCATTGATGATTCACCTTTCTTATTTCTTGACGGAATGGATCCAGTTCAATACATCGTCGGTCTTCCCGCCGCCGGTGAAGCATTCACCGGGAAGCCAGGTGCCAGTCTTGGCGGCCCGGGAGAGGTTGTCGCCGCTGTCTCCCAGGGGACTGCTATAGGAGGTGGCAAAGGGAATCACCGTCTTGCCATCAAAATTGTGATGTTCCGTGAAGGTATACACAATGGCCGGCGCTTCGCCCCACCAGATGGGGTAGCCCAGGTACACCACCTTGTAATCGTCCCAGTTTGACACATCCCCCGTATACTCCGGACGGATGGAACTGTCCCTGTGCTCTTTGGACACCCGGCTCGTGCTGTTGTTGTAGTCCAGGTCCGCTTCCGTGTAGGGAACCTTCGGCGTAATGGCGTAAATATCGCTGCCCGTCTCCTTGGCAATGGTTTCAGCGGCCCTCTTCGTATTGCCGGTGGCGGAGTAGTACACCACGATGGACTTTCCTTCCGGTGCCGCCGCCGGTGCAGAGCTGCTTCCTGCAGAAGCACCGCCACAGGCGCTCAGTGTCAATGCTGCTGCGGCAGCGGTAATTCCCATCATTGCTTTTTTCCACATAGTAAACCTCCTGTTTCAATCTTTATTTCCAAAACTGCTTTCCCTTATTGTAGAAAGTTAAAGTTCACTTCAGTCAAGTCTTTATTCAGACACATCGGCTGCCCAGGAACGGACCTCCTCCGCCGGTGTCACCTGCCTTGAGCCGGAGAAGCGGACGGCCAGCCCTTCTCCCTGTACCAGAGCTTTTCCTTTCTTCGCCAGGGAGGCCATGTGGGAAGGTCCCTTCCCCGGCCAGCCTTCATGGGTGGTGAAAAATGCCATCTTCTTTCCTGCCAGGTTTCCGCCGGAAAGGAAGCTCTTCATGGCAGGGGCCATGGTATACCACCAGGTGGGGCTTCCTGCAAAAAGGAAGGTGTAGGAGGAAAGATTCGGCACATCGAGAAGCGCAGGCATGATGCCCTTTTCCACTTCCTCCTGCCCCTTTTCCACCAGTTCTTCATAATCGGCGGGATAGGCTTTGACAGTGCTGATGGGAATCAGGTCGCCGCCGGTAACTGCCTTGATTTCTTCTGCGATTTTCTTTGTGTGTCCGCTCAGGGAATAATAGAGAATCCCGATTTTTTCTTTCATATATTGTCTCCTGTCTTCATTTACTTCCGGCAGCTTTCTTCCATCTGCCCTTCTATCGGCTTCATTTCAGCAGGCTTTGCTTTATCCTTTTTCCCGATTTCTTCGTCGGTATAGGAAATGGGATGCAGCTCTTTCTCCGGTTTGCTCTTCTTCCCTATCTCTTCGTCGGTGTAGTAAATAGGGATATTTTCTGCGCCTGCTGCACAGACCATCTGATGCTCTGCCCAGTCTCCCATGCCCACCAGCAGCAGGAACAGGGCTATGATGATTTTGGCTTTCATGATTTCCTCCTATCCTCCCATTTCAAAAATAGTATAGAAACATCTCCTATTCATATCCAATACTCTGTTTTTATGAAATTTCATGCCTCAGAAGCATTAAATATTACTTTCCTGCAGCTTTTCCTTGATGAACCGGATGAATTCCTTCACCACCGGCGCATGAGGTACATCCCTCTTCCAGGCCACGGCGGTCTGTATCCTCCGCTCGGGATAGAGAGGGATGAATTTCAGTTTCTCCCTGTCCTGCACCGGCACCGCCCCTTCGGTGGTAATGGCGCAAAGCCCCGACACAGCAGCCAGAAGGCCGGCGTTGCTGCCCAAATTTTCCGTAAAGGGCACAGTGACCTCCTTGAAGGCACTGCCCAGCCAGCTCACAATTTCCCCGCTCAGCTTTTTTCTTCCCGGAAGAATAAGGGCCCTGCCCCTTAAATCATCGGGGCCTATCCTTTCTTTTTCTGCCAGTTCATCGTCAGGCCTTACGAAGATACCCCACCGGGCATCAGGGCCGATGGGAACGTAATCGTAGGTTTCCGTATCGAAGGGCCTCACCAGGATGGCCACGTCCATGATGCCCCGGTCCATGCGCTCATTGATTTCATCGGTGACGGCGGTGAAATAATGGAAGTGAACCAGGGGATGATTCTTCTGGAACTCAAAGATAAGGGACGCGAAGCGCTCTGTCACCAGAAGCTCCCCTCCTCCTGCCATAATATTTCCTTCCAGCTTTCTTTCATGGGAGGAAAGCTCTTCCTCCGTTTTTTCCATGAGCTCCGCCATTTCCTCCGCCCGCCGCCGGAGAAGCTGCCCCTCCTCCGTCAGCGTGAGACGCCGGTTTTCCCGATCAAAGAGACGGACCCCCGTTTCCTCCTCCAGCTCCGCAATCTGGCGGGACAGGGTGGGCTGGGTGATGTGAAGCCGCTCCGCCGCCCTGGTCATATTGCCCAGTCTGGCTACCATGAGGAAATACTTTAATACGCGAAATTCCATGACTGCACCTCCCTCTTACCAGTTCCCATTCTTCCAGGCCTCATTGATGACCCTCGCCATTTCCTGCTTTTCCCGCCAGTCGCCGTGCAGGCCGTCCAGAGCCAGGGATGGCGGGATTTCCTCCAAGTCTGCAAAGGAAGAGGCCACGTCGATGTGCTTTCTGGTCCTGATGAAATCATTCACCTTTCTGAAAGATTCCTGCCAGTTTTCTGCTGTCGGTTCCTGAAACGCCTTTTCAATGGAGGCAGGATTGATGGGAGGAAGGGTGAGGAATATGGGCGTTATGCCATGGGCATAGCTCATTTTCTCCATAGCTTCCAGGTCGTGAATCACCTCTTCCGCGGCAGCGCCGGCTCGGAGGCTGTTGGTGCCACCCATGATGAGGACGGTGCGCAGGTGGAAGGGAACCACGTCCTTTTCAAAGCGCTCTGCCATCATGGCGCTGGTGTCACCGCTCCGGGACAGGTTCACCACCGGGAAGGAGAGGTAAGATTCATAGCTGTAGGCCCTGTCTGCTGGACTGAATGACAAATGCCCGCCGCCATGGCTGATGCTGTCTCCGAAGACGCCCACGCTCCAGGCATGGTCATCCAGTTCACGCTTTTGGGGAAGGCTCCAGATACCCACAGGATGTCCCTCCCGGTCCAACCCCCGCACCCGCCAGTAGTAGGTGCCCTTTCGTGAGGAAGGGTCATAGAGGTCGGTGAGAGTGGTAACCCCTGCATACACCCGGTAGCGGGATGGACGGAAATCATCCACATTTTCCGGATACCGGCTGGTTACTTCCACTTCGTAGGACTCGGCACCGGGAATACCTATGTAGGAATAGACCGGATACAGGAGGGCGCTCCCCTGGGCCTTATCATCATAGGGACGGGGAAGCGGTGCATGGCGCTCCATCGGCCGGAGCGCCCCCTTCAGCGGCTTCGGTGCAGAGAAAGGCCCCATAGGATTTCCATCTAAATCAAAGGGTCGCACCCGCCAGTAGAGATGGTCATTTTTCTCTGCCTCTGCCGGAAGGGAGGATGCAGAAATCACCGTCCCCGGCACATAGAGCTTCGGAATGCGGTATACCGCCTTTCCTGAAGGCACATCAGCCTCCCAGGTTCCCTCGTCCTCCGCAATTTCCAGCTCATACCCTACGGCGTCAGGATTTTCCTCCCAGGAAAGAAGAAACAGGCCGGAATGGGCAGAATCGCTTCCTTTGGTACCGTAGGAAACCGTATCGTACCTGCTCATTCCATAATGGAGCAGCGGCTTCTCCGCATTCATCACCAGCGGAATGGCCGCCAGCAGCAGCCCCACTGCCAGGCAAATCTTTACTTTCTTCATGTCCCTCTCCTTTCCGGCACGTCTCCGGTGCCGGGAAATCATTCTCTTTTCTGCCTGTATTGTAATATAGATAATTTTAAATATCTAATAGTTATAAATTATGAAAATCAATGCCTGCTGGGCATTGAAATCAATTTCACCCTTTATTCATAGGATATACGAAAAACGGAAAATGCAGAATTCTCACCTGGTGGGGGAGTAGGAACCGTGGGGTTTATGCTCTTTTCGGGCAATAAAAAAGAACCTTTGGGGTTCAAAGGGTTCAGAGGGTTGTGGTGGCGGCTGTCGCCGCAAATAATAAAGGGGCGCGGCTTCGCCGCAGGTTGTACAGAAGGGTTGTGTTCGCTTCGCTCAGGGGGCGACGGCCCTTGGGGCCGAGGGTTGGGGTGGTCTTTGGACACGCCTTGGCAGGCGTGAGGGTTCAAAGGGTTGTGGTGGCGGCTATCGCCGCAAATAAAAAAGGGGCACGGCTTCGCCGCAGGTTGTGGAGAAGGGTTGTGTTCGCTTCGCTCAGGGGGGCGGGAAAAGGTTCTTAAGTTTGACGGCCCTTTGGGCCGAGGGTTGTGGTGGCGCCTTCGGCGCAGTTTTATAGGCCGCCTTTCGGCGGCCACCCCTTGCCCGCTGCGCGGGACTTCTTCTAAAGGATGGCAGAATGGGCCTCTCTGTGCTCTCCCTCAGAGACATGTGTGGCACACCGCTCAGCGCCCATAGTCCCACCGCGAAGCGGGGTGGCAAGCGGTGGGACTACAACCCGCAGGATTTTACAGCTCACTAATTCCCCATCATTTTCAGACGGTCTCCTCTGGAGTAGAGATATATGTAGTACAGTTCTCCGTAGAAGGGATTTGCGAATTTCCGGGCACTGTCATCCACTTCGATGATATTTCCTTTTTTGGTTATCATACGGAAGGAGAGGAAATCAATCTTTTCAGGATTGTCACGGCGTTCCAGCTGGCGGTGGAATTCTTTTTTCATAGGTCCCGCATCGTCGGGATGGATGACGGTGAATATGGTGCCGCCGGTGTATTTCATGAAGTCTTCGTAGTCGTCGCATTCCAGAATGTCCACCATCACCTTGTTGGCAAAGAGGATTTCTTCTTTTTCCGTAGCCTTCAGCACCAGAATGCCGCCGGGGAGGTGGTCCGCCACGTCGGTGAGGTTGAAGCCGAACTGGCTTCTTTTGTCGGTAACGGAAATGGTGTCGTCAAACTGCCGCCAGCCTGCCTTGCCGTTCAGCTTGGCTCCATAGAGGGCATAGTCGGCGCGGATGCAGAGGCTGCCGTAGGAGTCGCCCTGCTCCGGATAGGCGGCGCAGCCAAGGGAGGCGTAGAATTTCACTTCCCTGTCTCCGGCCTTGAAGGTATGGGGATTTCCGGTGAAATCATCCATGGCCTTCGTCACCAGGCTGAAGTCTTCGTAGGGATGGAAGAGGACGAATTCGTCGCCGCCGTTTCGGGTGATAATGGATTTTTCCCCGAAGATTTCTTTCATGTCCCTCACCAGGGTTTTCAGGGCTTCATCGCCTACGCTGTGGCCGTATACGTCGTTCACCAGTTTGAAATTGTCGATATCCAGGGCGATAACCATGGCCTTCTTTCCGGCATGGGCCTTCAGGTAGTCCGCCACTGCCCCGTCGCCGCCTTTGCGGTTGTACACGCCGGTTAATGGATCCCTGCCGCCGCTTAACTTCAGGGCGCCATTTGCCTTCTTGAGGATGCCGTTTTTACGGAAGAGGAAGGAAATCATGGCAGAGAGGGAAATGCCCGACACAGTGGCGAAGAAGAGAAGCATCCAGTTCACATTGCTTCCCTGGGGCCGAAGGATGATGGTCCATATGTCCCCTGCAATGACCCGTTCCGCATGGGGATTTCCTTCTTCCGTACGGCCCAGCTCCTTCACCAGATGAGGTTCTTCTTCCCAGCTGTTTTTATGATAAAGGGTATAATCGAGCTTCTGTTTTCCCAGGTTGGAAATATTGGCACTGCTCATCACTTCCCTCTGGTCCACGGCAAAGACGATGTACCCCCAGAAGCTGTCCTCCTCCGGCACTCCATTCCGGAATACGGGGCGCACAAGCACCATCATCTTGTGGGAAAGCCCCACGTCCACGGAGTCAAGAAGCACCAGCCGGTTTTCCCGACGGGCCGTGTCCGCCGCCTCTTTCAGATGTCCCTTCAGGAGGCCTTCAATATCCACCTTTCTTGTATCTTCCGCTGTAATAATAAGGGGATCCCCCTTTTCCGGCAGTATCTGGATACTGCGAATCATGGGATTCATGGCCATCACCATCTGTGCTTCCAGGGGATGGGTCATGTAGGCCGGCGCATTATGCTCCAGCTTGGATGCCATGAGCCTGGTCACCACATCCCACCAGTTCACCAGGTTGTCAATGCCTTCCAGACGATGGATGGCATAGGGCGTAAATACTTCCCCATCCATGCGGCGATGGTTGTCATAGAGGAAAAAGTCAAGGCAGAGCGTCAAAAAAAGACCGACTGTCATGATGGGTAAGCTCAGTGATTGTATCATTTCCCTGATTCTGCTCATCATCATGATTCCGGCCTTTCAGTAAAAAACGATTCGTTTTATAACTACTACAGCTTCATTATACACTTTAAGGAATACGTAAACAAGCCTTGTCCATAGCAGAAAGGCGGCAGGAAAAAGGCGCAAACCTTGCTGCTGTCATTTGGAAAATGTGCAGGAAATAGGGGAAAGAAAAAGAAGCCATGAAAAATGATTCCCATTTTCCATGGCTCCTTTTCAGTCAGGGTATATAAATAAGAAATATCAATTATTTGCCTGCGTTTTTCAGGGCAATTCTCCAATCCCTGCCCTGCTGGTGTACGTCATTCACATCAGCTTTCTGTACAGCGTCCTTATTGGATTCCAAATCTGCCTTTTCCTGGGCGGTAAGGTGGATGTCCTGGTTCTGGTCAGGCTAGCCTTTCTTTTCTGCATTGTAAAGGGCAATGCGCCAGTCTCTTCCCGGATCCCCTGCGGCGGTGCCGTCAGCGGCCTGAACGCCCATGGAAATGCAGGAAAGTGCAATTCCTGCAGCTGCGAGAGCCATGGTTACTTTTTTCATTTCTATCTACTCCTTTCATGCAGTCAATCAATTGGCTGTTTAGAGTATTAAATTACTCCAGGTAATTATTGTAAATAGAAATGTATATTTTTTATAAACTTGATATAAGTAAATATTGAAAATAAAAAAAGAACCTTCTGCAAGGTTCTTCTCATCGTCTGGAGCGGATGAAGGGAGTCGAACCCTCCTGTCCAGCTTGGGAAGCTGGCGTTCTACCGATGAACTACACCCGCATTTAGGTACTTTTTAATCATATCATATTCCGGCGCCTTTTGCCAGTAGGAGTTAGCGCCCTTGGGCGCTAATGGTTCTTAAGATTGACGGCCCTGCGGGCCGAGAGTTCTCAGGTTTGACGGCCATATGGGCCGAGGGTTGTGGTGGCGGCTGACGCCGCAAATAAAAAAGGAGGGCACGGCTTCGCCGCGGGCTGCTGAAAAGGGTGCAGAGGGTCCAAAGGGTTCAGAGGGAAAGAAAGACTGCAGAGTTTTACGTTCTGCAGTCTTTTTCTATCAGTATTTGTCTCCGTAGAGTTCTTTATTTCTCTGGACGATGGCCATGATGCGGCTGGCCGTTTCTTCGATGGCCTTGTTGGATACGTCGATGACCATGCAGTGGAGCTGGCGCATGACTTCCTTGGCGTAGGAGAGTTCGTCTTCTATGCGGGCAATGTCGGTGTAGTTGGCGGTGCCGGAGAAGCCCAGGGCCTTCATTCGTTCGCTTCTGATGGTGTTGAGTTTGTAGGGATCGATGATGAGGCCGATGATGCGATAGGGCGGAATGTGGAAGATTTCTTCCGGCAGCGGCACTTCCGGAACCAGGGGAAGGTTGGCTACTTTGTATTTCTTATGGGCCATGTACATGGACAGCGGTGTCTTGGATGTACGGGACACGCCGATTAAGACCACGTCGGCCTTGGAGAAGCCGGCGGGATTCTTGCCGTCGTCGTATTTCACGGCGAATTCAATGGCTTCCACTTTGCGGAAGTATTCTTCGTCCAGTTTGTGGATAATGCCCGGTTTCATTCTGGGCTTGGTGGTGGAAATGGATCCCACCATGTCCATCATGGGTCCCAGGATGTCCACGTACCGCACGTTCTTGGCGTCCGCCATTTTTTCAAAGGTCTGCCGGAGTTCCGGACTCACCAGGGTATGGCAGACCACGGCGCCGTGCTGGGCTGCTTCTTCTATGACTTTCTGAATCTGTTCCGCATGGCGGATGAAGGGCACCCGCACAATGTCGATGTCTTCATCAAACTGGCTGATGGTGGCTTTGGCCACGCTTTCCGCCGTGTCGCCCAGGGAATCGGAAACAACGTAGACTTCCGGTATTTTATTCAAGGGCTTTCCTCCTTATCTTCTGCCCCGTCCCAGTTCAAGGAAGAGGCGGGTAATATTGGTTTTGGAAATCCGGCCTTTGAGCTGGAATTTCCTTTCTCCGTCCACATCTCTAAAGGTGCCTACGGGGAGGCAGTCGATTTCATAATCGATGAGTTTCTGTGCAATGGAAACCATGTCTTCGTCGGGCTCTGCGTATATCATTTTGGAACGGGATGTCATGACCATGGAAATGGGCACTTTGGCCAGGTCTTCCCTGCCCATGGCAGATTTCAAAAGGTCTTTCCGGGATACAACGCCCAGTACGTCGTCTTCTTTCCCTACAAAGAGGGTGCCGATGTCCTCTGTGAAAAGGAGGACGGCGGCGTCATAGGCATTGGAGTCGGCATTTACAAGGACAGGGCGGGACATACAGGCTTCGGCGGTGCAGGAGCGGATTTCTGCGGCTGCAGGATCCTCTCCGCCGCCCAGGTAGTAGTATCCCAGCCGGCGCCTGGCGGCAATCACTTCTCCGGAGAGGAGGACTGCCAGGTCGCCGCGGAGGGCGCTTCTGGTCACATGAAGCCGTTCTGCTATCATTTCACCGGTGATGGGGCCGTTTTCCCGAACGATGCGGGTAATTTCTTTCTGGCGGCTGGTGAGCTGCATGTTGACTCCTTTCTTGCTTTTCGCTGTAGTATGAAACCGGGACTGCAGGGCAGCCCCGGTTTACAGAATCTTCAATGGTCAGGCTGCAAAATACCCCTGATTACCAGGTGTAATCTTCTACATCCTTGAGTCCTCTTCCGGTAGCAGCGTCCAGCATGAGTCTCTGTTCAATGCGGGCTACGTTTCTCTTGGTAGCTTTCACCATATCCGGGTTGACGGATACGTAGTCAATGCCGCTCTTTACCAGGAATTCGGTGAAGTCAGGATATACGGACGGTGCCTGCCCGCAGATGGAAACGGTCTTGCCGTCTTTGTGGGCGGTGGCGATGAGGTGGCGGACAGCTCTCTTGATGGCCAGGTTTCTTTCATCGAAGAGGGCGGAAACGGTGTCGTTGTTTCTGTCGCAGCCCAGGATGAGCATGGTGAGATCGTTGGAGCCGATGGAATAGCCGTCGATGTACTGGTTGAATTTGTCAGCCAGGATGATGTTGGACGGAATTTCAGCCATGAGGAAGAGTTTGAAGTCCGGACCTCTTTCCAGTCCTTCTTCTTTCATGATGGCGGTGACTTTGGCTGCTTCTGCTACGGTGCGGCAGAAGGGGATCATGCAGTTCAGGTTCTTCAGGCCGTATTCTTCACGGACTTTCTTTACTGCCTTCAGTTCGAGACGGAAAGCGGCGGTGTACTTGGGATCGTAGTAGCGGGAAGCGCCTCTCCAGCCCAGGAGGTCAGCCGGTTCTACCGGTTCGTATTTGTCGCCGCCCTTGAGGTTTCTGTATTCGCCGGACTTGAAGTCGGAGAAACGGAGTACCACCGGCCGCGGAGCGAGGGCACGGCATACTTTGGAGATGCCTTCTGCCAGCATGTCGATTACTTTTTCCGGTTTGCCCTGTTCGATGAGGTACAGCGGATGTTCATGGATGAAGGTGGTCCAGATGAATTCTTCACGCATGAGGCCGATGCCGTCGCAGGGGAGGCTTGCGTATTTGTCAGCCAGGTCCGGGTCCCCCAGGTTCATCATGACGCCGGTGCCGGTGGGTGCAAAGTACTCAGCGGCCACAACGGTGGTGCCTGCTGCGCCTGCTGCCTGCTTCGGTTCGTCCTTCTTCACCAGGTCTTCCACAATGCCTTCGTAAACGACGCCGTTCTGGGCATCAATGGTGATGTCCTGGCCGGATTTCAGAACTTTGGTGGCTTCCACGCTGCGGCTCTTGGTGCCGACAACGCAGGGAATGCCCAGTTCGCGGGAAACGATGGATGCGTGGCAGGTCATGCCGCCGGCATCGGTAACAATGGCAACGGCTTTCTTCATGGCCGGTACCCAGTCCGGGGAGGTCATGGTGGTAACGAGGACTTCGCCTTCCTGGAATTCATCAATATCCTTCGGATCTGTAATTACATGGCATTTGCCTGCTGCCATTCCCGGGCTTGCGGGAAGACCTTTAACCAGTACCTTGTGATCAGTTGTCATTTTCACTTCTCCATTTCCAGCTTTCTTTTCTTTATTCTTCTTGGACCATACGGTTTCAGGGCGAGCCTGGAGAATCCAGATGCGATCCTGATGGTCCACAGCCCATTCCATATCCATGTAGCAGCCGTAGTGTTTTTCAATGGCCTTGGCATAGCTTGCCAGTTTCACCACCTGGTCGTCGGTGAGAGCCTGGGATTTAGCCAGTTCTTCCGGAACCTTTCTTTCTTCCACATCGCCGCCGGGCTTGCGAACCAGTTCGATGGATTTTTCATTCACAATGCGGGATTTGATGGTGAGGTCTGCTTTGTTGACGATGAAATTATCCGGTGTCACAGTTCCCTGTACCACGTATTCCCCAAGGCCCCAGGAACCTTCGATCATGACGCAGGAATCGTCGCCGTTGGCAATGTTCACGGTGAACATAACGCCGGCCACCTTGGAATCGGCCATCATCTGCACTGCTGCAGAGAGGGCCACATTTTCATGGTCGAAATGTTTCTTTGCGCGATAGTATACAGCACGGTCGGTGAAAGTGGATGCGTAGCATTCCTTTACCTTGCGAATCACCATGTCACGGCCGGTGACGTTGAGGTACGTATCCTGCTGGCCTGCAAAGGAAGCATCCGGCAGGTCTTCGGCGGTGGCGGAAGAACGGACTGCCACATAGGGATTTTCCTCATTTACTTTCTTAGCCAGCTCTTCATAGGCGTCGCCGATGGCCTTGGCCAGGTCTTCCGGCATTTCAGCGGAAACGATGCTTTCGCGGATCTTGGTGCAGACTTCGTGGAGTTCCACGGAATCTTCCACATCCTTCAGATCCTGCAGCATTTCATGGATTTTCTTGTTCTGTCCGGTGGTTTCCATGAAATAGCGGTATGCATGAGCTGTGGTAGCGTAGCCATAGGGAACGGGTACGCCGGTGGAGGTAGTCAGTTCACCCAGGGAAGAAGACTTCCCGCCAACCAGTGCCACGTCCTTCCTGTGCAGTTCATCAAACCATAAAACATAAGCATTTTCTCTTGCGTCCATCATAGCCCTCCTTAAGGTATGAAGATAAGAAATATGAACTTGACTTTCTTGTACACTATTTCGCATCAGCAAATTTATAGTATACCTTTATACCACAAAAGTCAAGATACTTTATGACACAAAGACAGCCTGTTTAGAAAAATAATGATATCCTTATGGACACGCCCTTTGGGCGTGAGGGTTCAGAGGGTTCAAAGGGTTCAGAGGGTTCAGAGGGTTCAGAGGGTTCAAAGGGGAAGGTTGACGGGGCTCCGCCCCGAAGGTTTTTATGGTTCTTAGGTTTGATGGGCCCTGCGGGCCCAAGGGTTATGGTATCGCCCTGGCGGGCGATGAGTATAAGGACAGCGTTACGGGATTGACCGCCGGACGCAGTCATTCTGAGCCGCAGGCGAAGAATCTTGGTACGCGGGGCATTTGAGTCGAATGGCATTAAATACCAGTCGGCGGGAAGGATTCAGAGGGGCGCGCCCTTTGGGCGCGAAGGGGCACGACTCCGCCGTGGGTTGTGTAGAAAGGTTGTGGAAAAAGGTTGTGGAAAAAGGTTGTGTAGAAAGGTTCTTAGGTTTAACCGGCCCAATGGGCCGGAGGGTTCTTAGGTTTGACGGCCCTTTGAGCCGAGGGTTGTGGTGTCGCCTATGGGGCCGCTCTGCGGCCCGGGTTCAAAGGGTTCAGAAGGTTCAAAGGGTTCAGAGGGTGTGGTATCGCCCTGGCGGGCGATGAGTTTTATAGCCGCTCCGCGACTGCCGCCAACAGGCGGCATTATAACTCCCCTCTGAACCAGCCCGGAAGGCGCAGCCGTTCCCGGGCCGAACCCATCGGTCAGTGCGCAGCACATGACCGATAGAACCCGGGCGCCGCATGGCGCCTGAACCTTCTTACTTTCGGGAATACAGTCTCCCCCCATCGCCCCTTGAGCGAAGCGAACATAACCCTTCTATACAACCTGCCGCGAAGCGGCGCCCCTTTTTGCTTTCGGGAATACAGTATGCCTGCTGTCTGCCGCCATACTTTATAACTCCCTCTGAACCAGCCCGCTCTGTGGGCGGAACCCATCGGTCAGTGCGACAGCACATGACCGATAGAACCCGGGCGCCGAAGGTGCCTGAACCCTCTTGCGTTCAGGAATACACCACAGCACCGCTATGACACGAAAAAAGCGCCCCCGGAAGGGCGCTTTCCATCACATAAGTCCGCGAATCAGGATGACCAGGATGAGGATGGGGAGGATGAACTGGAAGTACGGTTTCAGCCAGCGGGGCATTTTCATGCCGCTGCCTTTATTTACTTCTTCGATGTAGTTGTCAAAGCCCCAGCCGAAGCGGGTGACGCAGAAGAGGAGGTACACCAGGGCGCCGCCGGGGAGGAGGAGGTTGCTTACCAGGAAATCTTCGCTGTCCAGCACGTCCCTGGCACCGATGAAGTGCATGCCGGAAAGGACGTTATATCCCAGGACGCAGGGGATGGAGAAGAAGAATACGATGATAAGATTCACCATCACCGATTTCTTTCTTGTCCAGCCGAAGTTATCCATGGCGCAGGCGATGAGGTTTTCAAATACCGCCGTCACCGTGGAGAAGCTGGCGAAGGTCATGAATACGAAGAACAGGGTGCCCCAGAGCCTGCCGGCAGTCATGTCGGTGAAGATTTTCGGCAGGGTAATGAAAATGAGGGATGGGCCCTGGTCAGGATGGACGTCGTAGGCAAAGCAGGCGGGGAAAATGATGAGTCCTGAAAGAAGGGCCACGAAGGTGTCCAGGGCAGTAATGCGCACGGCTTCGCCGGTTAAGGTGAAATCGTCGGTCATGTAGCTGCCGAAGATTTCCAGGGCACCGATACCGAGGGAAAGTGTAAAGAAGGCCTGGTTCATTGCTGCGGCCGCCACATTGCCAAGACCCGCTTCCACCGCCCTGTCCCAGTCCGGCAGGAGGTAGAACGCAAGACCCGGTTCGCCGCCTTTCAGGAAAAGGCTGTGAAGAGCCAGCACCACGATAAGGATGAGGAGGCAGGACATCATGACCTTCGTAATCCGTTCCACCCCGTTATGAAGACCCAGACCGCACACCAGGAAACCAAGGAATACGGTGAGTGCCATGAAGATTCCCATTTCCCAGGGACTTCCCAGCATGGCGGTAAAGACCGTCGGTATGGCGTCCTGTGAAATCCCGCTGAAGGTGCCGGTCAGGAATTTCCAGAAATAGGCCAGCATCCAGCCGGATACGGTGGTGTAGTACATCATGAGGAGGTAGCAGCCCAGGATACAGAACCAGCCGTGCAGGTGCCAGAAACTGCCCGGCTTCTCCAGCGCTTTATAAGCGCCCACGGCACTCTTCCTGCCGCCCCGGCCCACCGCCAGTTCCATGGTCATCACGGGAATGCCCATGAGAAGGAGGAAGCAGAGATAAAAGAGGACAAATACGGCGCCGCCGTATTCTCCTGTAATGTAGGGAAATTTCCACACATTCCCTATGCCGATGGCACAGCCTGCACTGACAAGCAGGAAGCCCAGTCGGGATTTAAAACTGTCGCGATTTTCCATAAATTTCTCCTTATAATTTGATATGTATAACAGGTATTATACATCCGCTCGTGCCGTGGCGCCAGCGGGACAGGACTGTGAGGCCGCTCTGCGGCCCGGGTTCAGAAGGTTCAAAGGGTTCAAAGGGTTCAGAGGGTGTGGTATCGCCCTGGCGGGCGATGAGTTTTATAGCCGCTCCGCGACTGCCGCCAACAGGCGGCATTATAACTCCCCTCTGAACCAGCCCGGAAGGCGCAGCCGTTCCCGGGCCGAACCCATCGGTCAGTGCGCAGCACATGACCGATAGAACCCGGGCGCCGAAGGCGCCTGAACCCTTTTGCTTTCGGGAATACAGCAAGAACAGCCTTATATCTCTACTCCCTTAAAATACTTCTCCACAAAGGGCACGTGGGAGAGTTTGATGGTTCTTCCGGAGAGGTAGGAGAGGGGACCTGCTTCTTCTCCGAAGGCGAAGGTGGTTTTATAGGAACAGAGGAGCTGGCGTCTTTCTTTTTTTGTGCGGTTCCATTCCTTGGAGCCGTACTTGTCATCTCCCAGGAGGGGATGGCCGGCGTGGGCCATCTGGCAGCGTATCTGGTGGGTGCGTCCTGTGAGGAGGCGGCATTCCACCAGGGACAGGCCCTGGCGGAAGGATTTCACTTCGTATTCGGTCACCGCCGTTTTGGAGCCCTTCACCGGATGGTCTGTCACGTAGACCCGGTTCTTTTTCGCGTCTTTGAAGAGCTGGTTCTCCAGCCTGCCCTTTTCCGGCGTCATCCTGCCGGCTGCCACGCAGAGGTAGGATTTCCGGATTTTCCTTTCCATTATCATGCGGTCAAGAATTTCCCCGTCCTTTGGATTTTTCGCCAGGATCAGGATGCCGCTGGTATTGAAATCGATGCGGTGCACCGGATAGGCAGGGGGTTCCCCTTTTGCTCTAAGGAAATGATTCACTCTATCCAGCAGGGTGTCCTTTGCCACCCCTGTCACGTCCAGAGAGAGGAGTCCGGCGGGTTTATTCACCGCCAGAATGTGGTCATCCTCGTAGAGAATATCCACGGGTGCTGTCTTTTTTTCTTCCAGCACAAAGGAGCGGACCCGGTCCCCTTCCACCAGCCGGTAGGAAGGTTCTTCCTTCTTTCCGTTCACTTTGATTTTCTTCGTGCGCAGGGATTTCATAAAAAAAGACCGGCCCCAGCCTTTCCTTTCCATGAGGAAAGCGTCCAGCCTTTTCCCTGCCTCACCGGCCCTGATGGTCCATTCTTCCATGCTTTCCTCCTGTCACCGGTCCTGGCGGGAAGGGGCATTTCTTCCTTCCCTTTGCCGAATGCCCCGCTGCGTCAGCTCCCGGATGGTCCGGTAAACCACTTTGTCATGCTCTCCTGCAATGTCAAAGGCGCCGCACATGGCCTGGGACAGGGATGTCATAAGCGGCCGGTACTGCTTCTTATCTATGATGATTTCTATTCTTCCCTTATCGTGTTCAATGACCTGGATTAAAGCATCCGGTTTTTCTTCCATACCTTCTCCTCCGGAAATCGAATTATTTTCTGTCTTCCCTGTAAGACCCGGCCAGCACAGCAAGAAAAGCGTCCACGTCCTGCACATGGTCTTCAGGAATCCCGTGCAGGGAGCATAGGGCTGCCGTAAGTAAAGCCTTCGTTTCCTTTCTCGTTCCATCGGAATGAAGGGTGAGCCCCGCTTCATCCAAGGTAATGGCTATGGAAATACGGTTCCTCCAATTTTCCATGGTCTTCCTCCCTGCAGAAAATGTATTATATCACACCATTTATGCTACACGAAAGAGGCGGTAAAGGCAATACTCTGGGGGGCCGCTTTGCGATCGCACGCCCTTTGGGCGTGCGGGTTGACGGCCCTGAAGGGCCAAGAGTTCTTAAGGTTCTAAGGGTTGACAGGCCCTGTGGGCCTGAGAGTTGTGGTATCGCCCTACGGGCGATGATTTTTATAGACAGCGTTACGGGATTCCCTCCCGGACCCACCGGTCATCCGAGCGAAGCGAAGAATCCTGGTACATGCCGGCAATTTTATATGTCATAGCATCCCGGTTGGCGGGAAGAATCTGCACAGTGTAGAGGCCGCGGCCTATGCCAGTGACTCACTAGAAACTAGAAGTTAGAAGTTAGAAACTATCCCCCTGTCTCACTGTCTCACTATCCCACTGTCCCACTGTCCCACTAGCCCACTATCCCACCAGCTCGCCAGCTCACTAATATAATTTCCGCATATGTACCATAAAATTCTCCTATTTTTATTATATCTTTCATGGAACTATACTACAGACAGGAGGGATTTCTTCCTTTTGGGAAGCACTGATTAATTCGCAGAATCGAATTTCATATGTATTTTTATCCAATGCTGCGTCATCAGTCTCCTTAAATAGCTCGCTATTCGCGTCGACTGATTCCTTGCATTGAATAAAAATACAAGAATGAAATCCGATAACGATTTAATCAGCGCTTCCCTTGCCGCCTGTAAGATGCAGGTTTCTGCCGGTGAAATGCAAAGTATAATCTTTAAGCTATTATAGATTTTTCCTATTAGATTTAAGCTATATGTTTTCCGTATAATAAAATCAAATCATGGCATAGGTTTTTGGAAACGTGGGAGTGTTTGCTATGAACAACGAAGAGTACATGGAATACGAAGGATACCGGATTATTGAAGCGGCGCTTCTTTCCTATACTTCTCCCTCAGGCAGCCTGCTGCCGGAAGCGGGGCCGGAGAGCGGCCTGGTATGGGATTACGTCCTTTTCCGTCTGTACCTGGCGGAGAAAACGATTCGCCGCTTTCCCAGCGGATTCGGCTGCATGGACCGCATGGCCGACGGCCTCAGGGATGGGATTTCTCATCTGTCTCTCACCCTCAGGACCCTGTCCCTTTTGAAAGGTCTGAATGGCTCTTCCCTCATTCTGGGCGGCGTTCTACCGAATGAAGAAAAGGTGAAAGAACGTTTCCATGAATTTCACCATCTGGAAATGGCCTGCGGCGGTTCCCTGGAAAAAATGGTGGCTTCCCTGGCCGCCCTTTCCGGCTGCCGGGCGGACAGGAAATTGATTTCCTACCTTTCCGCTGAAACAAGGGCCTTCCTTTCCCATCTTTCCGGAAAACTTTCCTCCCTGACGCCCCGGCATATCTATCAGGGCGCCAGAGACTTCAGCCCCTCCCTGCCTTCCTTTGCTGGAGAAGCAGCGGACGATTCCTCTTTCCTTGCCCTGCTCACGGGGCTGGCGTTGAGCTGTCTGGTCATGCTTTTGTAAAATCCCTATCCAAAAGGGAAAAGTAAGAGTACAATGAGAACATAGCAGAATGAAGAGCATGGATTCCAATGAATCCATGCTTCTCTGATGGGAGGAGGCGCTTTCTATGGACATGACGGAGTATCTGGAAAATATGGGAATCACCGTATGCCAGCGCGCCTTCTTTTCCTACATGGCCAAGCCCCAGGGAAGCTACGGACTCCACATGATTTTCCGCCTCTTCCTGAAGAAGAAACGAATCATCATGCTGGAGCGGGACCGGGCCGGCTGGTGCCGTTTCCTTTCGGACTACGCCGTATTCCGCCTCTATATCGCCCGCTTCGTACTGAAGGACTTTGCCCGGGATTATCCGCCCCTTTTAAACATCTACACCGGCTTTGACAAAGTGGAAAAGGATTTCCCGGAATTTCTGAAAAAAGAAGCGGACCCGGGGCGGGGCGTGGGGGATATGTCCCTTCTCCCCGACAATCTTCCCTACCTCTATTCCGAAGAAAAAATCAAAGCCTGCCACGAGCTCTTCGACCACATGGCTGCCAAGGCGGAAAGGAAACTGGATAACCCCGATGAAATCTTAAAGAGCCTCATCACCGAAGGCCTTTCCTATCTTGCATCCAGGGACAAGGCGCCGCTGTACACGCCGGTGTTCTGGTTCTTCTCCAAAGAAACCCTCTCCTACGCCCAGTATCTGTCGGAACTGTACAAAGGACTCATTCCGGAGAGCCATTACGAAAATCTCCACGCCCGCCCCTATCAGGAAGTGGAACGGGAAGAGGATACCTTCTACACCGACTACCGCCTGCCGGCGTTCATCCTCTTCTTTCTGGCCGGCCTCATCTGCCTGGTGCTGGCTAAGGCGTAATGGGGCGGCGCCCTTCGGGCGCGCAGGGGCACGGCTCCGCCGTAGGTTGTGGCCGCCTATCGGCGGCGGGTTGTGTAGAAGGGTTGTGTTCGCTGGCGCTCAGGGGGAAGGTATCGCCTTCGGCGATGAGTATAAAGTCAATGTTACGAGATTTACCTTCCCGCCTCCCACCGTCATCCTGAACGAAGTGAAGGATCTCGGGACAAGACGTTAGTATCTCCAGCGCGGATAAATACCAGTCGGCGGGAAAAGTTCAGAGGGGAAGGTTGACGCCCACTGCGTGGGCGAGGGTTCTAAAGGTTCTTAGGTTTGACGGACCTTTGGTCCGAGGGTTGTGGTATTGCCGCCTTCGGCGGCATTTTATAATGGCGCCCACAGGCGCCATACCTCGCCAGCGCAGCGATACTATTTAACTCCCCTGGGCGGAGCCCTCAAACAGTCCGGGAGGCGTCAGCCGGTCCCGGACTGAACCCTTGGCGCCCAGGGGCGTCAGCCCCGGAGGCGCCATCAACCCTCACGGCGAAGCCGTGTCAACCTTCGGGAATACAGCCTGCCCTCCATTTTGACACTAAAAAAAACGCTCCTTTCGGAGCGTTTTTTTTGTGGTATCAGAATACATCCTTCAGAACGATGGTCTGTTCACGGCTGGGGCCTACGGACACGATGCCGATGGGCACACCGATGAGTTTGGAAATTCCGTCCAGGTATTCCTTGCAGAGAGCCGGCAGTTCGTCGTAATTGCGGATGTCGGAAATCTTCTGTTTCCAGCCTTTGAAGGTCTTGTATACGGGGGTAATCTTTTCCAGGAATTTCAGGTCAGCCGGATATTCTTCCACTTCTTTTCCTTCGTATTCGTAGCCTGTGCAGACTTTGATTTCTTCCATGTCGTCCAGGATATCCAGCCGGGTAATGGCCAGGTAGTCGAAGGAGTTCAGGGCAGCGGCATAACGGACAGCCCGGGCATCCAGCCAGCCCACGCGGCGGGGACGGCCGGTGACGGTGCCGAATTCGTGGGCCGTATTTCTAATGTAGTCTCCGGTTGCATCTTTCAGTTCCGTGGGGAACGGGCCCTGGCCTACGCGGGTGCTGTAGGCTTTCACTACGCCGAAGATGTTCTGCATCATATGGGGTCCGATGCCGGCGCCGATGCAGGCACCGCCGGCGGTAGGATGGGAAGAGGTAACAAAGGGATAGGTGCCGTTATCGCAGTCCAGCATGGAAGCCTGAGCGCCTTCAAAGAGTACGTTCTTGCCTTCCTTCACCAGGGTCTGCACGGTGTAGTTGGTATCCTTCACATAGGGGCGGAGCTTTTCCGCATAGCCCAGATAGTCGTCCAGCATGGTTTCATAGTCGAAGCCTTCCATGCCGTAGAGCTTTTCCAGAAGCATATTTTTCTGGGCCACATTGTATTTCAGCTTTTCTGCAAAGGTTTCCTTGTCCATGAGGTCGCACATGCGGATGCCGATACGGTTGATTTTGTCCGCATAGCACGGTCCGATGCCGTTCTTGGTGGTGCCGATTTTCCGGCTTCCCTTCCTTGCTTCCTCCGCTTCATCCAAGCGGATATGGTAGGGGAAAACCACCTGGGCACGGGTGGAAATCTGGAGATGGCGGGCGTCGATGCCCTGGTCTTCCAGCCGTTTCATTTCTTCCAGAAGGCTCTTGGGATCCACCACCACACCGGTGCCGATGATGCAGATGGTGCCGGGGTACATGATACCGCTTGGCATAAGACGGAGCGGATATGCTTTGCCGCCGGTAACCACCGTGTGGCCTGCATTGTTCCCGCCCTGGGAACGAACCACCACGTCTGCCTTCGCGGCCAGATAATCTACGATCTTGCCTTTGCCTTCATCGCCCCACTGGGCACCAATTACCATTGCTGTTGCCATTATTCATTCTTCCTTCCTGAATCGGAATTCCCACCCCATGTGATGGGAAGATTTACATGTACGCTTTTTCTCGCACAATTACGCCTATATTATACCATCTGAATGGAAATGGGGCAAAGATATAGGGCCGCCTTTGGCGGCCCGGGTTCAGAGGGTTCAGAAGGTTCTGCCTGCCTTTGGCAGGCGGGTTCAAAGGGTCTGGTATCGCCTTCGGCGATGAATATAAAGACAGCGTCACGGGATTTCCCGCCAAGCACGGTCATTCTGAGCCGCAGGCGAAGAATCTTGGTACGCGAAGCATTAGGGATAAATGGCATTAAGGAAGCGCTGATTAAATCATTGTTTGCTTTTATTCTTGAATTTTTATGCAATGCGAGGAATGGACCGACGCGAATAGCAAGCTATTTAAGGAAGCCCATGACGAAGCAGTGCATAAAAATTCTTATAAAAGAAAACTCTATGAATTAATCAGTGCTTCCTTAAATACCAGTCGGCGGGAAGGGTTCATGGACACGCCCTTTGGGCGTGAGGGTTCAAAGGGTTCAGAGGGGAGTCGCGCCCTTTGGGCGCGAAAGTGGGCGCCGCATGGCGACTGAACCCTCTTGCTTTCGGGAATACAATTTTTTCCATTGCCCCCTGAGCGCAGCGAACACACCCCTTCTATACAACCTGCCGCGAAGCGGCGCCCCCCTTTTGCAGTCGGAAATACAGTAAAGCGCCGCCAGTGACACAAAAAATCCACCCCGCAGGGTGGATTTTCTTATTCCGCTACAACCGATACGTGGACGGAGCTGGTCACCTGCTGGTGTACCCACACTTCCACGTCGTATTCGCCAAGGGTCTTGATGGGGCTCTTGAGACGGATGTTTTTCTTTTCCAGTTTGAATTTATACTGCTTTTCCAGGGCTTCGCTGATGTCCTTGCCGGTGACGGAGCCGAAGATTTTGCCGTCTTCGCCGCACTGCACCTTGATGACTACCTTTACTTTTTTCAGCTGGGCTGCCATGATGACTGCTTCGTCGGCAGCTACCTTATCCTTGAATACCTTGGATTCCTGGCGCTGGGCAGCGGTGTTGAGGTTAGCCTTGGTACCTTCTACGCCCAGGCCTTTGCGGATGAGCACGTTGCGGCCGTAGCCGTCGGAGACTTCGATGACGTCTCCCTTTTTACCAATTTTCTTGACATCCTGTAAGAGTACGACTTTCATTCTTTTTCCTCCTTTATTTGCTTGCGGACCTGTGAAATAATCACTTTCTCCGCACTTTCTCTATTTCCTTCTTTCCCCAGCTGGGCGCCGGCAACGGTCAGATGACCGCCGCCGCCCAGGGCTTCCATGACCACCTGTACATTGACGGAGCCATCGGAGCGGGCGGAAAGACAGAGTCCCTTATCGGTATAGTAAAACAGGAAGCTGGCCCGGATTTCTTTGATGGTGACCAGGTAGTCCGCCACCTGTCCCGCCAGAATCTGGGATTCTTCTATATTTTCCGGGCAGGCGGCAATGGCAATGGTGCCATCCACGAGCTGCATGCCTGCCAGGATTTCCGCTTTGGTGCGAATGCTGCTGATATCCTCTTCAAAGAGCCGGTGCACCAGTTTCGTGTCGGCGCCGCAGCGGCGCAGGAAGCTGGCTGCATCGAAGGTGCGGACACTGGTCTGCACGGCGAAGTTCTTGGTATCCACCACAATGCCGGCATAGAGACAGGACGCCTCCAGGTCGTTCATTTCCTCTTCACCGCCGTAGTACTGCACCAGCTCGCTCACCAGTTCGGATGCCGACGAAGCGGAAGGTTCCATATAGGTGAGGAGGGTGCCTGTAATCATGGAGCTGGCTCTCCGGTGATGGTCGATGACCACCTTTTTCTTTGCTTTCTTCAGCACTTCCGGCGCTGCCGCCAGTTCCGGCACATGGGTATCCACCACGATGACCACGGTTTTGTCTGTCACCATGCCTTTGGCCTGCCCTTCATCGATCAGAAGCCCTTCCGCCACGCCGCTTCCTTCGATGGCCTCCACCATTTTGCGGCAGGTGTCCCTTTCTTTGGAAAGAACGATATGGGTTTCCTTATGGGATGACCGAGCCAGATGGGAAACGCCTACGGCGGCTCCCAAAGCGTCGAAGTCCTCGTGGGCATGACCCATGATGAGCACCATATCAGCGCCGTCGATGATTTCCTTCAGCGCCTGGGCCACCACCCTCACCCTGACGCGGGTGGAGCTCACGGCAGTAGGCGATTTGCCGCCAAAGGCCTTCACATCCTTGCCTACCCGGACGATGGCCTGGTCGCCGCCCCGGCCCAGAGCCAGGTCCAGGGATACCTGGGCCTCCTCAAACTGCCTGGCAAAACTCTCATCGCTCTGCACGATGCCAATGGAAAGGGTAACCGGAATGCGGTTCACCGTATGGATTTCCCGGACCTTATCCAGAATATCGAAATTATCCTCCATCATGTCCGCCAGGGCCTTCTGGGAAATACAGGTCACAAAGTCGGTGCTGGAGTACTGCTTGATAAATCCGTCACGGCTGGAGAAATAGGAAAGCACCCTTTCCGTCACGTCGGAGAGAAGGGCCGACTTTTCCATATCCGTCATATCGGCGGTCACCTCCGACACGTTGTCAATACGGATAATGCCGAATACCGGCCTTGCTTCGGTGCATTCCTTCACCGCCACCTCCACATCCGTGCGGTCCATGAAATAGAAGACCATGAAGGGAGACTGGGTGCCGCCGCCGATATCCACGTCGATGAATTTATGAAATACCCTGAAGAATGTGCCGCCGGCATGGCAGTCGAACCAGCCGGTCTTTCCCCATATTTTGGAAATTTTCTGTCCTGTCACCAGATTCTGGAAACGGACCCCCTCCTGGGCGTCCTTCCCTATCCAGTTCCTGAACACATTATTAGCCCAGACCAGTTCCTTTTTCTCATCCATCATGGCAATGCCCACGGGCAGATTCTTCACGGCATACACCGTGCCTGCCGATACGCCGGCGGACAGATCGTCCAAGTACCGGGACAGCTTTTTCTCCTGGTAGAAATCGCAGCGCTTAATGTATACGATGCAGCCTGCCACAATGATGAAAAGAAGAAGTCCCAGCTGCCAGTTCTGGGTAGCCAGCATGACCACTGCAATGAGCAGCAGCGCCAGCATAATGCGGGATGTCTTTTTGTACACCCAGATATCATTCAGCATTTTACTTCTTTAACCTCGATTTCCGAAAAACCGGTGATTTTATACCGGCCTCTGCCGGTCTACTCTAATCCTACTCGAAATGAGGAATGAATGCAAATATGTTATGGGGCCGCCTTTGGCGGCCCGGGTTCAAAGGGTTCAGAAGGTTCTGCCTGCCTTTGGCAGGCGGGTTCAAAGGGTATGGTATCGCCTTCGGCGATGAGTATAAAGACTGCGTTACGGGATTTCCCGCCGGAAAGCGGTTAGCGGACAGCCGGATTTCTGCCCCTTGAGCGCCAGCGAATACAACCTTTCTATACAACCTGCCGCGAAGCGGCGCCCCCTTTTTGCAGTCGGGAATACTTCCAGTCTGCTGTCTGCCGCCATACTTTATAACTCCCCTCTGAACCGGCCCGCCCTGCGGGCAGAACCGGAGACGCCCAGGGCCGACAGGCCCGGCGGCGGCTTGAACCCGGGTGCCGAAGGCGCCAGCACCCTTCTCTTTATCAGGAATACAGCCTCCCGCCGAGTGGTATTTATCAACAAATGAGGCAGTCACTTCTTGTACCGAGATTCTTCTGAGGCAGTCACTTCTTGTACCGAGATTCTTCGCTTGCGCTCAGAATGACTGTGTCCGGCGGGAAGCGGAAAACGGTTAGCGGACAGCCGGATTTCTGCCCCTTGAGCGAAGCGAACACAACCCTTCTATACAACCTGCCGCGAAGCGGCGCCCCTTTTTGCAGTCGGGAATACAGCCAAGCGCCAATAATGCCTCTACTGGTAATTCCTTTTCTTCCTGTAGCTGGCGGCCATATCCGCAATGCCCAGGAACACCACGAACATCTGGATAGCGCCGATGAAGGCGGAGAGAATCATGATGAAAAGGCGCAGGGGCTTCATGAAAGGATAGCGGTGGGGTATCCACCACACCACCGACAGCCCCTGGAGCCAGAAGATGGAAACGCAGAGGGTGCCCAGATTGTAGGCCACATAGGATACCTGCTCCTGGTCCTTGAAGAAATACTGTGCAGCCAGCACCAGAAGATAGAGGGCCAGGGTTCCCTTTGGAAATTCCCACCGCTCAAAGGGCGGCAGATGGGGAATATCGGTAATACCCATTTTCTTGAACACATGGGAGCCCAGGGTCATGGAAGCCCAGGAATAGAAAACGGAAACCGCCACCAGCGTGTAGGGCACCGATTTCTCCATGGCATCCATAAGGAAATCCACCTTTTCCTTTGCCTGGTCCAGCGCCTCGCCGCTGTAAAAAGAAGGCAGCGCTTCCATCATGCTGTCCTTCACCTGCGCCAGTCCCTCACTGCCAAACACCAGACTGGGAAGGCCCAGAAGGTAAAGGGTAGCAATACCTTCTGCCACCAGGGCCAGCAGAACCACCACCGCCCCGGCAATCAGCGTCTTTGCCGCCGATACCTTATAGCGGTAGCATATGCCCATGGTCACCCCCAGCAGACCGAAAATGGCGCACACAAAGGCGGCGGATACCACGCCGAAGAAAGTGGAATCCAACACCAGCACGCCGGTGGTCACCACGATGGACCACTTAATGCCCTCCTTCATGCCCAGGTAGGCAATGGGAAGGGGAATCAGAAGAAATACCACCGTAGACAGCAGGGGCATATAAAAGCCAAGAAGGGAAAGCACCACCACCAGGGCCGTACACATACCGGCCAGCACGATGGCATGGTTGTCTCCGGAAATCCGATCGTTCATAAAACACTCCTCTTATTTCATACTAGGGAAGCTCTGATTAAATCGTTATCGGATTTCATTCTTGGATTTTTATCCAATGCAAGGAATCAGTCGACGCGAATAGCGAGCTATTTAAGGAGACTGATGACGCAGCATTGGATAAAAATACATATGAAATTCGATTCTGCGAATGAATCAGTGCTTCCCTATATAATGCAGATACATTATTGTACCATATCGCGGCAGGGACCGCCATGCGGCCCGAACACGTCCGAAGGGCGTGTGGGTTGACGGGGCCTTTGGCCCCGTAGGTTGTGGCCGCCTACGGCGGCAGGTTGTGTAGAAGGGGGCGGGAAAAGGGTTCAGAGGGTTCAAAAGGTTCAAAGGGTTCAGAGGGTGGTGGATTGCCCTGCGGGCAATGCCTATAAAGTCAGCGTTACGGGTTTCCCTTCCCATTCTTATGTCACGCTGACATGGCGGTGAGTCAGCCACCTCCGGTGGCTTCTCCCCCTTTGGTGCCTTACGGCACCACCTTTCCCCCGCTGTGCGGGGGCACAACAACCCGTGCTTTGCTTAGAGCAACTTATGAGATTACAGCTTCGCGGAGCTTTGTTGTCCCACCGCCTGCGGTGGAAGGTGGTGGCGAAGCCACCAAAGGGGGCGGCCGACAGGCCGCATTTATAACTCCCCTTTGAACCAGCCCGCTCTGTGGGCCGAACCCATCGGTCAGTGCGTCAGCACATGACCGATAGAACCCGGGCGCCGAAGGCGCCTGAACCCTCTTGCTTTCGGGAATACTGTATGTCTGATATCTTCCCGCCGATTGGTATTTACTCCCCCATGAGTCACTCACTCCATGTACCGAGATCCTTCGCTTACGCTCAGGATGACGTGTGTTCGGCGGGAAGCGGTCGGCACCCCGATACTTTATAACTCTCCTCTGAACCGGCCCGCTCTGTGGGCGGAACCCATCGGTCAGTGCACAGCACATGACCGATAGAACCCGGGCGCCAAAGGCGCCTGAACCCTTTTCTTTATCAGGAATACAGCCTCCCGCCGAGTGGTATTTATCAAAAAATGAGGCAGTCACGTCTTGTACCGAGATTCTTCGCTTGCGCTCAGAATGACTGTGTCCGGCGGGAAGCGGACAGCGGTTAGCGGACAGCCGGATTTCTGCCCCCTGAGCGCAGCGAATACAACCCTTTTATACAACCTGCCGCGAAGCGGCGCCCACTTTTTACATTTGGGAATACAGCCTGCCGCCGCCAATGACGCAAAGTCCCCATAAAAATATTTCTCACCGCCCCTTCCCCCTTGTGTTATAATATGAAAAGCGACTATGGAACGGCTTTTTTATTTTATATAACCATTTTTATGCTTATTTCCACGGACATAAGCAGCTCAACAATTGAATAGGAGGATTTTAATCTTGGCAAAGGCTAGATTACAAATTATTCCCCTGGGAGGCCTGGGGGAAATCGGGAAAAACATGACTGTTTTCCGTTACGGCGACGAAATTATCGTAATTGATGCAGGCATGGCCTTTCCGGAAGAAGATATGCTGGGGATTGATATTGTCATCCCCGATTTCAGTTATTTAATCGAGAACAGGGATAAGATCAAAGCCATTCTGATTACCCATGGTCACGAAGATCACATTGGCTCCCTTTCCTATCTCCTGCGTGATGTGTCCGCACCGGTCTACGCAACCCGCCTGACCTGCGGCCTCATCGAAGGCAAGCTCAAGGAAGCCCATATTTCCAATTATGATTTACACGTAGTCAAATCAGGAGATGAATTCAAAGCCGGTTCATTTAAATTCGGATTCTTCCATGTCTGCCATTCCATTCCTGATTCCTGCGGTATTTATCTGCGTACCCCCATCGGCACCATCGTCCACACCGGCGATTTCAAATTCGACCATTCCCCGGTGGACGGCGAACAGACCGATATGTACAAGCTGGCTGAACTGGGCCATCGGGGCGTGCTGGTGCTCTGCGCCGACTCCACCAATGCCCAGAACCCCGGCTATACGCCATCGGAAGCGGTGGTCACCCGCTCCCTCATGGAAGCCTACGGCGAAGCAAGGGGCCGCATCATCCTGGCCACCTTCGCATCCAACGTATCCCGTATCCAGATGGCCTTGGACGCCGCCGTCCATTACAAGCGCAAGGTCTGCGTCTTTGGCCGCTCCATGGTGAATGTGGTAAACATCGCTTTGGAAATGGGATATCTTACGGCGCCGGAAGGCACCTTCATCGAACCGGAAGAAATCAACCGGTACCGGGATGACCGCCTCTGCATTCTCACCACCGGCAGCCAGGGCGAACCCATGGCCGGCCTTTCCCGCATGGCCGACGGCAGCCACCGTCAGGTGACCATTCATGCCGGAGACACCGTCATCATTTCCGCCTCCCCCATTCCAGGCAACGAAACAAGCGTAGGCCGCACCATCGACAGCCTCATGAAACTGGGCGCCCATGTGGTGACCAGTGCCACCACCCGGGTCCACGTATCCGGCCACGGTTCCCAGGAAGACCTGAAAACCATGCTCTCCCTGGTACACCCGAAGTTCTTCATCCCCGTCCACGGCGAATACCGCATGCTCTGCAGCCATGCAGAACTGGCTGAAAGCCTGGGCGTGAAGAAACAGAATATCCTGATTGGCGAAAACGGTTCCATCTTCGAATTCACCAACCGCAGCGCCAAAATCAACGGCAAAGTACAGGCAGGCCCGGTCTTCGTTGACGGCCTGGGCGTAGGGGATGTCGGAAACATCGTCATCCGCGACCGCCAGCAGCTGGCGCAGGACGGCGTGGTTATCGTAGTCATCGCTCTGGAAAAAGGCAGCAACCAGGTCCTGGCAGGCCCGGACATCGTATCCAGAGGCTTCGTCTATGTAAGAGACAGCGAAGCCCTCCTCACGGAAGCCAGAGAACGCGTCGAATCGGTGCTGGACCGCTGCGAAGCAGGCAACGTGACCGAATGGAACGCCATCAAAACCCAGATCCGCGACACTTTGGGCAAGTACTTCTACGACCGCACCAAGCGGCGCCCCATGATACTTCCCATCATCCAGGAAGTAAAATAAATCCCCTTCCCCTGCCCCACCGGCGGGGGATTTTTGTTGAAAATAAGTTTCCTGTCGGTGTGTTCCACCATTGTGTCATGCCGGATAGGAAACCTTTCGCTAATAGTTTCCTGTCGCTATGCTCCACACCTGCCCCATGCCGAATAGAAAACCTTTTGCAAACAGTTTCCTGTCGGTGTGCTCCACCTCTGTCCCATGCCGGATAGGAAACTATTCTCAAACAGTTTCCTGTCAGTATGCTAAACTTCTGTCCCATGCCGGACAGGAAACTTTTCGCTAATAGTTTCCTGCCGCTATGCTGCACTTCTGCCCCATGCCGAATAGGAAACTTTTCACCACCAGTTTCCTGCCGCTATGCTGCGCTTCTGCCCCATGCCGAATAGGAAACTTCTCACACACAAGGAGTCTCACCATGACCATTTCCCCCACCTTTTTCAGAAACTTTGCCTGCAAGGCGGACAAATGCCGCCACACCTGCTGCCAGAAATGGGTGATTAACATTGACGCAGAAAGCGCTAAAAAATATAGAAATATAAAAGGCCCCCTGGGCGAGGAGCTGAGGGCATGGATGTCCACCGATGAAGAGGGAAATCCATGCTTCAAGCTCAATGAAAAAGGGTACTGCCATTTCCTGAATGAGAAAGGACTCTGCCGCCTGGTTCTGGAAAAGGGGGAAAAGTTTCTCTGCCAGATATGCCGGGACCACCCCCGTTTCTACGTGTACAGCTGCGATGAACATCTGGCCATGGAGGACACCCTGGCCGGCACGGGACTTGCCTGCGAAGAGACGGTGGAGCAGCTCATGGCGGAGGAGGGGGAAATTGTTTTTGAAAGGGATGACGGCTCCTTCCCCATCTATTTCAATGACCTCATCAACACCCACTCCATGAAGCTTCCTAAGAAACTGCAGTCCTTTACGGCTGATTTCAAAAAGGACTATGTGCACCGCCTGCTGCATCGGATGGAAGAAACGAACCCCATTGACGAGGAATGGACGAAATCCCTTGCTTTCATCACAGACCATGAGGAAGAACTGATACAGGAGGCAAAGCGCCTCACTAAGGAAATCTCCCCTGTCTTCCTCACCAACCTGTACCGGTACATCTTCTACCGCCAGATGTGCGAATTTGAAATATATGACCCCGAAGACATTGCCTTCTACAGCCGCGAAAGCGTGACCTTCATCCTCCTGGAATGCGCCCTCACCCATGACCTCATTCGCGCTGTCACCCGCTGGTCCGAGCAGATAGAGTACGACACGGAAAATGTGTACATCCTTTTGGACAGTATTTCTGAAGAACCCTGTGGGGATGATGAATGATAAAGGCCCCTTGGGACCACTGGGTTCAGAGAGGAAGGTTGACGGGGCTCCGCCCCGAAGGGTCTTAAGGTTCTGAAGTTTGACAGCCCCTCCGGGGCTGAGGGTTGTGGTATCGCCTTTTGACACGCCTTTGGCGTGAGGGTTGACGGAGCCTTTGGCTCCGAAGGTTCTTAAGGTTCTGAAGTTTGACGGACCTTTGGTCCGAGGGTGGTGGTATCGCCTTCGGCGATGAGTATATGTGCCGCCTGTCGGCGGCACACACCGTTATAACCGTTACTGTCATAATCTCCATTGCCGCAGCTGCCCAGTACCCATAGTGCCCCAGTAGAGCTGGGGGGGAAAGGTGGTGGCGCCAGCCACCAAAGGGGGCGCCGCTGGGAAGGTAAACATTAGCTATGTCTCATTATTTCCTCAGCACTCTTTGCCCCTTGAGGGGCCATAGGGTGTACGAGGCAGAGCGTCGGAGTGATACTCTATCTTAGAACTGACCGCCAATCAGCGGCCTTATTCACTTTGCGTGTCATTTCTCCGCTTGACATCGTACACCCCTGCGCCACTTCGTGGCCCTCTTCCCCTCAAGGGGACGCAAGAATTTGTGCTGCTTCCTTTTGTCATCATTTCTCCCTGTAACATTCTGCCGAATCAGCCACCTTCGGTGGCTATCCCCTATCCGGCTGCGCCGGACTTCCCCTTGAAAAGGGGCAGAATAAAGCTCTCTATGCTCCCATTCAGAGACATGGAACATACTTCCCCCTCACACTCAAAAAAAGACCGCCTCTCAGCGGTCTTTTTTGATGCCCTTTTCAGGGTCATCCTATTCTTTTATTCTCCCATTTCTTCCAGTACATGGGCGCAGCGGGCGCATACGTGGGGATGAGCGGGGTCGCTGTCAACGTCAGGTGTGCGTTTCCAGCAGCGTTCGCATTTTTCCAGGGTGCATACGGCTACGGAGCACTTCACGGTGCCTTCTTCGTTGGAGGAAGCGCCTTCCGGTGCGTTTTCGGTGCCTTCAGCAATTTTTGCCTGGGAGACGAGGCAGAAGTCGGCCAGTTCTTTTTCCATGTCCTTGAGAACCTGGAATTCTTCGCCGTCGGCGTAGACGGTGACTTCGGCGTCCAGGGGATGGCCGATGGTCTTGGCCTGTCTTGCTTCTTCCAGGGCCTTGGTGACCACGCTTCTCACTGCCAGCCGTTTCTTCCATTTTTCATCCAGTGCCTTGTCCAGGTACTTTTCATTGACCTTAGGCATGTCGGACATATGGACGGACCATTCTCTTTCTTCCTTGTTCGGAAGGGCCTGCCATACTTCTTCGGCAGTGAAGCAGAGTACCGGAGCCACCAGACGTACCAGGGTGATGAGGATTTCATACATGGCGGTCTGGGCGCTTCTTCTGAGTTTGCCGTCTGCCTTTTCGGTGTAGAGGCGGTCCTTCAGGATGTCCAGGTAAATGGAGGAAAGGTCCACGGTGCAGAAGTTGTGGACTGCATGGTACATGACATGGAACTGGTAGTCGTCATAGGCTTTGAGGACGGTTTCCTTCACCTGTTCCATGCGGAGCAGTGCCCAGCGGTCCAGTTCTTCCATATCTTCATAGGCCACGCTGTCTTTCTTCGGGTCGAAGTCGTAAAGGTTGCCCAGGAGGTAGCGGAAGGTGTTTCTGATTTTTCTGTACACGTCGCTCATGGACTTGATAATTTTGTCGGAGAGGCGGACGTCGCCCTGGTAGTCCACAGAGGAAATCCAGAGGCGCATCACATCGGCGCCGTATTTGTTGATCACGTCCTGGGGAGCCACCACGTTGCCTACGGATTTACTCATCTTGCGGCCTTCGCCGTCCATGGTGAAGCCGTGGGTGAGGACTGCCTTGTAGGGAGCATAGCCGTTGACTGCCACGGAGCAGAGGAGGGAGGAGTGGAACCAGCCGCGGTGCTGGTCGGAACCTTCCAGATAGAGGTCGCAGGGATATTTCACGCCTTCCCATTCCTTGTGGGGGTTGCGGAGGACACCGTTCCAGGTGGAACCGGAGTCGAACCATACGTCCATGATGTCCTTTTCCTTATGGAAATGAGTGCCGCCGCAGTGGGGGCATTTGAAACCTTCCGGCAGAAGTTCTTCGGCGCTGTGGGACCACCATGCGTCGGTGCCTTCTTTTTCTACGATTTCTTCGACCTTCTTCATGGTTTCCGGTGTGATGACCCATTTGCCGCAGTCATCGCAGTAGAAGGCAGGAATCGGCACACCCCAGGAGCGCTGGCGGGAAATGCACCAGTCCTGGCGGTCGCGAATCATGTTGTACAGGCGGTCATGGCCCCAGGAAGGAATGAAACGGGTGTCGTCCACTGCCTTCAGTGCCTTGTCGCGGAAGTCGTTGATGGAAGCGAACCACTGCTCTGTGGCTCTGTAGATGATGGGGTTCTTGCAGCGCCAGCAGTGTGCGTACTGATGGTGGATAGATTTCTTGCCAAGCAGCATGCCTGCATGGGCCAGAGCGGAAATGACGGGGCCCTCTGCTTCCCAGATGGTCTTGCCTTCCAGGCCCAGGCCTGCTTCAGCGGTCATGTGGCCCTTTTCATCCACCGGGCAGATGATGGGGAGATCCAGCTTGCCCTTATTTCTATAATCCTGGCATACTTCAAAGTCGTCCACGCCATGTCCCGGAGCGGTATGAACGCAGCCGGTGCCGGCATCCAATGTGACATGGTTTCCTTCCAGCACATAAGCCAGCCGGTCCAGGAGAGGATGATGGAAGGTGGCCAGTTCCCATTCAGCGCCGGTCATTTCGCGGCCTACGAATTCATAATCCTCCACCTTGCATTCTTCCAGCGCCTTCGGTGCCAGTTCCTTGTTCATGAGATAGTATTCATCGGCTGCCTTGTTGTGCACCCATACATAGGTGAACTTCGGGTTCACGCAGATGGCTTCATTGGCTGGAATGGTCCAGGGAGTGGTGGTCCAGATAACGGCGAAGAGCTTTTCCTGCGGCACCCCTTCCGGAGCCAGGCCCTTCAGGTCCACTGCCGGGAATTTCACATAAATGGAAGGAGACTTTCTGTCCTTGTATTCGATTTCCGCTTCAGCCAGCGCGGTTTCGCAGTGAGGGCACCAGTACACAGCCTTCTTGCCTTTGTAAATATAGCCCTTGTTGGCCATTTCACCGAAAACTTCCAGTTCCTTCGCTTCCAGATGGGGATCAAAGGTGACATAGGGATGGGCAAAGTCGCCGACAACGCCCATGCGGATGAAATCGGCCTTCTGGATTTCAATCCACTTCTTGGCATAGGCCAGGCACTTTCTGCGGAGTTCCAGAGGCGTCATGTTGGCCCGGTCTTCACCGGAATCCTTCAGTACCGCATATTCGATAGGAAGTCCGTGGGTATCCCAGCCGGGGATATAGTTGGACTCAAAGCCTGCCATGTGCTTGTAGCGGACGATGATATCCTTCAGGGTCTTGTTCAGTGCATGGCCGATATGAATCTTGCCGTTGGCATAGGGAGGTCCGTCGTGGAGAACGAAGGTGGGCGCGCCGTCCTTTCTTCTCTTTTCCAGGCGGGCATGATACAGGTCATGTTCCCTCCAGAATTCTACAAAGCCCGGTTCCTTCTTCGGAAGGTTGCCGCGCATGGGGAAATCCGTCTGCGGCAGATGTAAAGTCTTGCTGTAATCCATTTCTATTCCTCCTATGGAAATCGGAGATTTCCAAAATAAAAAATTCCCGCCCGCAAGGGGCGAGAATCAATTTCCCGTGGTACCACCCTCATGACCTTCCGGCCACTTGGTACAGTTAACGATGTCCCGTCAGGGCTTTTCTTCCCTGAAGCTCCGAAGTGATCCTTCCGCATCCTGAACGCTCCCTTTCACCAAACGGGAGCTCTCTTTGGAATCAGCCCATGCGAAACGTCTTCATCCACGCCTGTCAGTATTTTTATATTGTACGTTTTCGCATACAGTAAGTCAAGGGGTTTTACGCCCTTCGGGCGCAAAAGGTTCTTAAGTTTGACAGCCCTTTCAGGGCTGAGGGTTCAGAAGGTTCAGAGGGTTCTGCCTGCCTTTGGCAGGCGGGTTCAAAGGGTGGTGGTATCGCCCTATCGGGCGATGAGTTTTATAGCCGCTCCGCGGCTGCCGCCAACAGGCGGCTTTATAACTCCCCTCTGAACCAGCCCGGAAGGCGCAGCCGTTCCCGGGCCGAACCCATCGGTCAGTGCGCAGCACATGGCCGATAGAACCCGGGCGCCGCATGGCGCCTGAACCCTTTTGCTTTCGGGAATACATCCAGTCTGCTGTCTGCCGCGATACTTTATAACTCCCTCTGAACCAGCCCGCTCTGTGGGCGGAACCCGTCGGTCAGTGCATCAGCACATGACCGATAGAACCCGGGCGCCGAAGGCGCCTGAACCCTCTTGCTTTCAGGAATACCGTCAAGTACCGCCAATGACTCAATCGCCCTCATCCTGATTGATGACCCGGTTCTTTGTCTTTATGAAATTCGGCGCCACCAGCACCACCAGCACCAGGGCCATGAGGCCATAGATACCGACGGTACCCAGGAAACGGTAGGCCATGGAGAGAACCATGCCTACTACGTTGAAATCGAAGTCGCCGAAGGTGGTGTTCTTGAAGCCCAGCCCTTCAAACACAGGAATCAAAAGGGCCGCAGCGAAGGTGATAAGGAGGCCGTTGGTGAAGGCCCCCAGGGCCGCGCCCCTCCGCCCGCCGGTGGCATTTCCGAAAATGCCTGCTGCAGCGCCGCAGAAGAAGTGGGCCACAAGACCCGGAACGATGAGGACGCCGCCGGCAAAGCCGAGAATCAGCATGCCCAGTACGCCGCCGATGAAGGAGGATACGAAGCCCAGCACCACCGCCGTGGGAGCATAGTTGAAGAAAGCCACGCAGTCCACCGCCGGCACGGCATTGGGGATAACCTTTTCTGAAACGCCCTTGAAAGCAGGAATGAGGTCGCCCAGCATCATGTTAATGCCGGCGCTCACCACCGCCACGCCCACCGCAAATTCAAGGCCCGCCATGATGGCAAAGATAACCGGAGACATGCCGTGGGAAATGGTGGATACATAGTCGGAGCCCGCCGCAAAGGCGGCCAGCAGGAAGAACACAATCATGGTGAGAGCGGTGGATACGGTGGTATCCTTCAGGAAAGCCCATTTCTTCGGGATTTCCATGGTTTCGATATTATCCTCCGCCTTACCGGCCTTGGACCCTACCCAGGCGGAAATATAGTAAGCCAGGCTGCCGAAGTGGCCCAGGGCAATGTGGTCGCCATGGGTGACGCGGTTCGTATATTTCTGGCCGATGGCAGGGGAAATGGAACTCCATGCGCCCAAAAGGAAGCCTCCCGCCAGCACCAGCTCCACGCCGGACAGACCGATGGTACCCAGCACCGCAGAAAGGAGGCAGGCCATGAAGAAGCTGTGGTGCACCGTGAGAAACACATATTTGAACTTCGTCAGCCGGGCAATGACCAGGTTCATCATGAGCCCCGCCACCAGGATAAACATGGTTTCCGTGCCCAGAAGGCGGGACGCCGACGCCACGATGGCTTCGTTGCTCGGCACCACGCCGGTGATATGGAAGCCCTCATGAATCATCTCTCCCAGGGGCTCCAGATTCGCCACGATGATATTGGCTCCTGCCATCATCATGATATACCCCAGCACCGGCCGGAGCGTCCCTGTCAGCACCTTGTGAAAAGGCTTTCGGAGCGCCATGAGGCCGATAAAAGAAAAGAGCCCCACAATCAGCGCCGGCTGCTTCACCACATCCAACAAAACATCCAGAATACCCATGACTTACCTCTCTGCTTTCCTTCCTTTACATATGTATAGTAAATAAAACAAATTAGATTTTACGCTTTTATGCCATGGCAGTCAAGGGGAAAAGGGCCACTGCGTGGCCCGGGTTCAGAGGGTTCAGAAGGTTCTGCCTGCCTTTGGCAGGCGGGTTCAAAGGGTTGTGGTATCGCCTTCGGCGATGAGTATAAAGACGGGGTTACGGGATTTCCCGCCGGGCACAGTCATTCTGAGCCCTAGGGAAGCACTGATTAATTCATAGAGTCTGCTTTTACAAGAATTTTTATGCACTGCTTCGTCATGGGACTCCTTAAATAGCTCGCTATTCTCGTCATCCCATTCCTCGCATTGCATAAAAATTCTAGAATAAAAGCAGACAACGATTTAATCAGCGCTTCCCTAGGCGAAGAATCTCGGTACATGCCCCGTTTGAGACAATCGGTGATAAATACCAGTCGGCGGGAAATGCTCCCGGCTTCCTCCGGCAAAGGCGCATCTGCCCGGCGCGCAGGTTGCTTCCCTGGCTTCAGGATATTTTAATTATATATTTATTCAACGTATATAAATTCGCAATTTTGCAAATTTTATGATTTTTCTATGTTCCTATTTCTCCTGCCCCCTTTCCTTCAGGAAGGTCTAATGTAAAGTTTGTGTAAAAATAATTTACTTTGCCCTGTAGCCTTTATAAGCTAGACCATATATAATAGGTTTATATTCCCATAGAGCATAGAACTTATGTGTATATTTAAAATAGATATGACTTGGTCCCATAAGAATCTCTTTTCTTCCGGGAATTTTAATTTATGAATTTTTATTCATTAAGGAGTTTGTATGACGCAGAAGTCATTGACCTATATATCCATTCTGGAGCACGCCATGGACGGTATGCCCGGCGGTGTCCTTGTTTACCGAGCTGATGAGACAGAGGAAATTCTTTATGCCAATTCCTGGCTGATCCATACGCTGGGCTGTCTTGATATGGACGATTTCATGGCAGTCACCGGCGGCACTTTCAAGAGCTTTGTCCATCCCTGCGATGCGGAAAAGGTGGAGAAGGATATTGAGCGCCAGATTTCCTCCGGCGCCGATGTGTTCGACTACGTGAATTACCGTATCGTCACGAAGGACGGGACGGTGAAGACGGTGGAAGAGTTCGGCCATCGTCTTCAGGTGCCCGGCATTGGGCCTGTGTTTTATGTGTTCTTCCTGGACAGCAGCGCCAGGTATGTGCTTCACGACATTGACGGCATTACGGGCCTTCCGGGGCAGACCCGCTTCCTCAAGGAGGCGTCCCTCCTCCTTTCCCTTTCCGGGGAAACCGAAAGGAAGGTCATGCTGTACATGAATATCCGCAATTTCCGCATGTACAACCTTCTCTACTCCAGCCAGCGGGGCAATGAGTTCCTTCAGGAAACGGCCCGCATCCTGAAGGCCGCTTTCCCGGGCGCCCTGATTTCCCGCTTTTCCGACGACCATTTTGCCATCCTCACCGGCAGGACCGGCGTGGAGGAAAAGATTGACAGGGCCTATGAGAAAATCATGGCCCTTCGGGAGGATGTGGACCTGGCGGTGAAATTCGGTCTTTACGTCATAGTTGACGGCTCCATGAAACCGGAAATCGCCTGCGACCTGGCCAAGGCAGCAGCGGACAGCATCAAGGACAATTACCAGCTCCATCTGCAGGTCTACACCGACAAAATCGGCAAGAAAGCATTCATCAAAAGCTATGTCATGGACCATCTGCAGGAAGCCATGGACAAAAAGTACATCCAAATCTATCTGCAGCCGGTGATCCGCACCATTTCCGGCACCCTTTGCAGCGCCGAAGCCCTGTCCCGGTGGATTGACCCGGTGTACGGACTCCTTTCGCCTGCCGATTTCATTCCCGCCCTAGAAGAATCAAGGCAGATCCAGAAGCTGGATCTCTACGTGCTGGAAGAAATCTGCAGGACCTATCGCTCCCGCGTGGATAAAGGACTTCCGGTGATTCCCATTTCCTTCAACCTTTCCCGCATTGATTTCTACAGCGGCTCCATTTTCGAAGAAGTGGACGCCATTGTAAGGAAATACCAGGTGCCCCACTGCATGATTCATGTGGAAATCACGGAAAGCGTCTTCGTCAAAGACGGCGTCAGCATCAGCACCCAGATCGACAAATTCCGGGACGCCGGCTTTGAAATGTGGATGGACGATTTCGGCAGCGGCTACTCTTCCCTGAACGTGCTGAAGGATTACCATTTCGATGAAATCAAAATCGACATGGCCTTTCTCTCCAGTTTCACCCAGAAGGCCAAGGATATCATCAAGTCCACCGTGCGCATGGCCAAGGACATCGGCATCCATACCCTGGTGGAAGGGGTGGAAACAGAGGAGCAGAGAGACTTCGTCCGTTCCATCGGCTGCGAAAAAATCCAGGGCTGGTACTACGGCAGACCCATGCCCCTTTCCGAACTGGAAAGCTGCATCCGGGAAAAGGGATGGATTTTAGAGGACCGGGCATTGAAGAATTACTATAATCCTCTGGGCTCCGTGGATTTTCTCACCGATGAGTCCATGGCCCTGGTGGAAATGAATGAAGGAAAGCTCTCCTACCTTTTTGCAAACCATAAATTCCGCCAGGCCCTGGCCACCGGCGGCAGCAGCACGCCCCTCCATTCAGCCAGGGAACTGAACAGCTCTTCCTCCTCCCTGGGCAGGAACATTCGCGCCTTCTTCATGAATATTCTACATACCGGCCAGGACCAGACCCTGACCTATCCGAAAAACAACCGGTACATGCACCTCACGGGGCACCATATTTCCACCCTGGCCGGTAAAAACCGCCACCTCTTCCGGGTCAACCTGTCCCATATTACCATCAGCCAGGAAACCCAGGATGCCCATGCGGTGGATGATATTCTGCGGAACCTGTACTACCTGTACCAGAGCATTACCGTGCTGAATCTTAAGGACGATACGGCCACCCCCATCATCGCCAATACCCCCTTCCGTCAGTACCTCTCCAAAAAGACAAAGGGCATCGAAGCCCTCCATAGGGCAGCGGAAACCCAGATCCACCCCGACGACCTTCCCCGCTACCGCCGCTTCACTGAAAAGGATCACCTCTACCAGCTGCTGAAAAGTGACCCCTACGGCACCGCCGCCGCCATCTTCCGCACCCTGGGCGAAGACGGCAGCTACTACTGGTGCGTCCACACCATTATGGCCGTGCCCAATACCAATTTCCAGACCTTCCTCTACGCCTGCAAACTTTCCTTCATGAACAGCCGGGAATTCCGGGAGCCTATGCGGGAAATCTGTCGGGAGTGGATGAATAAATAAAAAAAGGGTCAAAGGGGAAGGAAAAGGTTCTAAAGATTGACCGGCCCTATGGGCCGGAAGGTTCTGAAGTTTGACAGCCCCTCCGGGGCTGAGGGTTGTGGTATCGCCCTGGCGGGCGATGAGTATGAAGTCAGCGTTACGGGATTTTCCTTCCCGCCCCACACAGTCATTCTGAGCCTCCGGCGAAGAATCTTGGTGTCTGCCGCATTTGAGTCAATCGGTGATAAATACCAGTCGGCGGGAAGGCATGGACACGCCTTTGGGCGTGAAGGTTCAAAAGGTTCAGAAGGTTCTGCCTGCCTTTGGCAGGCGGGTTCAAAGGGTGGTGGTATCGCCTGCGGCGATGAAGTTTATATGCCACCTGTCGGCGGCACACACCGTTATAGCCGTTACTGTCATAATCTCCATTGCCGCAGCTGCTCAGCACCCATAGTGCCCCCGCTTTAACCGGGCAAAGGTGGTGGCGAAGCCGCCAAAGGGGGAGCTGCCGAAATGCAAAGCACCCCATTGACACGCTGCAGCCTCTTTCGTCTATCGTCTACAATCTCCCCTCTCCCACTCAAAAACCCCTGTGATTTCATTTCACAGGGGTTCTTTCATTTGTCGGTTGGCAGGTGGCTCAGGAGAGCCAGGAGGGGTTTCCGGAATTCCTTTTCGTCCAGCGGGGAGTTCCGGATGGTGTAGAGGAGGTATACCTTTCCCTTTCTTCTCACCGGAAGGATGGAGTGGATATCCCAATGGTACTTATGGTCATTGCCCAGGGTGCGGAAGCAGCCGATGATGGTGCCGAAGGGATCCCTCTTCACCCTTTCCAGGATGCTGGAGAAGTCATTAAATTCCATGAACCGTTTCCTGTCGTCGGGGTGAATGATGGCAGCAGCATACTGCTCAACCATCTCCCGGATGCCCGCGCGGCGCCGGAAAAAATATTCACGGTAGGGCGTATTGTTCACCAGGGGAATGGCCGTATTGTTCTCCGGATCCACCAGGGATACGGTCTGGTAGAGGTAGAAGAGATTTCTTGTCACCCAGTCCAGGGCACCCATGGTTTTCTCCGCCTCGTGGATGGTGATGTTATTAAGATGAAGTACCGCCAGGTGGCGCCCGCCGTCGGCGGCCATATATTTCGCATCCAGCTTCATGTACTGCCCGTTTTCCGTGTAGGTGATGGATTTACTGGTATGGGAGAGGGCGATGTCCTTCATGAAGCCGGCCAGATTCTTACTGATAGGGTCCGCCATGGCATTGATGAAATCTTCTGAATGTTCAAGGCTTTCCAGTCCTGCCGATTTCAGGGTATTCCTGAATTCCTTATTAGCAAAGAGATAGTGAAACCGGTTCTTTGTGAATTCTGCCACCGCCATGGATTTATCGGTGAGAAAATCCACGCCACCGATGGAACCGTAGTACCGGCGCAGCTGGGGCGTTTCCACCTGCCAGCCCTTCTCCCGCCGCACGTGCTTGAATTCCGCAAAGGGCATGGGCTTTCCGTAGTAGTAGCCCTGGATGAGTTCGCAGCCGATGGAGCAGATGAAATCACGCTGCTCCTCCGTCTCCACCCCTTCCACCAGGGTATGGATGCCGATTCCCTTGGCCATGCGGACGATGGCCTTCAGGATATCCTTGGACTTATCCGTAAACTTTGACAGGAAGGCCATGTCGATTTTGATTTCATCAAAGCTGTAGTCCTTCAGCGTATTCAGGGACGAATAGCCGCTGCCGAAGTCGTCCATCCACACCTCATAGCCCGCCGCCCGGAAGCGGTCGATTTCGTTCCGTATCACGTCCCCTTCGTGGACGAAGGCGCTTTCCGTCACTTCCACGTACAGCATATTCCGGGGCACCTGGTATCGCTCCCGGATTTCCTCCACGTCCTCAAAGATGGAGCCCTGGAAGAAATCGATGCGGGACAGGTTGAAGGACGCCGGAATCACCGTCTTTCCGTGGTCCACCTGGAAACGGTACAGACGGCAGATTTCCTCCAGCACATAGAGGTCCAGTTTCTTAATCTGCCTTGACTCCTCCAGAAGAGGGATGAAGGTGCCGGGAGAAATCATGCCCAAAGCAGGATCGTTCCACCGGGACAGGGTCTCCACACTGGCCAGGGTGCCGGAAATAGTGCGGATGACAGGCTGGAAATAGACCTCGATCCACCGTTTCTCCATGGCTTCCCGCAAATGGTCGATAACGTAGCTCCGGAGGGATTTCCGCCGGCTCATATCGCTGGTATAGAAGCAGATATGCTGGTCCGGCAGCTCCTTGATGCTGTCGCAGGCCATCTGCGCCATGCCGCAGGCGCTTTCCACGGGAATATGGATATTTTCCACCCGATAAATGCCGAACTTCACATCCAGCCGGCTGGCGTCGTAGAGGGCATGAATCTGGTCGGTAATGACGGGAATCAGCTTCTCCAGAGACGGCAGGGAAGAAAGCACTACAAAATGGTCGTCGGTAAAGCGGGAAATCAGATTGTTCGGGAAATTCTTCCGCAGCACCTCCGCCATTTTGATGAGGAACTGATTTCCCTTCTCACTGCCGTTCCGAAGATTATAGAAACTGAAATTGTGAACATTCACATAAATAAAAGCCAGCTGCGGCGCCTGGGAATCCAGGGACGCCATGGCCATGGTCATAGCCCCGTGCTGCAGGAAACGGGTCTTCCCCGGAAGACCGGTGAGTGCATCAATATCGTAAATCCGGTACTTCGTGTCATTATCCAGGAAGAACACGTAAAATACAGGCCCCACGGAAGGAATGAATACACGGCGGCCGAACTCCTCCACCCGTTTGATGGTGCCATCCTTCCGGCGGATACGGTAATTCACGAAATCCATCTTGTCCCGGCTGCCGGTGACCTGGTTCCGGATATCCTTCTCCGCCCGCTCCACATCGTCGGGATGGACAAGCATGTGAAAAGAACCGCCCGTCACTCCCAGAAAATCATCAAAGGAAGAACAGACGAACATATCTATCAGCCAGCCATTGGCATATAGGATTTCCTCTTTCTCACTATCCCGATAAATCATCACCCCGCCAGGCAGGTGCTCCGGCATTTGAGAGAGAAGCGTCGAAAGCACGCCGCTTTCTGTCATACCCATCACCGCTCCTTCGGAACCGGATACTCACTTTCCGGAAGAACCCTGAAATACTCGATGGCCCCCAGCGTCTTCTCACCGTTGAAAAGAGGCTCCGTGTGCACCAGCACCGGCACACGCTTCCCTGCCTTATTCTTCAGGAACACCGGCTGTTCCCTGGAATGGCCGTCAAAAATGGTAGCCATCATGGGGCAGAAATCATGGCACAGATGAAGCCCGGTGCTGTCAATGTGGTCAAGGCCCCCATTAAAGCAGTGTTTCCCCATCATCTCCTCTGCGCCGTAGCCCGTAATCCGTTCCGCTCCGCCGCTCCAGAAAACAATCTTCCGCTCCGTATCCAGCACGTACATCCCAAAGGGCGCTTCATCCACCATTTTATGAAGAAGATCCACCATCTCAATGTCCATATCGTTTTACCGCCCCCCGTAAATTCATAAATATCTATTTGCTCATGGTAGTAAGGTTTATACTAATATTATAATTCTATCCAGTAAAAAAATCCATATGAGAACATAGCACAGCATCCTGCTTTTATAACATCATAAGAAGGAAACAGCGGGACTGAGGGCTCTTATGGGGCCGCTTTGCGGCCGGGTTCAGAAGAGGAAGGTTGACAGGACTCCGCCCTGAAGGTTCTTAAGGTTCTTAGGTTTGACGGGCCCTTGAGGCCCGAGGGTTGTGGCAGCGGCTTTTGACACGCCTTTGGCGTGAGGGTTGACGGAGCCTTTGGCTCCGAAGGTTCTTAAGGTTCTAAAGTTTGACAGCCCTTTCAGGGCGGAAGGTTGTGGATTGTCTATGGCAGGAAGGCTCCATGGCGTCTGACGTCTGACAGTCTGATTGTCTGCTATCATCTCTCGTCTTTCATCTATCATCTTTCGTCTATCGTCTACCATCTTTCGTCTATCACTTACCGCCGGTGCTTCTTTTACCTTTCTTTTACAGGAATGTTATATAATAAAAATATAATCCATATATAATCCATGATTTCAAAAGTGAAAGGAGCCTTTCCATGATTAAACTTCTGTTCCTGTCCCACACCGGAAGTGGTGAGCCGCCGATGGCTGAATTCATTATGAAACATCTGGTTAAAGAAGCAGACCTGTCGGAGAAAATTTACGTTTCCTCCGCCCGTTTGGAAAAGGAAGGCTCTCCCCTCTGTCCGGAGGGGCAGGAGGTGCTTGCGGCCCACGGCATTCCTGTGACGAATAAGAAAGCGCTTCCTCTGGAATGGGGCACCTATGACCAGTTCAACTACATTTTCCTCATGGACAGTCCCCAGAATCCCCGCCTTTTCAATACCATGGGCGGCGATGTGGACAGCAAGATTTCCCTTCTCTCCACCTACGCCGGCTGCGACGGCGGCATCGCCAACCCCTATAAGGGCGCTTCCTTTGAAGATGCCTACCAGGCTTCTGCCGCTGCCTGCCAAAAGCTTTTGGAGAAATATAAGGACTGGATTGAATAGGGGGCCTTGGCCGCTTCGCGGCTCCCTGTTCAAAGTTTTTCCCCACTATATTGTCCCCCCGCTTGCGGGGGGAAGGTGGTGCCGTCAGGCACCAAAAGGGGGGGGAGGTTGACGAGACTTTGCCCCGAAGGTTCTTAGATTTGACAAGCCCTATGGGCTTGAGGGTGGTGGAATCGCCGCTGCCGCGGCGATGAGTATATAAGCCGCTTCGCGGCTCTTCGATTCTTCACTTTCAGAATGAACGGCCGGCAGGAAGGCGCCATGATGTCTGACGTCTGACAGTCTGATGTCTAACCTTCTGCCAGCCTGCCGTCTATCATCTATTTTTTCCCCCAGAGGAGCACCATGAATACAGGAATCCGAAATCGGCAGATTGCTGCGGAAAATGAAAAAATCATACAGGAAGGTCACTATGAAGCAGCGGGAGCCCTATTTCATTTTTCCCATCCCCTTTCCCTTCTGGCACAGGCGGAAATCTATGAACCTAAAGTGCTGGAGGCGCTGAGGGGGAGAATGGAATCTGCCGATTTTCCCGCCGGGCAGGGACGTATCGCCGTGGCCGAAGGGGAGAGTTTTGATTTTCCCGGAGATATGGTGCTGAATTTTGCCAATGCTTTCACCCCCGGCGGCGGGTACCTTTACGGCGCTTCTTCCCAGGAAGAGGCCCTCTGCCGTGAGAGTACGCTCTACGCTTCCCTTTCCGGAAACGAGGCCCTTCCCTACTATGCCCGAAACAGGGCGGAAGAAAGCAGGTACGGCTCCGATGGCATCCTTCTTTCTCCCCATGTGGAAATCTTCCGCAGGAATGCCAAAAAAAATCACGCTCTCTTCGGTCCGCCACGGAAGACCGCCGTCATCACCGCTCCGGCGGTGGACCTTCGGGGTCCCGCAGGAAATGAAAGTCCTGCGGCCATCAGTACCATACGGCAGCGCCGCATGGCCCATATCCTTGCTCTTTCTGCTTTCAAAGGATACCGCACCCTTACCCTGGGCGCCTGGGGCTGCGGCGTGTTTCTGAATTCGCCGAAAGAAGTGGCTTCCGATTTTTATGAAATCCTGGTGAATCAAGGGTATCGCCGTTTCTTCGACTGCCTGACCTTTGCCATTTACTGCCCCGGAGATAAGAGGAATCTGGAGGCATTCAGGGAGAGGTTTCTTTGAAAAAGGGTTCAAAGGGTGTGGTATCGCCATTGGAGCCGTTCTGCGGCTCGGGTTCAAAGGGTTCAGAAGGTTCAAAAGGTTCAAAGGGTGTGGTATCGCCTTCGGCGATGAAGTTTTATAGTCAGCGTTACGGGATTGGCTTTTGTATCACCGGTGGTGCATGACGAAGAGCAAGAGCCTCCTTCCATAGGCAGAAATCCTGCAGAGGATTTCTGAGCCGGGCTATTATGTGAGCATAGCCTGCACATAAAGCGAACACCTTAAAGCCCGGCCAGCAGGTGGCCCCTAAGGGGGAAACGACTCACTACATTTTGCGCGTCGTTAGCGCTCCTTCAAAATGTGTTCGCTGTGCACGCCGTAGGCGACGGAGGATAGGAGCGTCAGGTCTTTTCTATCCTTTCGGACCTATCCTCAGGGCTTCACCCAGCTCCTTCCTGAGGAAGGAGCCTGCGTTACGTTCTTATCCTTTGTATCACCAGTGTTCATCACCAAGTGCCAGAGCCCCTTCCCTAGGAAGGAGGTGGCGCCGTAGGCGACGGAGGATAGGAGCGTCAGGTCTTTTCTATCCTTTCGGTGTTCCTCAGGGCTTCGCCCAGCTCCATTCCGGTTGGGCAAACAAAGGGTAGGCCCTTTTATGGGCAGGCTAAGGGCCACCTTTGACCAACTTGGCAATTCTATGCAGAATTGCCACCTGAGGAAGGAGCCTGCGTTACGGGATTGGCATTTGTTTCTCCAGTGCTGCATGACGAAGAGCTGGAGCCCCCCTCTTTCCCATGAACTGCTTAAAGAAAAATTCAATAAGCCGATTTTTGCCGCAGGAGCGGCATTTTTTAACCATTTCACCTTTTGAAAGGTGACAATCATCTTTAATAAAATCCTAAATGATGTATAATAGAGACAGGTTAAGGTGAAAAGTATGGTTTCCATGCTGTTTCGCCGGTTCTCTTTTTTCTCTCTACCTTTGGCCCGGCCCTTTGGTTTCCGGCAGGTATCCCGGCAGATGAAATGGTCGACCCCTGGGGAAGGCGGAAGAGGAGAGCCCATTGAGGTATATCCTCCGAAGTATTTCGATTGTGAGATTCGCAGTCTTCAGTCACTCTGCCACAGGCAGGCTGGAGGGGTAGTGTGCTTGAGGAATTCCGCGAATCTGCCGCTGATGAAATCGTTTGACTGTTACAGGGTTTCATGGCGGAGTCATTTTTGCTGAAGGTAAGGAAGAGGCCTCTTCGTTTTCCCTCTTTTGCTGCAGAGCCTTCCGTATAGGCTTGCAGGATGAAAGGCAGGCGAAGAAAAGCCATTGCAGGGAAATGCATTCATTCCTTCACCGAGCGCGATGTCAGTGTTTTAGCAGAAATGATAAGTTCAGCATCCTTCCTGTCTTTCTCCTGCGCCCGGCTGGCCGGTATGACAGCCGCAGGAAATGGAAAGTTTCCTCCTTTCCCTTTTCTGCAGGGATTTTCCCACATACCTCTTCATAGGCCCATTTCCTATGTACCTATGATTACACCATTCCCAAACTCCAAAAATACAAAGGCCCTCACCGGCTGCCATCCGGTGAGGGCCTTTTAGGTGGCTGGGGCCGCCTGGACACGCCGGAGGCGTGAGGGTTCAGAGGGTTCATAGGGTTCAGAAGGTTCAAAGGGTAATGGTGGCGCCCTGTGGGCGCATTATAAAAATGGCGCCGGAGGCTCCGTACCTCGCCAATCGGTCGGGCGATTAAAAGGAAGGCCTCTTATTGGGCAGGCTAGAGGCCAACTTCGCCCGACTTGCGTATTCCATGCGGAATACGCACACAGCGTACTACATAACTCCCTCTGAACCAGCCCGGAAGGCGGAGCCGTTCCCGGGCCGAACCTGAGGGGCTAAGGGGCTTGCCCCGACAGCACCTTGAACCCGGGCGCCGAAGGCGCCTGAACCCTCTTGCTTTCGGTAATACTGCCAGGCAGGCAATAGCAGCGGTAAGCCAACAGCCCAGCCAATGAAAAAAAAGAGCAGGCCTTGATGGGGTCTGCTCTTTTGTATCAGTTGGTCTTGGTGCTGTCGCTTTCAGAAGGCTTAGCTGCGTTCTTTCCCGTAATCCGGTCAAGAAGCTTGTTTCCGGCGTTCTTGTTATCTTTGGCTGCCTTGTCGTCCTTCTTGGCGTCCGCCTCTTTCTTCTTGGCTTCCGCTTCCTTTGCCGCCTGGGCTGCTCTTGCTTTTTCGTTTTCCACCCGGACGGATTCAGGGATGTCGAAGCTCTTGGTCTTGTAGGCAGAGAGGGCCTGTTTCATGAAGTCCCTCCAGATGGCCGCCGGTACGGTGCCGCCAGTGTAGCCTGCGTTGGTATTGGTATCGTCGCCAATCCATACGGCTGTCACCAGTTCGGGGGTATAGCCCACGAACCATGCATCGTGTTCGTCATCGGTGGTGCCTGTCTTGCCGGCTGCGGTGCGGCCGATGTAGGCGTTGCCGCCGGTGCCGCGGGAGACAACTTCTTCCAGGATGCTGGTCAGGCGGTAAACCGCATTTTCGCTGACCACCTGCTTGCCTTCCTGTTTGCCGGAATGGTCTTCCAGTACGTTGCCGTTTCTATCCACCACTTTCAGGATGGCAGTGGGTTCGATGAGCTTGCCGCCGTTGGCAAAGACGCTGTAGGCTTTGGCCATGTCGTATACGGAAACGCCGTTGGTGAGGCCGCCGATGGAAGCTGCCAGGTTGTCGTCGTTTCTCTTACCGTCCTTCACCAGGGTGGTAATGCCGCAGGCTTCGGCGGTGTCAAGGATCTTCTTCATGCCCACCTTGTTGGCCAAATCGATGGTGGGGATGTTCATGGAATGAACCAGCGCTTCTTCCAGTGTCACCTGTCCGCCGGAGGTGCCGCCGTAGTTCTTCGGCGTCCAGCCGCCGCCGTAGGTCTTCTTTTCGTTGCTTACGGTGTCGTAGGGGCTGAATTTGTTTTCAAAGGCGGTGAGGTACACGAAGGGTTTGAATGCGGAGCCCGGCTGGCGGACCATCTGGGTGGCGCGGTTGAAATGGTCTTCGCCGCGGCCGCCGACCATGGCCTTGATATGGCCGGTGCCGGTTTCAATGGTCATGAGGGCGCCCTGGGGCTGGGTAAGTCCCTTGGCATCCTTATTTCCCTTTGGCAGGTCATTCTTCAAAGCCTGCTCTGCTTCCTTCTGCATATCCAGGTCCAGGGTGGTATACACCTGGAGACCTTCTTTATAAATGGCGTCGGAATCGTATTTATCGCTGATGGTCTGGATTACGTAGCTTACGAAATAGGACGCTGTGCTGTCGGTGCCCTTGGAAGCCTGGGGTTTGGCCAGGTGCAGGTCCGCTTTCTTGGCGGCCTGGGCGTCAGCTTCGGAAATATAGCCGTACTTGGCCATCTGGTCAAGTACGATGCCCTGGCGGTACTTGGCTGCTTCCAGGCTGCGGAAGGGAGAGTAGTAGTTCGGGCTGTTGGGAAGCCCTGCCAGCATGGCGCACTGGGGCAGGGTGAGGTCCTTCACGTCCTTGCCGAAATAGACGCGGGAGGCGGTCTGGATGCCGTAGCAGCCCTGGCCGAAGTAAATCTGGTTCATGTACATTTCAAGAATCTGCTTCTTGGTGTACTTGTTTTCAATCTGGAGAGCCAGCACCACTTCCAGGAGCTTTCTTTTCAATGTCTGCTCCTGGGTGAGGAAGGCGTTCCGGGCCAGCTGCTGGGTAATGGTGGAACCGCCCTGTCCGGTGGCATTGCGGGTGACCACATTGGACCATACCGCACGAAGGATACCCCGGGGATCGATACCGTGGTGTTCATAGAAACGGACATCTTCCGCTGCCACAAAGGCATTCTGCAGATTCTGGGGCACCTCCGTAATAGGTACGGGAATGCGGTTTTCCTCTGCATGCACCGTAGTAATGAGCCGTCCCTTGTCATCGTAAATGCGGGACGATGCGTTAGGCTGGATATTGGCCGTCACATCGGGCAGGTGCTTGGAAACGGACACAAAAAAGCCTGCCGCCGCTCCGGCGCCTGCAATCATCACGATAACCACAAGAAATACAAAAATCCTCTTCACAAAGGATGATTTCTTCGGCGGTCTCTCGCGTCGTATATCGGAATTCTTCATATAATACGCTCCTATATAGAAATCACTTGCACCCGCAGTTCCCCTAGGGAAGCGCTGATTAAATCATTGTTTGCTTTTATTCTTGAATTTTTATGCAATGCGAGGAATGGGCTGACGCGAATAGCGAGCTATTTAAGGAAGTCCATGACGAAGCAGTGCATAAAAATTCTTATAAAAGGAAACTCTATGAATTAATCAGTGCTTCCCTAAGAATTACGGGCATATAGTCGCTTATATTATACCACAGGAAGGAAAAGGCCGCTTTGCGTCCTTTTTCGGGTTCAGAGGGTTCATGGACACGCCCTGACGGGCGTGAGGGTTCAGAGGGTTCACAAGGCTCAGAGGGTTCAGAGGGTTCAGAGGGGAAGGTATCGCCGCTTCGCGGCGATGAGTTTTATAATTCCGCTCCGCGGCAAAACCAAACAACCGCCCTGCGGGCGTCGGAAATGCAATCGAGTAGAGATTATTCATCCCTCTCACACCACCGTACGTACCGT
>ERZ791907.380-NODE-380-length-51386-cov-6.301650_pt1 | contig 51386 bp, 37 predicted proteins | sample MGYA00510145_ERZ791907 | MGnify/ENA primary metagenome ERZ791907 (study PRJEB30046, sample SAMN00792089) | human gut metagenome | study: EMG produced TPA metagenomics assembly of the A metagenome-wide association study of gut microbiota in type 2... | reverse complement strand
AGGCGTAGACGACGCTGGAGTGGAGTCTCAGATATGAATGACCGCGAAAAGGCAGGAACATCTGAGCATAGGAACGAAGGTGATTATAATGCCGGAGTACCAAGAACAAGTTCAACTTTGTGGGATGTAAGAAACTATATGCAGTTTTGAAGGTACTAAAAAAAGTACCGGAAACATAGTCTAAAGAAAGGACTGTGTTTTTGTTATAATCCTCGATAGCTCAGTCGGTAGAGCACGCGGCTGTTAACCGCGCTGTCGTAGGTTCGAGTCCTACTCGGGGAGCGACAAATAAAATCCTGTAAACGATTTCGTTTACAGGATTTTTTTTTGATCTTTTTGCCATATCGTCATTCAAGATAAGAGGTGTACTCTATGTAATCCCATTTCTGGTAATAGATGATCTTTGGAAGCTTCCTATATAGAATTAAAGTGTCCAATTATGGAAAAAAGTGTCCAATTCTGCCAAATGGGTTTACGAAGAGATTTTTTTATTACATTTAATGTGTTACAGGCACATTTATTAAAGACTTTGTATTATTGCATATTTGATACAAATCGGTTAATTAGGGGACATATGAAAAAAGGAACAAGGGAATAAAAAAGACAAAGGAATTAATTTTAAGAACAGTAGAAAAAAAGCGAAGAAAAAATTGATTATGGATAGTGAGAGTTGACCTACATGCTTAGGCATCCTACATCAGCCAGTAAGACCACAGTCATTGCAACATAAAGATGTTACAATGAAGTAAACATCTTTATGTTGGCACCTTGTAGAGTTACTCTACAAAAATCTCCAGTACTTGAGAACAGACCCTCTGTACCGCAGATCAAAACAACACACGATACGATAATTATAGCATATTAGGTCTGTGTATGCAATGGAAAAACATAATTAATGTAGGAATAATGTAGGAACCTTAATGTAGAAATCGTAGAAATTTGAAATTTCATTTTTGGTTCATTAAAAAAAATAAAAAAAACACTTGCATTCTTGTAAATTATATGATAGTATATTATTCGTTGTCAGACAAAAATTGTCTAGCAAGATGGCTCCATGGTCAAGCGGTTAAGACATCGCCCTTTCACGGCGGTAACACGGGTTCAAATCCCGTTGGAGTCATATATGGCGACTTAGCCAAGTGGTAAGGCATGGGACTGCAACTCCCTGATCATCGGTTCAAATCCGGTAGTCGCCTCTAGTAACCCTCATTTGCACTATGTAAATGGGGGTCGTTTTAGTTTACGCTATATAAAAAAGGAGACTAAGATTGGAGAAGGAATATCAGGATATTTTTAACGAGATTCAGGACACCTTTGGAAAAAGTAAACTGCAGCCAAGCCAGTATTCCGCATTAGCACTTGCATATATTGGGGATGCAGTATATGATTTGATCATTCGGACGATAGTCATTGATCTGGGTGCTGGTCATGTCAAAAATTTTCATAGAATGACTAGTTCTGTTGTAAAAGCAGAGGCCCAAGCTAAGCTCATGAAAATTTTAGAGGACAAGCTTACTGAGGAGGAAGTGGCATATTATCGTCGGGGACGCAACGCCAAGTCAGCAACTTCTGCAAAGAATGCGTCTATTGTGGATTATCGTGTAGCGACCGGGTTTGAAGCGTTGGTTGGTTATTGGTATTTGACGCACCAGATGGAGCGAGCTATGAAATTGTTGCACGATGGTCTGATCGAAGCAGATCAGATGCCTCACAAATAATGTACTCGCATGATCGAAGCAGATCAGATGCCCCACAAATAATGTACTCGCATGATCGAAGTGAATTAAATTGTTTTGGTACGGTAGTGTAAATTGTTAAATTATATAGGAAGGAAGACACATATGGCATACGAAGAATTAACAATAGAAGGGCGTAATGCAGTAATTGAGGCATTTCGTGCAGGGAAAACCGTTGATAAGATATTTGTTTTAGAAGGCTGCAAGGATGGTCCTATTCAAACCGTTTTGCGTGAAGCGAAAAAGCAGAGTACCATTGTCAATTTCGTCAAGAAAGAACGCTTGGATCAATTATCAGAGACAGGTAAGCATCAAGGAGTTATTGCACATTTGGCGGCTTATGAGTATAGCACAGTAGAAGAAATTATGGATCGTGCGGCACAGAAGGGGGAAGCACCATTCGTTATTTTATTGGATGGAATAGAAGACCCACACAATTTGGGGTCTATTATTCGTACTGCTAACCAGGCAGGTGCACATGGTGTCATCATTCCTAAGCGACGAGCTGTTGGTTTAACTGCCACTGTGGCAAAGGCATCTGCAGGAGCGATTCATTATACTCCGGTTGCAAAGGTAACGAATCTGGTCAAAACCATGGAAGAACTCAAGAAACAGGGGATGTGGTTTGTTTGTGGAGATATGTCAGGAGAGACGATGTATTCGCTTGATCTGACCGGACCGATCGGTGTTGTGATCGGTAACGAAGGCGATGGTGTCAGCAGATTAGTGAAAGAAAACTGCGACTTTACGGCATCCATTCCGATGCAGGGTGATATTGATTCATTAAACGCTTCGGTAGCGATGGGAATTTTATCATATGAAATCGTGCGCCAGCGGATCACAAAGGGTATAAAATAAGCGTGTTATAGCCAGAGGAACGCTGAGGATATAGAAGTAAGTGTGTTATAGCCAGGGGCATGTTAAGGTATAAAGTAGGCACATTTACAGAAGCAAATCGTATTGGGTGAATGTGAGGTAAGTACGGGGTGTAGTATGAGAGAGTATGAACAGCAGACAATAGAGGAAGTGGTTGCCAGTGCTAAACATGGTAATGATGAGGCTATGGAGTATGTATTGGCTAAATATAAAGGACTCGTTAGAGGGCTTTCGCGAACATTGTTTTTATTGGATGGCGATGAGGACGATTTAATACAGGAAGGGATGATTGGCCTGTACAAGGCAGTCGTAAGCTATGATGAATGTAGAGGCGCTGCATTTGAGACATTTGCCAGTCATTGCATTAATCGGCAGATGTATTCTGCAGTCAAAAAGTCCAATCGTAAAAAAAACGGGCCCCTTAATACTTATATTTCAATCGATTCAGCCAGTGATAGCGATAATGAACAGGGACCGGACAGCGTCAAGCTGTTGGATCGTGTGTCGGCAGGTCTGCATCAAAATCCAGAGGACATTATTATTGACAGAGAAGAAGCCGGTGATATAGAGGAACGCTTATTTAGTGTTTTGAGTGGAATGGAACGAGAAGTTCTATCGTTGTTTTTGCGTGGTATGACTTATCAGGAGATTGCCAGATATATGCAAAAGCAACCGAAAGCAATAGACAACGCATTGCAGCGGATCAAGACTAAATTGCGGACGATACTAAGGTGATGACGCCTTCTTCTCATCCAAAAGCTGCATGAAATACTGCAATAGGGCTGCTGAAGATAAAAGAGAAGGAAATTAATCTGCTTTGCTCTTTAAGGTGAAAATAAGCTTTTCACTTCAGTGTTCGGGGACATGATAGAAAACGTATAAACGGGGCTTATAAAACAGAGAAAATGAAAAACAGAGAAAATGAAAAATTTGCTTGCAAATTTAGAGGCGCTATTATATAATATGGATTGTTGAGTGCTGCTATGGCTCAGTCGGTAGAGCGTCGCCTTGGTAAGGCGGAGGTCACGGGTTCAATTCCCGTTAGCAGCTCTGTTGAGGAAGTGAGGATTTCTGTGAAATTCTCACTTTTTTTACAATATAGGAAAATGCTCGTAACCTAGAGGGAAACCACCAAGAATTGCGTCAGCAATTCTTGCAGAGCAAAACGCTGGTTTTGCTCTCTTTAGGATATAGGAAAATGCTCGTAACCTAGAGGGAAGCCACCAAGAATTGCGTTAGCAATTCTTGCAGAGCAAAACGCTGGTTTTGCTCTCTTTAGGATAGAAAGGACGGGGAATATGGCAAAAGCACTTATTTTTTTAGCAGAAGGATATGAAGAAGTTGAAATGTTGACGGTAGTAGATATGGTTCGCCGTGCAAAGATTGATATTGACATGGTGGCGATCGGGGATCAGAGAGTGGTAAAGAGCTCACATGGAGTATGCATCACCGCCGACAGATTATTAGATGAGGCAGATTTCGCAGAGGCACAGATGCTGATTTTGCCGGGTGGTATTCCGGGAACACCGAATTTACGTGCCTGCGATACACTGTGCCAGCAATTGCAGCAATTTGCAAAAGAAGAAAAATGGGTTGCAGCGGTGTGTGCAGCACCTACTGTGCTTGGTGAACTGGGAATTTTGAAAGATCATCAGGCAACTTGTTATCCAAGTTTTGCAGATCAGTTGATCTGTGGTCAGTATGTTAAGAAGCCGGTTGTTCGTGATGGCAAGGTTATCACAAGTCGCGGAATGGGAACATGTATTGAGTTTGCAGCAGAAATCATTACGGCGTTAAAAGATGCGGAAACAGCAGAGCATGTTAAAACAGCTATCATCTACAACGATCAATATGAGGATTAATCCTTATGAAAGAATACTAAGCCGAGGTTGCATTGTGTAATACACAATACAAAGAATGAGAGATAGTCTCGGTAGAAGAACAAAAAAGACTGCCTTAGAAATTACAGAAAATCCTGTGATTTCTAAGGCAGTTTTATGTTATTTCATGCTTTCACTCCAAGCCCTCGCATCCAGACGTTCCTCGTAGGCATCTGCTGCGGCATCGTACTCTTCTTCATCATTAATATCTTCTAATTCAAAATCATCATTTCCTAAATCTTTGATGCGGAACACATAATATTCTGTAATGTTTTCCACAAAACCCGGAATCAGAGCAGCATAGAGCCGGCCGTCCACCTCGTAGATTTCATCCACGTAAAAGTCTTTATCAATCCCATCCTCATCGGTTAACGTAACCATAGTTTCTTCAAATTCGTATTCTGTATTTTTTGCCATAATTATCTCCGTTTCTGTATAAAATATTGTTTTAGTTCAAGTGACGGCAACAATATATCTGTGTTATTTGCAAAGGTATTTTCGGTATTCATTTGAAATACCCTCTGAACAGGTCATTGCCGAAATAATAGCATATATTATAATGTGAAAGTGCCACAGATGCAAGTTTACCTTGACAAAAAGGCTTTTAGACCTTATATTGTACGAAGAGACTAAATCGTAAAATGTAGAGTTCTGTAACAAAAACACACAAATTTTAAGCGCCAGAGCCTAGTTTTGTGCACAAAAGTATAAATTTGCACGAATCAGGCTGACGAGGAAAGAGATTATCGAAATTTCGGCGGATGTCTCTTCGTACGCTCCAGTGCGTTATGTATTGGCAAATATGCAGGTGACTGCAAAACAAATTCAATACAGTGGAGATTACAGATCCTTCGTTTGCGATGATTGTTCTTAGAAGGCAATCGACGCAGAACCGCATGGGCACAGGATGAAGTGTGCAAATGCACCGGCGATGCTGCAGATAACAGTGAAGAGTGTGCAAATGCACCGATAATGCTGTAGATAACAGTGAAGAGTGTGGAAATGCACCGGTGATGCTGCAGGATAACAGTGAAGAGTGTGGAAATACACCGGTGATGCTGCAGGATATTGTGGGCAGTGCGGGAGGCGTCGCAGTAACAGGTGGAATCTGCCGATTTGGCAGTAGAACGGAGGAAATTATGTGCGGAATTGTTGGTTATAATGGAGCACGTCCGGTGACGGACTTTTTGTTGGATGCTCTCGAATTGTTGGAATATCGTGGTTACGATAGTGCCGGTCTTGCAACGATCAATGCTGAGACAGGACGGACGAAGTTGCGTAAATGTGCCGGCCGCGTTGCTGATCTGCGCAAAATATGTGAGAATGACAAGAAGCAGGCTACTTGCGGAATTGGTCATACACGCTGGGCAACACATGGTGGTGTCAGTGACGAGAATGCGCACCCACATCGTCAGGGTAATGTGCTTTTAGTTCATAATGGAATTGTTGAAAATTACGAAGAGCTTCGTGATCATTTTATGTTGAGCAAAGATCTGAAGTCGGAGACGGACACAGAAGTGGTTGCCGGTGTTTTGAACCGTTACTACGATGGAGATCCGCATAAAGCAATTGCACAAACGGTAAAGCATTTAAAGGGAACATTTGCATTAGTTATTATTTTTGATGATATACCGGATGTGATCTATGCAATCCGTAACGTTAGTCCGATCGTGGCTGCACGTACCGAGGACGGCACAATGTTAGCATCTGATGTTGCAGCACTTGGCTCTCATGCTACGGAATATATGGTTGTGCCGGAGTATCAGATCGTTGAGCTGCACAAAGACGATATTAAAGTGTTTGACCTGAAGGGCAAAGAGCAGAAGACAGAGTTTTTGGAGATTGATTGGGATACCAGCCGTGATGGTAAAGGTAAATACCCATTTTATATGGAAAAGGAAATTATGGAGCAGCCGGAGGCATTGCAGGCAACATTAGATCATCGTATTGTTGACGGACATATTGACTTGTCCTTTGATGGTGTGCCGGATGATGTTTTGCAGAATTGTGAGCGAATTTGTGTTGTTGCTTGTGGCACAGCTATGCATGCCGGATTGATCGCCAAAGCGATCGTTCAGTCAAAATTACAAATGCTGATGGATGTAGAGTATGCATCTGAGTTTATGTACTCCAATCCGGTCATTGATGAGAAAACACTGGTATTAGCAATTTCACAGTCCGGTGAGACGATCGATACTTTGGAAGCACTGAAGTATGCGCGCAAAAAAGGTGCCAAGAGTGTTGCGGTTATTAATGTTAAGGGTTCCTCTATCGCCAGAGAGAGTGATTATGTCATGTATACGGTAGCCGGTCCGGAAATCGCGGTTGCAAGTACGAAAGCATATACGACACAGGTAGAAACATTAATGCTCTTAATTGGGCGCATGGCAAAGGTAAGAGGTATTTTCGATGATGCAGCGGAGAAAGAGTATGTTGACAATATGCTTCAGATTCCTGCCAAGTTAAAGGAAGTATTGAATAAGAAACACGACATCCATAAAATTGCCAGAAAGCTGTTAGAGGCAAAAGATGCATTTATGCTTGGCCGTGGATTGGATTATTCTATCTTGCTGGAGGGAGCTTTAAAATTAAAGGAAATTTCCTATATTCATACAGAGGCATATGCGTCTGGTGAATTGAAACATGGTACGATCGCTCTAATCACAGAAGATACACCGGTCGTTGCTGTTGTCACACAGGAAAAGCTAAAAGATAAAGAATTATCTAACATTCGTGAAGTGCAGTCTCGTGGTGCAAGTGTTGTATTGTTTGTACGCGAAAGTATTTCAATGGCAGATGCAGAATATGCAGATGTATTATTATTACCGGATATGGCGGATGAGTTTATGGTATTCCCGGCAGCAGCGGCATTGCAGTTGTTGGCATATTACGTATCGATGGATCGTGGATTGGATGTTGATAAACCAAGAAACTTAGCAAAAGTAGTTACCGTAGAGTGATCCGGTAAAAATGAAATTATGAAAGCAATATTGTATATTGCCGGTCATGAGTAAGAAAAATGTGTATTTATGGAGGCGAAAGAATGAAATTTCAGGCAGATAAGAAGCATGTTAGTGTAACGGGTAGAACTATTTATCGAGAGGGTATTCGTTATCTGGGATATTCTGCGACATCTATTTCTTTCAAATTCGTAGGAACAAAAGCAACCGCAGAGATTGTCAGTGACGCATCAAAGCATACTGAGAAGGAGTGGGCTTGGATCGCTATTTATTATGGACAGGATAGAGATCCTGCTAAGCGTCTGCGCTTAGAGCAGGACAGGCAGACAATCGTGCTGTTTGAAACGCAACAAACTACGGAAAAGCAGATTACTATCGTTAAATATTCTGAAGCAGAATATGCAGCGTGTGGTATTGTTTCCATAGAAATTACCGATGAAGTAAACCCGGGGGAAGAAATACTATTATCGCCGCCGGTACATAAGAAAAGACAGATCGAGTTTTTTGGCGATTCGATCACTTGCGGTTACGGCGTGGAAGGTGATGTGAGTGACGAAATATTTGATACCGCAGATGAAAATCCGACCAAATCGTATTCATTGCTTACCGCAGAATTGCTTGATGCAGAACCTAACCTGGTATCGTGGAACGGAAAAGGTGTTATCACGGCATATATAGGGGAAGAAGAGGATGCACAGATTGATGATTCCTGGCTGATGCCAATGTTATATGAATACACAGATGCAGGACTGGAACGAGATTATTTTGCCAATGAGCAGTCAGACTGGGAAACTTGGAATTTTGAGGAATATAAACCGCAGCTTGTTGTCATTTATTTAGGTACGAATGATGCGAGCTATACAAGAGATATTCCAGACAGACAGAAACAGTTTGAAGATGCTTATGTAAAATTGTTGCATCAGGTGCACGAGCATAATCCGAATGCAGCTATTATAACAACGATCGGAGCGATGGATCAAAGATTGAATACGACGATTGATGCTGCGACAGCATGTTTTGCCAAAGTTACGCCAGATTGTACGATTCGTTATGTACAGCTTCCATTGCAGGATGAGGTAGATGGCTTGGGAACTTATTGGCATCCGACGGAAAAGACGAACCGTAAGTGTGCCCGTTTAATTGCAGATGCTGCTAAGGAAATGCTGCAATGGTGATGATCTGAGGAACTTGAATCTAAGGGAAATGTTGAAGTGGTGAGACGAAGAACTTGAATTCAAGAGAAATGCTGCAATTGAGACATGAGAAACTTGAATCCAAGGGAAATGTTGTAATAGAAATAATTGAAACAGCTCAAATGGGGTGTCGTTATGCGACACCCCATTTTTCAAACAGTTTACCAACAAATTCAACGATCGGTGCCAGTAAAAGCACCATCAGGACAGTCATAACACCAACTTCACCACCCGTGAGAAATCCAAGTATCGTTGCGATCAGATCAATAGAAAGACGAACCGGCTTGAAACAATTTCGGCCGGTTTTTTGCCGTATTTTTTCGGTGACGGCAAAAGGTACGGCATCATAAGGTGCCATGCCGTGCCCGCTGTGCATATAGCAGGCTGCAGCAACCACAAAAAGCAGAAGCGCCGGGACCAGAATGCCAATGCGGGCTACAAGTGGAAGATGTGCAGGCACATGGCATACGTTTGCCCAGACCCAGCCGAAGAAATCAGCCGAGTAGCCCACCACAACCATATTTCCGATCGTTCCGGTACCGATCAGCCGCCAATCAAGTAAGATGACCAAGATCAGAAGTACCGTATTAAATAATAGTTGATAATTGCCAAAACTAAGTCCCAGTGTCCGGGCTATTCCATAATTCATTGCCGAGCAGGGATCTGTCCCCATTTCCGTCAGAACGAGCAGCGACACGCCGAGTCCCATCATGATCACAGAAATAAGCATTAGCGCAAAGGTTTTCCACCAATGTTTATCTAGCACCGGCATTTGAAAAGTTGTGGTAATAGTCTCTTTTTCATTCATAGTAATTTTGCATTCCTTTCTCTGCCCACGGGTTTAGAGGTATTTCATACTATGTTATGGGCAAAATGCTTCTGCCGTTTTCATCGGAAAAATATTTCTGACTTTTTCGCAGACAAAATGTTTCTTTCGTTCCCGCAGGTAAATATAGACCTTTTGTCCCATGTATCCTATAATAGGGTTATTAGAACAGCCAACGAAAATCATAACATATTACAGAACCAGCGTCAAAAATCAGCATCATTGTTGGAAGATGCTATGGTGATTGACAGAGTTGGAAACTTTCATGATATGTTTGGATTGTAAATGAAGGAGAATGATCATGCAGAGATTAAAAACAATGTTAAATTCGATAGATCACAAGGGATACCCAGCATATAAAGGTCTTAAGGGCAGTTACGATTTCGGCGATTATCGGCTTGGTATTGACAAAGTGCAGGGTGATCCTTTTGCTTCGCCCTCTCGGATTTCTCTGGTGGTGCCGCAGAGCACACATGCGATCCCAAAAGAGTTTTACGAGCAAAAGCATCGCAGGATCGCAGTGGAAGATCATTTACTCCGCCTGGTTTGTAGGGAAAGCGAACCATTTAATTTTAAGGCAAAAGGATCCGGCAAAAGCGGCTTGATTGCAGTTAGCCGTCCGGGACAGGAAATCGTGGAGCGAAGTGCCTGTCATATCAATGCGAAAAATGGGGAGCTAACCGTTCGTATGTCAGTTGGTTTTCCGGCAAATGGGAGAAGTATCAATGCAAGAGAACTGGGCAAAATATTTTTTCAATTTATACCGGAGATCGTGCATCACGCCTGCTGTTATGCGAATATTGACGCCCAAAAGCTACAGAGAGCTGCAGACCTCGCAGACGATCAGCGCTACATCAGAGAGCAGATGGCGGAAGAAGGGTATATTGCTTTTATTGCTAATGGATCAGTGCTGCCGCGCGAGAATGGAGTATCCCAACGTCCAATGAAGAAGGCGGTGCCATTTGCCACGCCGGAATCCATGGAGGTTACGTGGAACCTTCCGCATAAAGGCATGATCCAGGGTATGGGGATCAAAAAAGGTGTGACGCTTATCGTCGGAGGCGGTTATCATGGCAAATCCACACTTTTGCAGACGTTAGAAAGAGCAGTATATCCGCATATTGCCGGAGATGGTCGAGAGTACGTTGCCATGGAACAGAGTGCGGTTAAGATCCGTTCTGAGGACGGTAGGAGCATTTATCATAAAGATATTAGTCCGTTTATTCGCAATCTGCCGACCGGACGGGATACGACGGATTTTAGCAGCGAGGATGCCAGCGGTTCCACATCGCAGGCGGCCAATGTTGTAGAAGCTGTCGAGAATGGAGCAGGTGTATTGTTGATCGATGAAGACACCAGTGCGACTAATTTTATGATTCGAGATGAATTAATGGAAAAGGTTGTGGCAGCAGGAGAAGAGCCGATCATACCGTTTATTAAACGGGTAAAAGGGCTATATGAGCAGAAACAGGTTTCCACCATTTTAGTTGCAGGGAGCTGTGGTGCTTTTTTTCATATTGCAGATACAATATTGCAAATGGAAAGTTATCGACCGAAAGAAATCACACAATTTGCAAAAGAGACAGCGAAAGCGTACCCGTTGAATGACACATCGATGGCAGCTGAATATCCGGACAGCGTAGAGCAGAAAATTTTCATTCCAAAGCAGTCGCTTGAAGCTGGCGGTCGTGAGCATAGACGAGCGGTCGGCAAATATAGCGGGGATGTTGCAAGTGCAAGGAGTGCCGGGAAATCTGATCGCGGTACGAAGATCAAGGTGATGGGAACGGATGGATTTGCGATCAACAAGACGAATGTAGATCTTCGTTATCTTGAGCAGATCATTGACAGTGAGCAGATGGCGGCAATTGCACGTTCTTTGGTAGTGATCCTGGAGCAGTATGCCGGACAAAAGATTCAGGTATCGCAGGCGGTGTCAGAACTCGTGGACGCACTGGAGCGAGATGGATTGAATGTGCTATCAAATGGCAATGGCAGTGATCTGGCTATGCCAAGACGAGCAGAGATAGCCGGATGCCTCAATCGATACCGTGGAATTATGAAGCGTTGATCAGGATATGTGTTATGATGAAAATGTGATGCATATAAGGCGATGACGTGCAGTGAGCCTATATTGTCCTGCATAAGTCGTTGAAATGCAACAAGATAATATGTCAGATAAATGACAGTTTCGAATACGATATAGAAAAAATCATGTGATTCATCGCAAATAATTCTAGTGAAAAAAAGTATGTCTCATGTTATAATTGCGGAGTAAAATACGTTTTTGCGTAAAATTACAATAAACCATAAAGGAGGAGAATTATTACAATGAAACAACGTTACACAAAAAGAATCGTTGCTTTTGCACTTGCACTTGCGATGGTACTTACAGGAGGAGCATTTTCTACTGTATTTAATACCGCCAGCGCGAGCGCAGCTTCTAAGAAAGCAACCCTGAAACTGAAGAAAAAAGTTTCAATTACAGCAGGCAAGAAAGTCACATTAAAGATCACAAAGAAAAATGTGAAGAAGATTAAGTCCCAGAAGTGGACAACCAGCAAGAAGAGCGTGGCTACCGTATCCAAGAAGGGTAAGGTTACCGCTAAGAAGGCTGGTAAGGCAACTATCAAGGTAAAGGTTAAATACATTGCAAAGGGATCTAAGAAAGTAAAGAAAAAGACTTTGAAATGTACTGTTACGGTTAAGAAGAAAGCAACACCTGCGCCTGCAAATGTTGCTACTAAGAAACCTGCAACGACAACACCTGCAACGACAACACCTGCACCAACCCCTAAGGTTACTCCAACTCCGAATCCGGAGGCAGTAATCTATGGAAGACCATCCGGTAATGATGTTATCAAATATACGATTGATGACAAATCCAATATCGGTGATGAGAAGACGGTAACATTTACAGATGGTTCTACTGTAAAATCCAAAGATAATGGAACGGTTCGTAAGGAACTTTCTTCTCAGGATTTGGCAGACTCTAAGATGGGTATGGGTGTAAACATCGGTAATACGTTGGAAGCAGTCCAGGGAATCTCTGCCAAGAAGAGCATGGCTGCTACTGATTATGCGACAGCAGATCCATCGTGGTTTGTATCTGCGTGGGGCAATGTTGAGATCACGCAGAAGTATTTAGATACATTACATTCTTACGGTATTAATACCGTACGTATTCCGGTAGCTTGGACGAATGGTGATAAAGATGATGGATCATATACGATCAATGCCAAGATGTTAGATGCTGTAGAGAAAGCAGTGATCTATGCTTTGAATAATGGTATGTATGTTATCATTAACGATCATTGGGACAACCAGTGGTGGGGCCAGTTCGGTGCTTGCAAGCGTGATGAGAATAATAAGAAAGTTGCCAACGAAGAAGTTCGTGCACAGGCTTGGGTTCGTTATGAGAAATATTGGACTCAGATCGCAGAGCGTTTTAACAAGTATTCCGATCATCTGATCTTTGAGGGAGCTAATGAGGAAATCGGAGATCGCTTGAACGACAGCATTTACTCTAATGGCTATGCTGTAACAGATGATCAGAAAGATGTTTCAATTGGCGGCAACTTAAAGACAGCTGATAAGTATAAGATGGCACATGAGATCAATCAGAAATTTGTTGACGTTATCCGCGCTACAGGCGGTAACAATGCAAACCGTCATCTGTTGATCCCTGGTTACAATACTGACTTTGAGAAGACAGCAGACGAAAAGTATATAATGCCGACAGATATTGCTGAGAATGGTAAGACAAAGCTTTTCGTATCTGTACATTACTACACTCCATGGGATTTTTGTGGTGATGGTGGTGCCGGTTCATATACGTATGAAGACCGCCAGAAAACAGTAGAGCTTTTTAAGAATCTTAAGAGATTTTCTGATGAAGGATATGCATTTATCATCGGTGAGTGTGGTGTCTGCAGTCCTCAGACAGTCACAGGTAGTGTAACTGCTTGGTTTAATGATACGTTCAAGGAAGCAGCTAAATATCATGCTGTGCCGGTGCTTTGGGAGACTGGTCAGTATTTTGATAGAGCTGCAGCAACTTTGAAATTTAAGGATGTTGCCGTATACTTTAACGAGATTAATGGTGCTAACGGCGACACAAGCATGACTAAGACAACAGGTAAATCTACAGATCTTTCTTTCATTAAGGAAGTTGGTGATAAGAAGTCTGTATGGAACTGGACCGGTGTTTGGTACAAGAACGGTGGTGACTATGCATATGGTGAGAACCGTTACAACGATAAAGCTGATAAGACTAACGGAGAAGATCCGGATGTGGCTAAGAAGATGATCCCATCTAGCACAGTATCTCCTACGATTGCGGGCGATACTACTACGATCACTTTTGATGGTGCCGGATTCCAGTCATTCCTCAACATTGATGTCAGCAAGTACAAGAAGCCGGCTATCGCAGTACAGTTCGCTCCTGAGACATTGGACAAGGCAAACTGGAAAGCAGATGACGAGGATAACGTTGGACATATCCAGTTGGGTGTATCTGACACAGCGACGTTCAAGGATGATGTAGATATTGACTATGCTGCTTTCGCAGATAAGCTCATCGTATTAGATGAAGCAGGATTAAACTTGACAAAGGATAGACATTATCTGTCATTGACATTTAGTGGACGTCCAACGATCACAGGCATCCAGATCTACGAGTTAGGCGAATAATTACCGCTTAATTATTGATTGATGGTAGTACAAACAATGATTCGTAATTTGCAGTAATTGTTTTAAGATAAGTAATCAGAACAAGGACGACCTCCGCGAGGTATCTTATAGATACTCCGCGGAGGTTTTTTTATGTTTATGGGGAGGTTTTTTATGCTTATACTGTGTAAATAAAAAGGACCATTGGTGCATTTGTATTTGCAAATGCGGTGTCAAAGCTTATGCTATGGAATAAGAAAATGCTGTTATGCAGTGTGATGTTATCAAGAACTGCTTTAGCAATTCTTACAAAGCAAAGCCCTAGTAACAGTTAATGTAGAGGGGGAGAAACAAGCTGGAATCAGCGAAAGCGCCAAAGCAGTCAACCAAAGAAGCCAATAAGCAAGCCGGAATCAGCGAAAGTCCCAAAGCAGTCAACCAAAGAAGCAAAAAAGCAAGCTGAAATCAGCGAAAGCGCCAAAGCAGTCAACCAAAGAAGCACGATAGGCAAGCTAGAATCAGCGAAAACGCCAAAGCAGTCAACCGAAATAGCCCAATAGGCAAGCTGAAATCAGCGAAAGCGCTAAAGCAGTCAACCGAAATAGCCCAATAGGCAAGCTGAAATAGAAAAAGTCCCCAAAGTAGTCAACCAAAGAAGCAAAAAAGCAAGCTGAAATCAGCGAAAGCGCTAAAGCAGTCAACCAAAGAAGACCGATAGGCAAGCTGAAATAGAAAAAGTCCCCAAAGCAGTCACCCGAAGAAGCCGATAGGCAAGCTGGAATCAGCGAAAGCGCCAAAGCAGTCAACCAAAGAAGCCAAAAAGCAAGCTGAAATCAGCGAAAGCGCTAAAGCAGTCAATATAAAGTAGTCTCAGTTATAGATAATGGTGGATTGAGTTGACAAGTATTCAATATGATACCATTCGGAGACGAAGTTGAAATAAGCTGATCGAAATTCGATAAATTGCATCGCTGTCATACAAAAGGGAAGAAAATAAGTATGGCAACATGGATTTTTCACGATCAAATCATCTTGAACCGCGATTTCAAACATATTCGAGAGTATGGCATGGATGCGATGCTGGTACTTGGATGATAGTCCCAGTGAATTGAGCATTTGTTGAATATGCATTGTGCGAATTTCGCAAAGCGGCATATAACCTAAAAATTTTTTGATATGATTATTGTAGATGCAGCAATAATTTTGGATTGTCGATGGTTTGACAACGCCGTTTTTATAATTCTGTATCCCAAAAGAATACCATTCGTTTAGCGTTAGGGTGCTTTTGTCTAAATTGCTATTTGGGTTATTAGAATTACATTTTTGCTTTGTCATAAAAAGCCTCACTTTCAAGTTTTTGAAAGGTATTATAACAAGATATAAATAAATTTATTCTTTCCGCTTTTTTGCCATAATGGAAATACGAAACAAGTATTTGTGGCAGGAAAGTTCTGGATAATGCCTGCATGGCAGGTCTGTCGTATTGTGTATATTTACGGTAAAAATCATCGACATAGACAGGATTAAGAAATAAATTTGTGTATATTTAACAAAATCGGCAATAGATTTTTTGAAAAACAGGTAAAAATGATTGATTTTTTTACCGTATCGTGTTAGAATATGTTTTGTAAATTTTTATGTATATAAATGAAAGGCTATGGTACGTTTTGATTGAAATATGAGTTTTTGTTTCGTAGTTCTTAAGTTCAAAACTTACGTACAGCATTTCAATTATGTACGATGACTCAATAATAAAAAGAGGAGGAGAAATAATGAGAAAACAGACAAAAAAAGTTTTGTCATGGGTTCTTGCCGGTGCAATGGCGTTAAGTCTTATTCCTAGCGTCGGCCTTGTTTCTGAAAAAGCAGATGCTGCGGTATCTACTGTGGACAAGGTTGTATTTGATAAGGCAGTTGAATCTAAGTTAGTAGGCGGAGATTCTGGAGAAGCTCGTTTGTTAGTATTTAACAACTGGGACAAGTATGATCCTAGTGAACTTGAAGGAATCAGCATGAAAGATGCATCTATTACTTTTAATGTTGAAGGTGTAGCTGATGTGTTGGCGAAGACAGGAGCTAAGTCTATTAAAGCATTCCTTGGATTGAATTCAAGTGATTGGTCAGTGAATACTCTTGGTAACACTGCACCTGCAGATGGAGTAACAGAAATTGAGAAAGATGGAACCTATACAGTAACATATACTGGTTCCTCAACAATTACACTTGGAAACCAGATGGGTGTAATGTTTGCTGACATCGACTCTGCTTTAGAGAAAGATGATGACAAGAATGTAACAGCAGGTTTGAAAGTTTCTGATACAAAGCTTCAGATTAAAGCTCCTGCTTTAATGAAAGATGTTACATCTTTCGATAAAGCGGTAGAATCTAAGTTAATAGGCGGAGATTCCGAAGAAGCTCGTTTGTTAGTATTTAACAACTGGGGTAAGTATGACCCGAGTGAGCTTGAAGGTATTGATGTAAAGAATGCGTCTATTACTTTCAAGGTTGCAGGTGTTGCAGATGTATTGGCAAAGACAGGCGCTAAGTCTATCAAGGCATTCCTTGGATTGAATTCAAGCGACTGGTCTGTAAATACTCTTGGAAACACAGTTCCTGCAAACGGAGTAACAGAGATTGAGAAAGATGGAACATACACAGTAACATATACTGGTTCTTCAACAGTTAAGTTAGGAAACCAGATGGGTGTAATGTTTGCTGACATCAATTCTGCATTAGAGAAAGACGATGATAAGAATGTAACAGCAGGTTTAACAGTATCTGATGCATCCCTCAAAGTTGAGGTAGCAAAGGAAGTTAAGAGCGTTGCAAAATTCGATGGTGCTACAGAAAGCAAATTCATAGGTGGCGACAGTGGAGAAGCAAGACTTCTTGTGTTCAACAACTGGGGCAAGTTTGATCCAAATAAAATGGAAGGTCAGACACTTAGAGACATCTCTATTTCTTTCAAGGCAGCAGGCGTTGCAGATGTATTAGCAAAGACAGGCGCTAAGTCTATCAAGGCATTCATCGGTGTAAACTCAAGTGACTGGTCTGTAAATACATTAGGTAACACAGTACCATCAGCTGGTGTTGTTGAAATCGAAAAAGACGGAACATATACAGTATCTTATACTGCAGCAGGAGAAATTACTCTTGGAAATCAGTTAGGTGTAATGTTCGCTGACATCGATTCTGCATTAGAGAAAGATGATGACAAGAACGTAACAGCTGGTTTAACAATTTCTGATGTAACTATGAAGACAACAGAATTGAAATTCGCAGATGATACAGAAGGACCAGAAGTAACACCTACTCCAGAGCCAACAGACGCTCCTAAGGCTTATGATGAGGCTCTTTGGGCTACAAAGGGTATCCATGCTTATCTCGCATATCAGATGGATTCATGGGATTATCGTAATGGTTACAAGCCAAATGCTGTTGGAAAACAGGATACTTACGATTACATCAAGGCAAGCGGTAACGCTGCAGAATTCAAGGCTACTGATGTATTACTTACAAGAGATGGTGAGTATACAGTAGCTATTAGCGGTATCGATTTGTCATCAGCTACGAAGTACAACTTGTTGTCTATCGCAACAGACCTTTCTGCTAAGACAGAAGAAAACCCAGATGGTGCATATGCAGATGTTAAGTTATCTGTTACATCTCTGAAGGTTGATGGTGTTGAAGTTGCTAAAGATCTGAGCCTTGTTCAGAAAGCAGATGAGTTGTATTACTACTATCCACTGATCAACAAGTGGAATCCTGATGATAAGGGACCTTTGTTTGAAAAGACAGATGCTGAAGATTTGGCAGTTCCAGAGAACAGCATTGAGATTACATTTAAGGTTACAGGACTTAAGGCTGCATTGAACGACCTTAAGGAAGGTACTTATAAAGATCCTGAGACAGGTGAGAATGTAAAGAACGATACTATCACAAAGGACGATATTGATGCGTCTGAGGGTGCTCTTCCTACACCGAGTGAACAGCCAACTGTTAAACCAAGTGAGAAGCCAAACGTAACACCGGCTCCTACAAACAGCCCGGCACCTACTAAGGCACCTACTAAGGCACCAAAGGCACCTAAGAAGGGTAATAAGGTTGAGAGCGGCAAGGTTGTTTACAAGGTAACAAAAGCAGCTACAGCTAAGAAAGCTGGTACATTAGCAATCGTTGGTCTTTCTAAGGCAGGCAAGAAGGCATCTAGCCTCTCTGCACCAGCTACAGCTAAGATCAATGGCTACAGCTACAAAGTAACAAGTATTGGCAAGAACGCATTCAAGGGCGCTAATGCTAAGACGATCTCTCTTGGTAAGAACATTAAGTCCATTCCTGCAGGAGCATTTGCTAATTGCAAGAAGTTATCTACTTTGAAGGTAAAAGCTAAATTAACAAAGGTTGCTAAGAAAGCATTCAAGGGATGCAAGAAGACAATCAAGGTTAAGGGCGCTTCTAAGAAAGTAACTAAGGCTAATGTTAAGAAGTTAAAGAAGAGCGGTTACAAGAAATTCAAATAATTAAAGAAATTAACACTAAATTTTGATAATTATTGAGTCATTTAAAATATGGTGAAAACCGGAAAACAGTCGTGTCGAAAGACACGGCTGTTTTTTTATTATCGGAAATACTTTATCGAAAATTGCTGTTGTGTGGAGTAATGCAATCAAGAATTGCTTTAGCAATTCTTGCAAAGCAAAGCGCCGGCTTTGCTTTTTGTTCCTTTATCGGAGATTGCTGTTGTGTGGAGTAATGTTATCAAGAATTGCTTTAGCAATTCTTGTAAAGCAAAGCGCTGGCTTTGCTTTTGTTGAGTGGTTTTAGTTCGTAGAAGTCTGTGCAGCAAGAGGATTCTCTATTTTTGTAGGTAAAACAAGCCTTTTTTTCAAAGGAAAAAGGGCTGGAAATTTTAAAGAAAATCTTGTATAATAGTACATGATTTGGGGGACATCAGCATTTAAGTATGATATCCTGACCAGAATGTTCAAGAACATGTCAATGTTTGACCAAAACATTGCAAAATGAAAAGGAGGAAAATATTCATGAGAAAACAGTCAAAGAGTTTACTCTCTATGATTCTCACAGCAGCTATGGTTGTTTCTTTAGGTGCTGGTGTGACTGGTGAGAAGTCTAAAGCTGCAGATGCAACTAAGATCGCACCAGAATTTACTGCATATCTTGTGCAGAATAACAGTAAGATTTTCAATGGAACAGACAGAGTTGTAAAGGACAGCACAGGTGCTGTTAAGCAGGTTGATGCTGCTTACAAACTTGCAGCAGGCGAGACAGAAGAGGTTAATGGTGGATTTGTAGCATCTACAGGAGCCATCTCTACGACAGGCACATATACAGTATCTGCAGTAGCAGAGGATGACGTAGATGATCTTTTGACAGAGGCATCTTATCTTGGAGTTGAGTTTGGTACTTTAGGTGCAAAGGATGTATCCGGCAAGAAGAATTATGTTGTACCTAGCACATATTCTATAAAGCCTAAGACAATCACAATCACTGGCGCTGACGGTAAAGTAAAGCAGACGCTTGATTGGTCTAAGGCAAGCGTTTATAACGATGGTAATAAAGCAACAGGAAAGCTTCGCGCTGGTATTGTTAATAACTACTGCAGCACATCCGCAAGTAAGGCAGATGAGTTCCAGAAAGCAAACCCATTTATGACAAATGCTAATGGTACATGGACAAACGCAGGTGACCCGGTTGAGGTTGTTGCAGGTGATACACTCGCAGTTACATTGGAAGTATCTGCTGAGGCTCCTGTAGTAACACCTACTCCAAAGCCAACTGTTGCTCCTACAAAGGCACCGGCATTGAAGACATATGATGCATACCTTGGATTCCAGACAGATAACTACATCTTCCGTGATCCATGGAACGCCAGCAATGGTCTTAAGAGCAAGGAAATTAAGTATAATTCTCAGGTATCACTTAGCACAGGTGATAAGATGAAAGGATTCAATGCTAAGATTGCTAATGCTACAATGAAAGCAAACGGAACAAACTATACAGTATCTATCTCCGGTGTAAACCTTAAGACAATCAAGGGTGTTGAGAAAGATGCTAAGACAGCTAAGGGCTTCAACATGCTCTATGTTACAACTCAGATTCCTTTGACACAGAAGGGTGTAACTGCTGTTAATGCTACATTAAAGATTGATGGCAAGGTTGTTAAGAGTGGTTTCTCACTTCCTAACAAGCCGGATGCTGATGAGTATTATCAGTTCATGGTAGCTGATGGATATTCAGAAGATGACGGAATCAAGAATGTAGCTTATCCTAAGGGAAAAGATGCAAATTCTGCAATGAGTAGTTTGACAACTCTTCCTACAAGCAGCATGGAGATTACATTCCAGCTCAAAGGTGCTAGCTTCGAAGCAGCTAAGACAATTGGCTACAAGAAGGGTGCTAAGTTCGAGTCTGGCAACTTCAAATATCAGGTAACAAAGGTTGCAACAGCTACAGGCTCTAAGAAGACAAAGGGTGTTGTAACAGTAGTTGGCTTGTCCAAGAAGGGTAAGAAAGCTTCTAAGCTTAGCGTAGGTACTAGTGTATCTAAGACTGTAAGCAAGGTTAAGGCTACTTACAAGATCAACAAGCTTGGCAAGAATGCATTCAAGGGTGCTAAGGCTAAGAAAGTTACTCTTGGTAAGACGATCAAGTCTATCCCGGCAGGTGCATTCAAGAACTGCAAGAAGCTTTCTAAACTTACATTGAAAGCTAAAGTTTCTGTAAAGAAGGGCGCATTCAAGGGCTGCAAGAAGACAATCAAAGTTACTGCTGCATCTAAGAAGGCAAAGAAAGCTCAGCTTAAGAAACTTAAAAAGAGTGGATACAAGAAATTCAAATAATTTTCGATAGAAAATTAGAAGGAATTGAGTCAAACAAATTCTTGAACACAAAACATTGGTTTTAAGTGAGACCGTGATTCGATCGTAGATCGGATCACGGTCTTTTTATGGAATTGGAAAATGCTGTTATGCAGCGTGACATCACCAAGAATTGCTTTAGCAATTCTTGCATAGCGCTGGCTTTGCTTTTTTTTATGTCATGAGCGAACTTCTCACCAAAATTAGCACAAAATATCAAAATAATGTTATAAATTGCTCTAATAATTATAGACGAAACAAATATATGCAAGTATAATAGAACTATCAAGTCGCAAGATATGCGCAATCGGATGATCTTGTCTTACCGATATGACAAGCGGGGATAAAGTCATCAAAATTAGAGAAAAGGTATTTTGAAAGGAGACGAAACATGAAAGTAGCAGACGGATTTTGGTTAAGCAAACAGGGTTACAATGTGAACTACGCTTCTCAGGCATACAAGGTGGAGACAACAGAGAATTCCATCAAAGTATTGGCTACACCATATACGGTTTTGAATCGTGGTATGACATTGGCTGGACCAAACCTTGAGATCACATATTCATCTACTTCAGAGAATATCATCAAGGTACACATCGATCATTACAGAGGAGGATTGGACAACATTCCTCGTTATGAGTTGAATGAGGATACAGGATATACTCCTGAGATCACTCGTACAGAGGACAAGGTAACATTGAAGTCCGGTGATACTCGCGTCGAGATCAAGATCGCAGATGACTGGGAAGTACAGTATTACTACAAAGATAAGCTTTTGACAGGTGGTGCTTGGAGATCAACATCCATCATTAACGAGAGCCAGTATACAGCAAACGCTCGTATGAACACACAGGAAGACGATCAGTTCTTCAACTATCCACAGGATCCTCACACAACATATTTGCGTGAGCAGTTAAAGACGGACATCGGTGAGTGTATTTACGGTTTCGGTGAGAAATTTACTCCATTCGTAAAGAATGGTCAGACAGTAGAGACATGGAACTGCGATGGTGGTACATGTTCTGATCAGAGTTACAAGACAGTACCGTTCTATATCTCTTCTAAGAGCTATGGTGTATTGGTCAACAGCTCTGACAAGGTATCTTTCGAGGTAATGAGCGATACAGTTTCTAAGGTAACATTTACGGTACCTGGTGAGGAATTAGAGTACTTCATCATCGGTGGTGAGAACTTAGAGCATGTATTAGAGAACTATACAACATTGACAGGTAAGCCTGCATTGCCACCGGCATATTCATTCGGTCTGTGGTTGTCTACTTCCTTCACAACAAGCTATGATGAGGAGACAGTAACCAGCTTTATCGATGGTATGGCAGAGCGTAAGATTCCATTGCAGGTATTCCACTTTGACTGCTTCTGGATGAAGGGTTACGAGTGGTGTAACTTTGAGTGGGATGATGAGATGTTCCCGGATCCTGAAGGAATGTTGAAGAGACTGCATGACAAGGGATTGGAGATCTGCGTATGGATCAACTCTTACATTGCACAGCAGTCTAAGTTGTTTGATATTGGTAAAGAAAAAGGCTATTTCATCAAGAATCTGGACGGAAGCGTATTCCAGTGTGATATGTGGCAGCCTGGTATGGCAATCGTCGATTTCACAAATCCGGAGGCTTGTGCTTGGTTCAAGGGTCTTTTGAAGAAGCTGTTTGACATGGGTGTTAATAACATCAAGACAGACTTTGGTGAGAGAATCCCTACTAAGGTAAAATATTATGATGGATCTGATCCGATCAAGATGCACAACTACTACACATACCTTTACAACAAGTGTGTATTTGAAGCATTAGAGGAGTATTATGGTAAGGACAAGGCTTGTCTCTTTGCTCGTAGTGCGACTGTTGGTGGACAGAAGTTCCCGGTACACTGGGGCGGTGACTGCTACGCAGAGTATTCTGCAATGTCAGAGACACTTCGTGGTGGACTTTCTCTCTGCTCATCAGGTTTTGGTTTCTTCTCACATGATATGGGTGGATTCGAGGCTACAGCTCCGGCTGATGTATATAAGAGATGGTGTGCATTTGGTCTGTTGTCTACACACAGCCGTCTGCATGGATCTTCTTCTTACCGTGTGCCTTGGGTTTATGACAAGGATGGCGATACAGAGGCATGTGATGTACTTCGTCACTACGCAGTATTAAAGGGTAAGATGATGCCTTATCTTTGGGCACAGGCAAACAAGACACATCAGGTCGGTGTACCAATGATGCGTTCTATGGTCATCGCATTCTCTGACGATACTGCTTGTAAGTATCTGGATCAGCAGTACATGCTCGGTGACAACTTGTGCATCGTTCCGGTTATGAACGAGGAAGGCGTTGCAGAGTTCTATGTACCGGATTGTGGAACATGGACAGATATCCAGAGTGGTGAGACATACGAAGGTGGTAAGTATTACACAAGAAAATGTGATTATTTCCAGACACCGATCCTTGCTCGTCCAAACAGCATTGTTACTTATGGTAACTTTGATGCAGAGGGTGCAATGAATGTATTGTATGATTATCTGCAGGATGCAGAGGCAGTAGTTTATGGATTAGAAGATGGTAAGACTGCAACAGCAACTATTTACGACCAGGAATCCAACAAGCTTACTGATATCACAGCAACAAGATATGGTGATAAGGTTACTGTTTCTTACACTGCAACAGACAAGAGCTTTAAGATTACTGTAGCAAGCAAGACTGTTGAGGCAGCAGCAGGTACAACAAGTGTTGACATTACTCTGTAATAACAAAAGAGCATATTAAAGTGTTTCCCCTTAAGCGGACAGGGCAAATATCCCGGTCTCGCTTAAGGGGTTTTTATTTTGCCAAAGAATGGAAAGAGCCGGTCTGACAGGTTGTGTGCCAAAGAATGGAAAGAGCCGGTCTGACAGGTTGTGTGCTAAAGAATGGAAAGAGTCGGTCTGACAAGTTGTGTGCCAAAGAATGGAAAGAGCCGGTCTGACAAGTTGTGTGCCAAAGAATGGAAAGAGCCGGTTTGGCAAGCTGTTTGACAAAGAAATGAAACTACGGTATTCTGATATTTATATGAAACGGAGTTTCTCTCTGTGCATGGAGATAACGGGATTGCCTTGCTTTTTGGCTGTCTTGGCGCAGAGTGATGAATAGTGATTAAAGTGAGGATGAGTATAAAGTATGTTTGGTGGAAATGGAGTGACAGGGGCAGTTTTAGCGGTAGGTTATTATGCGTTGTTTCTGGGCAGTGGAATGTATATTGGCAGAAGACTTTTGTGCAAAGAACGATATAGTATTGTGATGCAGTATCTGGTGGGAAGTGTCGCCGGTGTCTTGGCATTACAATGGTTTCCTTTGCTTTTTGCCTTTGTGTTTGATTTTTCGATGACAGCACATGTATTGGCTCTGCTATTACAGGTAGTTCTATGTGTGCTGGTTGGTTGGAGATGCCATTGTTCAGAATCTTCACTACAGCAGCATCCATATCGGAAGGTGAACGAATGGAAACGTTTGTTCCGGGAAAATCCGGTTTGGATCTTGATGGCAGTTACTTTTGCCTTTTTTTGCTATTGTCTGTATACACATACGATCGTAGGAAATGCTGATGGCAGTATGCACACGGGGCAGTCCACCTACGGCGATATGAATATGCATTTTAGCTTTATTACCAGTATTGCTAATCAGCAGACGTTCCCGCCGGAGTATTCTTTGCTGCCGGGGCATAAATTATCCTATCCGTTTCTGTGCGACAGTGTTAGTTCCAGTTTGTATCTGATGGGCGCAAGTCTACGGCTGGCGTACGTTTTGCCGATGCTCGGAGCAATTTTGCAGGTGTTTATGGGATTTTACTGCTTGATCAAATATTGGCTTGGCAGATCAGCGACAGCGTTGATCGCTTGGATCCTATTCTTTTGGAATGGTGGACTAGGATTTGTGTATTTTGACAATGCAGAAAAGATACATAAAATCTTTGCGGAATTTTATATGACACCAACGAATTATTTGGATAAAAATCTGCGCTGGGTACAGGTTATAGTTGACATGCTGATCCCGCAGCGTGCGACATTATTTGGCTGGGCCATCTTGTTTCCGCTGTTGGCGTTTTTGTTCCGGGCGATAGCGGAGCGCAAAAAGAAATTGTTTGTTATGGCGGGCGTGGCGGCAGGTGCGCTGCCAATGATCCATACACATTCGTTTTTGGCGTTGGGGATGATCTGTGCGGTATGGCTGCTATTGGATCTGACAGATAATAGTCTTTTTGTGACAGGAAAGGCTGCATATGGGCGGAAAGCAGCGTCAGCGAGCAGGGGATCCAGCCGTAGAAATGGCAAAGTGACATCTTCTGGTAGAAGAAATGGCATAGCGACAGCTTCTGGACGTAGAAATGGCAAAGTAACATCTTCTGGTCGAAGAAGTGCAAACGTGTCTGCGTCAACCGGAAATCGCAGGGGAAGCTCAAGTGCTGATGCAACGGTATCAGACAGCTGGATTCGATATGTTCTTTATATTGGACTGGCGTTCTTTAGCGTGATGCAGATGATCAACCGCTCGAATGAGTTTGCAGACAAACATGGATTAGCGATAATGATCATTGGGATTGCACTGTTTGTCCTGTTTTTGGGATACAAGTTAGTGCGTTATCTGCAAAATAGATCGTGGAAACGTTTGGCATTTACGTGGGGCATTTTTTTGATCTTAGTATTGATATTTGCACTTCCACAGTTATTTATGTGGACATTTTCACAGGCCTCTGGCGATAATTTTGTGCGCAGTCATTTCAATTGGTCCAATAATGGTGATCAGTATATCGTATTTTATCTTAAAAACCTGGGACTGCCATTTGTGCTGCTTTTGCTGTCCTCCTTTGTGGTCAGTGCGAGAAACCTAAAGATAGGTGCGCCATATTTGTTGATTTGGTTTGTGGCTGAGCTTGCGGCTTTCCAGCCGAATGACTATGATAACAATAAATTGTTGTTTGTTGGAGCGGTCTTTATGTGCGGAATCGCGGCAGATGCGTTAGTTCAGATTTATGAACGGTACGGCGCTGTGTATTGGTGCAGTGCTATCGGAAAGGCTGGTGTAGTGCTTTTGGGTGCCTGCCTGTTATTTGTTAGTGCAATATCCGGCTTTTTGACGATGGGCCGGGAATGGGTATCTGATTATGAATTATATACCGCGTCAGCGGTAAAAGCGTGTCGATATATTGAGGATGAAACTACGCCGTGGGATGTGATCTTGACATCAACGGCTCATAACAGTCCGGTCCCGGCGTTGACAGGACGCAGTATCGTGTGTGGTTCCTCTTCGTTTTTGTATTATCATGGTTTGAACTATCAGCAAAATGAACAGGACGTCGAAACGATGTATACGAGTCCGGCGAGTGCTAAGGAGTTGTTCCGGAAGTATGATGTCAATTATATTTATTTGAGCAATCAAGAGTATGGCACGTATAATGTTGACGTGAATGGATTGTATGAAGTGGCAGATGTAGTCTGGCAAAAAGATGATGTATCCGTATGGAAAGTGAAAGACGCGATATTTGAGTAACGAGTAGACGGTGATAAGGCAGGAGCTTTGCACGGTAAGTGACAGTTGGAAAGTGAAAAATCCAGAGGCAGATAACGGTAGGAAGGTGAAAGATGAGGTTATTAAGAAACAAGTGGGATGTACTAAAATGCGGACGTATGAACTATTGGAAAGAAAGTGTCTTCGTTGCATTGCTGGCGGTAGTTGTGGTCGTGGGACTTGCTCTGCGTGTGACAGCTTCTCAGACAGATAAAGGAAAGTCCGCACAGAAAATAACGGCAAGTGGCGGGAAGCAGACCGGGGCTGTTAAAAATGTCGGGGACAAAAACAGCACGGGAGATATGCCGCAAACAGCAGGGAAATCTATCCAAACAGTAGGACAGAACAACGTGGTAAAACCGGAGGATGCAGTGTATACGTTTTTGCAGGGGCCGAAGTCTTGGGGTAAACGTTTGACTTGGTCCGGGAAATGGGCAGAGACGTATTATGACGGTGGCAAATTCGGTGCATTCGGTTGCGGATTTTGTTGTATGGCCAATATTTATTCGTCGCAGACCACTTATGAGGCTTCTCCGGTAGATATTTATAAGTATACCAAGCGGAACACGATTTACGGTGGTGGCGGTGCAGTCGCCTGGGAGTATATGGAAAGTGCTATGCAGGGCCTTGGCTTTGAGGTGTCCCTGCGGCGCAAACCGACATCGTATCGCAAATTTCAAAAGATGATCGCCTCCAATGACTCAGCGATTGTACTTGTCAGCAGCAGTAACTCAGCTTGCTATTGGAAAAATACACCGGGGCATTATGTTACCATCTTTTTATATGACAAACAGAAAGATGCAGTATTTTTGGGAGATTCCGGTGATCCTAAGCACAATCGCCGGTGGGTTGCACTCAAAAAGATTTATCGCTCGCTGAAGACGGAGAGTGATTATCAGGTAATGACGGTGACAGGATATCAGGCATCCAAAGATTCGTGGAAACATAAGAAAGCGGGCGGGACTTGGATACGGCCGGAACAGAAGTAGAGAGCTGTTTTAGGATTTGTTCGTCAATGAGCGCGATGTCATGGTTAGCGAGTATCTATGCAGTCTATGCAGTGGAATATCAAAAAGTGTGGACTTCTGCCGAGAAAACAGGTATAATGCTACAGGGATGAAACGTTGTCATGCGTGTGGCTGCGTGGACGAGTAATCGCACAAGAAGAAAATTCGCTGTCTTTTCGGTGGATACCAGAGCAGGCAGCAGTAGAAATCGGAGGAAATTATGGGATTATTACAGGAATGGAGAGAGTACGCATATGGCGTAGAATTGAACTCCAAAGAGGGAAAAGCAATTTGGGATAAGTATTTCGAGCAGGAAAAAGCCATTTATCAGCAGTTACTTGCGGCTCCGGAGAAAGTGGTATCCGGTACTGTTCAGGAATTAGCAGATAAATACGGCATGGAATTGAATTATATGGTAGGTTTCTTAGATGGAATCAATGAAAGCTTGAAAGAACCGAACCCAATCGAGGAAATGGAAGCTGACACGGTTGTAAAATTGCCGATTGATTTGGAAAGCTTATATTATCATATGGTAGAAGCGGGTGCTGATTGGTTATATGAACTGCCGGAGTGGGATGAGCTGTTGACACCGGAGCGACGCAAGGAGCTTTATCGTGAGCAGAAAAAGTCCGGTACAATTGTTAAGGAGCGCAAGGTTGGGCGTAATGAGCCATGTCCATGCGGATCCGGGAAGAAATACAAATATTGCTGTGGCCGTGCAAAATAATAGTTTGCCGGCAATGATCGCAATACGTAAGTATTGCAAACGGTAATATAGGATAAGACAAAGGGGCTGTCGCACTAAGCAATTAGTGCGCAGCCCCTTTTTAATTGATAGGATTAGGGTGTTGTGTAGCGTGATAAAAGCAAAACGCTGGTTTTGCTCTTTTTAGTGAAAGTAGTGTTCGAAAGAAGGAAGCACATCAAGAGTTTGAATGCTATTGTTAGATCGTGCCGGAAGCACATCAAAAGCTTGAAGGCTATCGCTAGATCGTGCCTGTGACAACTAATGTGCTAACACCGGGTGTTGTAACCCAAGCCCCCGTTTCCGGATCCTGCGTAAAGGTGGCAGCAGGTACCGTGATCTGACCAGCGGCAGTGGCAAACAAACCGGTTGTTTCGTTGTACGTATAATTAGTCGGCGCAGTCCATGCGGTTCCGTTGAAGGTTACGGTCAGACCGGATAAGATCGGATTGAACGTATCCGTGATCGTGGCACCTGTTGTGACGGTAGCAGGTGCACTTCCCATATTCTGGATCAGGAAAGTGTAAGTTAAAATGCCGTTTTAGGTAACAGGGACCGGGCTGACAGATTTGGTAATGTTAAGGATAGGCGTGCTTTCCGCAGCGATCGTTTCGGAGATCGTGATCGGTGTAATGCCGCCACCGGTAATTCTTGCGGTGTTTACAACATCAGAACCGGTTGCAAACGGCGCAAATTCATTTACGGCTGTTTCGTAAATAATCGTTGCATTGCCGTTTGCAGGAACGCTAATACCGGATACGGTCAGTGGCGGCCCGGCTTCAACTGTAGGAGCAGTCTGAAGCGTTCCATTGATATAATAATTTATGGTTCCCGGAATATAGGTAAGAGGTGTAACTGTACCGGTACCAAATGTGTAAGCACCAAGATCATCCGTTAAAGTAAGTCCGTTGAATGCTGTTGCACCGGAATTGACAATGCTGATAATATAGGTGACAGTGTCATTTTGTCCGTAAGTGGTTTTTACAGCGGTCTTGGTAGCAGATAAAACTTCCAAAATTTCACCAACTGCAACGTTGGAATTGGTCACAGCATTACCGTAGCGAAGCTGTGCCTGATTTGTAAAACGTGCCATAGTAACCTCCGTTCTGCCGCTTGTTGCAGCGGCATAATCGATAATTGTAAAAAGATGGTTTCATGTGTCTTACCTTACTGTATGAATAATCTTGCAAAATGTGCCAATCCCACGTATTATATAACTAAAACTTTTGCGCAGAAGAAGTATCATTATACAACGATAAAGCGGCAAGGCAATTACTATAGTTCTCTGTCGGCAGAAGCCGCTATATTGAGGCTGCAAAACACTTAGCATGCTTTGACATAATAAGCAATATGTGGTTGCGTGAGATAATGAGGTGTGGGAAGTTTCAGTAAATTATATGTCATAGAGAGGAGTGGTTGTATGTGTACTGCAATATCGTATAAAGCAAAGGATTTCTATTTTGGAAGAACATTAGATTATGAGAGTTCATATGGTGAAGAAGTGGTTATCACGCCGCGGCATTATCAGTTTTCGTATGCGCATATGGGAGAATGCACAACGCATTATGCCATGATAGGAATGGCACACGTCGCAGAGGAATATCCATTATATTATGAAGCAGTAAATGAAAAAGGTCTGGGAATGGCAGGATTGAATTTTGTTGGGAATGCCTGCTATGGAGAATATGAGGAAAATGCCAAAAATGTCGCGACATATGAGTTTATTCCGTGGGTATTGGGGGCTTGTGAGAGTGTGGAACAGGTGAGAGACTATCTGATCGGTCTTAATCTGATCGGGGAGACATTTGCCGGCAAATATCCCGCTTCTTCCCTGCATTGGCTTATTGCGGATGAAAAGCAGTCGATTACCGTGGAGATGGTGGAAGAAGGTCTGCGTATTTATGACAACCCGGTTGGGGTACTTACCAACAATCCGCCTTTTGACAAGCAGATGTTTTTGCTGAACAATTATATGCAATTATCACCAAAACAGCCTGAAAATCATTTGGCACCCGGCGTTCTTGGCACCTACAGCCGAGGAATGGGAGCACTCGGTCTGCCGGGAGATCTATCGTCGACATCCCGTTTTGTCAGAGCGGCATTTACAAAATTAAATGCGATCAGTGGTGAGACAGAGGAATCACAGGTGGGTCAATATTTTCACATAATGGAAACAATTTCGCAGCAAAAAGGATGCTGTGAGGTGAGGGATGGTGAATATGAGTATACCATCTATACGTCCTGCTGTAATGCATCTCAGGGAATCTTTTATTACACAACATATGAAAATCGTCAGATTACAGCAGTTCGTATGAGACCGGATATGTTAGAACGGGATCAACTGATTCGTTATCCGATGCAGCATCAGGAAAAGATTGCATATGAAAATTAAGCGGATCCAATTGTAGTATTTATTTGTGCAGGTTTACCAATTGACAGTCCTTTAGGTTACTACGTATAATAAAATAAATAGTGGCAGACTCTCAGGAGTACTGCGGAGTAAGATGTTTGACCGATGCAGAGGCAAGGATGTCTCATTGTAAGATTCCAGGGAAAGGAGAGATGCGGTATGGCGATGGATTTAAATGTATATAATTATCTCATGACCGGATATAACACGAAGCCGGCAGCTTCGAAGTATGGTGCGCATAAGACATCAGAACTTCGTTCCATTGTGCGCGACATTGCGAAACGTACAAAGTCCTCACCAATCTATCTCGTAAAACTTTCTGATGACAAACAGGCATATGCCTTGAATGTAAAAGAGTCCTCCATTGCTTTGCATGATGCATTTGAGGATTTGATGACAGAAGATGACAGTTCAGTCTTTGGTGGACGGAAGGCAGTCTCTTCGCAGGCTGGGGATGTATCGGTGAATATTGATACGGAAGATTATGAGAAGCTGCCGTCACCGTTTTCGATGGAAGTGCACGGTTTAGCGAAGCAGCAGGTCAATGTAAGCAAAGAGTTTTATGATTCCAGCAGGAGTCTGGAAGAGGGATTGTACCGCTTTCGGATCCGAGTGAATGATGATTCCTATGATTTTCAATATAATATTAAGAAAGATGCCAGACACGGAGAGGTGATCGGTGGACTGGCGGATTTCATTACGAAAGCGAGAATAGGCATTCAGGCACAGCCGGTTTCGAGAGAAGCCGGTAAGATCGCAATGAGGATTTCAACGGATATGACAGGAAGCCCGGATGGGGAGCCGATATTATCGTTTGAAGATCGACCTGACGGACAGCATTCCGAGGGAATTACTTCATACTATGGGTTAAATCGGATTGTTCAGAATCCGGAAAATGCATCATTTGAGATCAATGGTGTGGAGAAACATTCCATGTCCAATCAATTTAAGCTTGCGGGAAGTTTACAGATACAGATGAAACGCATTTCGGAACAACCGGCACAGATCACATACACACCGGATAGTGATAAGATTATCAATGGTGTGAGAAACGTTTTGGATCATTATAACCAGATGATTGACAGCTCTTGGAATTATGCAGAGAAGAGCGGACATACACCGAAACTTGTGCGTGAAATGCAAAGTGTGTTGATGCCGTTCCAGTCAGACTTGGAATCCTGTGGTCTGACCTTTAATGATCAGGGATATTTGGAAATGGATGATTATCTGGCAGAACAGTCGGCTCTGGACGGTTCCTTTCAAGAATTGTTTGGAGCAGGATCACGATTGAGCAGCAGAATGCTTGCAAAGATGAATTATGTTAAGCTGGATCCTATGGAATATGTTGACAAAACATTAGTGAGCTATCCTAATACGAGCAAGCCGGCAGTGGGATATGCCTATACAACATCCCTTTACAGTGGTATGCTGTTTAACTATTATTGCTAGTATGCGAGCTCATGGAGAAGTAGTGTGAAGAAAGCAGATTATATGATAGTAGGTATTGCGCTAATGCTTGCGTTGGTGAGTTTTGGCGTGTATCGGCTCTATTTTGCATCGACAGGCAGAGCAGCGATTGTGGAGATTACCGTTGATGGTAATGTATATAAGACACTTTCGCTGAAGGAAGATGCGACGGTGGATGTGCCGTCGGATGGGGGCCACACGAATACAGTGCAGATAAAAGATGGGAAAGTTTTCATGAAAAAGGCAGATTGTCCGGACAAGATCTGTGTACATCATAAAGGGATCCGGAGCAATGGAGAAACGATTATTTGTCTGCCGCATAAAGTAATAGTAACAATTCAATCTTCCAAAACAGGAGATCTGGATGGCGTTGCCAAATAGCAATTACAGGGACTTCGCAAATAGAGGGTACAAGTAAGGAGTTTTTATCCTTTGAAAAATTCGGCATAGTTTCGAAGAAATTCGGCTATGCCGTGTTTTTTCTTTGTTTGCAGGCAAGTTAACTACGCCAATGCATTTATAGACAAATTGAATTCTCTGTTGCCTGTGACTATTTACTTTTCCTGCATTAAATACGACTATCCTATCAACGAACTCTCGTATAATCTCAGCATTCAATTCTGTGGCTTCTGCATATTTCTTTACTAATGATAAGAAGTACTGCGCGTTAAGATTTTTTCTTAGACTTTTATGGGAAGGATTTCAATTTAGCAATTTTTTCTGAAAGCTGCTTCTGTTCACTTTTGTCAGTAGCAGGCATTTTCATGAATCGCTCATCACTGATTTCGCCTTCAATATTATCCTCATAAATCCCTTAAATAATAACATCCGACTTGGTAATACGAGTCTGTGCCTGTTCGTATTCTTTCTTGCCTTCACGATGGTCACGGTCTAGTTCTCGTGCTTTGGACTTGGTAACCATCTGTAGAAATTCTTCTTCATACCCTCTAGAAAAAGTAGTTATACGCGACGAAAAATGCTGTTATTTAACCCTCTTATAGGATTTTTTTGAAATCCCAATTTAGGATTCCATCCACATTTCAGCCAAAACATTCTTAATCCTATTTCAGGACCGAGTTCACATCCTTCTAAGTAACAGGCAAAAGAAAATGTTCGTTTTTTAGCTTTCGAGAGAAAAATGTTTTTTGCACTCTACCTTATAGCCACGAAAATGATAATAAAAAAGCCTCCGTGCATATGACCGAAGGGTAGAAAAATTCATATTTATTTGGTATAATAACGCTATATTAATGAGAGAAAAACGGCAAGGAGATGCATATGAGTTTTCCGGAAGAAATAAAAAGAATTAGACAGCGTTCATTCCTTACACAGCAGGATTTTGCAAAGAAAATCGGTGTGGCATTTTCTACGGTTAATCGTTGGGAATCCGGACGTGCAAAGCCAAACTTAAAAGCAATGAAAAGTATCAATGCGTTTTGCATAGAAAATGGCATTCCTTATGAAATAATAGAGGAAGCTTGGCTTGATTACAATATAGAGAAATAAAGGAGCGATATTGCCATGACAGATAAAGAATTGAAAGACTTAAAAGATACCCTATGGCACTCCGCCGATGTTCTTCGTGCAAGTGCACATTTAGCAGCAAATAAATACGGTCAACCTATTTTAGGCCTTATCTTTCTAAGATACGCAGATATTTTATACAAACAACATAAGAAAGAAATTGAAGAAGAATACAATCGTCTCAAAGGCGGACGTATGGAAAAATCCAAGAAAGAGATTTCTATTGAGAAGTGCGGATTCTATCTTCCAGAGTGTGCTCATTATGATTTTCTTAATGCTGCACCTGACGATGCAAACAAAGCTACCCTTGTAAAGAAAGCTATGGAAGCCATTGAGGATGAGAACCCTAAAATGGACGGCGTGCTTCCAAAAGAAGTATATGCTCAGCTTGTACCGGAAGAAGAACCGGAACTTCTTTCTAATATTGTGCGTATATTTAAGGATATTCCTGAAAATAGCACTATCGATATCTTTGGAGAAATCTACGAATATTTCTTAGGGAACTTCGCTCTTGCAGAAGGTAAGGATGGTGGAACATTCTACACGCCTGCAACTGTTGTTAGATATATGGTAGAAATCTTAAATCCGCAGCCGGGCGAAAAGAAGTTCCTTGATCCAGCCTGCGGTTCCGGAGGTATGTTCGTACAGGCTGCACGATACATGCATAATCATAATGCTAATGAAAGCGAGCAAATGAAGTTCCGTTGCTATGGTGTTGAGAAGGAGCCGGACACTGTAAAATTGGCAAAAATGAATTTGCTTCTTAATAATGTTCGTGGCGATATTACAGAAGCAAACTCATTCTACTCTGACCCATACAACGCATTTGGACAGTTTGATTATGTAATGGCAAATCCTCCATTCAACGTAGATGAAGTTGTTGTCGATAGAGTTTCTGAAGATACTCGTTTCAATACATATGGAGTGCCAAGAAACAAGAGCAAATCAACAAAGAAAAAATCCGACAAGAAAGAAACTGTACCTAACGCAAACTATTTGTGGATAGGTTATTTTGCGACTGCCTTAAACGAGCACGGCAAGGCGGCGCTTGTTATGGCAAATTCCGCATCTGACGCATCTGGTTCAGAATACGATATTCGGAAGAAAATGATTGAAGAAGGCATCATCTCTCAGATGGTAACACTTCCTTCAAATATGTTTTCATCAGTTACGCTTCCTGCAACACTTTGGTTTTTTGATAAGCAAAAGCCAAACACTGACAAGAAAAATGAAATCTTGTTTATTGATGCAAGAAATGTATTCACACAGGTTGACAGAGCACACAGAAAATTCTCTGATGAGCAGATTAAGAACCTTGGTGTTATCACAAAGCTTTATCATGGCGATACACAGGCACTTGTAGATTTGATTGATGAGTACAAAGCAGAGCTTGCCAATGCACCTGAATCCTCTGATGACAAAGAAATTCTTACAAAAGCATATTGGCAGTCACAGATTGATTGGCTGACGGAAAGATTCCCGGATGGCGTATATGCTGATGTAATCGGTCTTTGCAAGGCTGCGCCAATGGATGGTGAGGATGGAATCATCGACCAAGACTACTCTCTTAATGCAGGACGTTATGTCGGTGTGGTTATTGAAGATGATGGCTTAACGCAGGAAGAGTTTAAGGAGGAAATGAATTCTTTGAATGCTGAGTTTACTGCTTTAAGTGCTGAGGCTAAATCCTTGGAAGAACTTATCGCAAGTAATTTGAAAGGGTTGTTGGGTGAGTGATATGGAACTACAATATTTGAAAATTGGAGATTTATGCAACGTATCCTCTAGTAAAAGAGTTTTTGCTAGACAGTATGTCGATGAAGGAATTCCATTCTATAGACAGAAAGAAATAATAGATAAAAAGAATGGTAATCCGTTGGAGGAACCAATTTACATTTCAGAATCTGTTTATAACGAATTCAAAGATAAATCAGGTGTTCCTGAAAGTGGAGATTTATTAATTACAGCAGTTGGAGCTACTCTAGGTATTCCTTATGTTGTTGGGAATGAAAAGTTTTACTTTAAAGACGGAAATCTCATTTGGTTAAGTGATTTCAAGGAAGAGTTAAATTCAACATTTTTATATTATTGGATTGATTCTACATTTGGAACACAGATTTTATGGAACAGAACTATTGGATCAGCACAGCCAGCTTTAACAATAGATTCAATAAAAAAGCTGTCCATCCCTATACCATCTAGAAAAATTCAGGATAAAATTGCTTCTACACTGAAGACTTACGATGAAATGCTTGAAAACAACAACAAGCGTATCCATCTCCTAGAGCGAATGGCTGAAAATCTCTATAAGGAATGGTTTGTAAGATTTCGCTTTTCGGGATATGAGGGGGCGGAGTTTGAAGAGAAGAAACCCAGAGGTTGGCAAGTTGGTACAGAAGATAAAAAGCAATTTGCACCTACCATCTTCAGATATGATGAGTTTGGAACTATCGGAAGTTTTGTAAGAGGAAAAAATATCACTGCTGCTCAGATGATCGAAGGAAATACTCCTGTTATTTCAGCAGGGTTACAGCCTTCCGGATATCACAATGAAGCAAATGTATTTGGAGAAAATCTTACAATCAGTGCTTCAGGGGCTAATGCAGGATACTTGCAATATAACTTAAATGATATTTGGGCAGCAGATTGCTCTTACTATCAAGATAATGCAACAATATGGTTTGTATATAATACGCTTAAATATTTGCAACCTGTAATAAGTAATTTGCAATGTGGTGCTGCACAACCTCATGTATATCCAAAGAATATTAATAGACTATGCATTTTAATTCCAACAAGGGAATTAATCCATAAGTACAATGATTTCGTTAAGCCATATTATGATGAAATCAAAGTGCTTAATCAGCATAATCAATTGCTTACACAGCAACGAGACATGCTTTTACCACGCTTAATGAGCGGGAAACTTGAAGTGAAATAACATGGAGGTTTAGAGATGACAGATACAGATTTTCTTGATCCTAAATTAGGTGAGGAATTTAATAAAGCAATAGACGAATCTCCAATCTTTACAGATGATGAATGCTACAATTGTCTTTTTAATTTAATATGTGCTGCCATGGATAGAATTGACACATGCCCCATCTCTAATGAAAGGAACACTTCTGTAGTTGAGCAGTATAGAGATTACATACGTTCTAAGATAGGAGAGTTATGTGATGCAGTCGATGCTTTAGATATGGAATCACAAGATGGGATAGAAATGAGTATGATTCGTTTCTCACCAGAGAATATGCATAAAATGTATCACTATCAAATACAAAAAATATTCTCTTATTTACATGAAAAAAGTGAAGAGGTAGAACCAGGGAGCAACGAAGAATGGAGCCTTATACAGGCTGATAATTATTATAATGAATTTGGACATAAATGGGTTTATATGGAACCTTATAAGATGAGTTACACGGAAATACACCTGCTAGTTACAGTAGCTTGCTATATGGAAGAAAAAAAGCAGAAGGGGGTGAAGTCGATATGAGAAATTTTATATCAGAAGACGATATAGAACAGGCTATACTTTCAAAATTGAAAGATCAGCCGTTTAAATACGACATCCTCATTTGCGATGCTGATCCAAGCAAACGTGATGATTTGAATGATGGCACAGGAAGAAATTCCAAGAAAGAATGTGTCCTTCCTGATATTATGCTGTCTTCCCTAAAGCGTATCAATCCAACTATCGAAGAAGATAAAATTAAAGAGATTGTAAAGACGCTGAGACAAGATTATACTGGAACGGACATTGTAGATACCAACTACAAATTATACAGACAAATCCGTAATAATATAAAAATCACAGTTCGCAGGAATGGCAAGGAAGATTTCGATTTTGTAAAATTGATAGACTTTGAGCATCCGGATAACAACACTTTCACAGCAGTATCGCAGATGTGGATACAAGGAAAGGTCTACTATCGCAGACCGGATATCCTTATTTTTGTCAATGGCATGCCACTTGTGTTTATTGAACTGAAGAACAGCATTGTTAAGGTCGAGGAAGCCTACAACAAGAATCTCAAAGATTACATGCGGGATATTCCGAATCTCTTTGCATTTAATCAGATTTGTGTACTTTCTAACGGACTGGAAACCAAGCTTGGTGCTTTTACTGCAACTTATGACTATTTCTTTGAATGGCTCAAAATTGATAGCGAAAAAGAAAAACTGGACAGAGAAGCAATTCTTGCTGCGGATAATGTAAAGGATAGCTCCGTCAGATATTTTGTAGATGGTCTTCTTAACAAAGATAGACTGATTGATTATATAGAAAACTTTATTCTATTTGAAAATCAGAGAATAAAGATTATCGCAAAGAATCACCAGTACTTGGGCGTTAATAACCTTATGGAATCAGTCGAGAACAGAAAAGAATTGAACGGAAAGCTTGGTGTTTTCTGGCATACGCAAGGTTCAGGCAAATCTTATTCTATGGTTATGTTTGCACGTAAAGTGAAGCGTAAGATTCAAGGCAATTTTTCGTTCCTCGTTATCACAGACCGTGAAGATTTGGACACACAGATTCATAAGAACTTTGTACGCACAGAAGTTATCGGTTCTAAAGAAGAATGTCAGCCAAAGGACAGCAAACAGTTAAGAGATTTCTTGACTACTAATAAAGCTTTTATCTTCACACTGATACATAAGTTCAGATACGACAAGACAAAGAAATATCCGGTGCTTTCTACTCGTGACGATATTATTGTCCTTGTTGATGAAGCGCATAGAACGCAGTATAAGGATTTAGCAGAGAACATGAGAACTGCACTTCCGAATGCTAACTTTATTGCATTTACCGGAACACCACTGCTTGGTACAAAACGTCTTACAAATCAATGGTTCGGTGATTATGTATCAGAGTATAACTTTGCGCAGTCTGTTGAAGATGGCTCTACAGTGCCATTGTTCTATTCCAGACGTGTACCCGAAGTAGGTCTTGAGAATGATTTCCTTGACGATGATGTTGTGGATATTATCGAGGAAGAAAATCTTAATGAGGATGAAACTCGTCTCTTAGAGAATGCGTCATCACGTATCCTTGAAGTTATCAAGAGAGATGACCGCTTAGACAAAGTGGCACAGGATATTGCCTACCACTTTCCAAGACGTGGATTCCTTGGAAAAGGTATGGTTGTATCTGTCGATAAATATACTGCTGTCAAAATCTATGACAAGGTTCAGCATTATTGGGCTATAGAAAAGCAGAATATCATGAAAGAGCGAAACACGGCTTCTACCAAAGAAGAGCGTGATCAGCTCACTCGTATTCTTGCTTATATGAACAAGGTCGAAATGGCTGTAATCATTTCAGAAGAAAACGATGAAGAAGCCAAGTTTGCAAAGCAAGGATTAGATATTACGAAGCATCGTGCAAAGATGAAAGAAATTACACCAGACGGCAGAGATATTGAGGATAGATTCAAAGATCCTAACGACTCATTGCAGCTTGTATTTGTATGTGCAATGTGGCTGACAGGATTTGATGTAAAGAACTTATCTACACTTTATCTCGATAAGCCAATGAAAGGTCACACACTGATGCAGGCAATTGCTCGTGCCAACAGAGTGTATCCCGGAAAGCCTGCCGGAATCATAGTTGATTATGTAAATGTCTTTAAATACATGAAAAAAGCATTGACCGAATATGCCACTGGTGATGATGGAACAGAATTCCCAGCAAAGGATATTGACCAATTAATCAGCTATATCGATGGCACGATTGATGAAGCAGATTCTTTCTTGTTGTCTCTTGATATTGCTTTGGAAAAGATAATCGCTGATTCAAATACTCTCGATAAACTGGATGCACTGAGAAGTGCTTACGATACTATCGTGGCTAAGGATGATGACAAAGAGAAGTTCAAAGTTATTCTCAACACTTTGACAAATCTCTATGAGGCATCAAAGCCGGAAATCTTCGAGAAGAATTGGAGCAATGATAAATTTGCACCGCTCGTATATCTGCATGGCCTCTTCTACCACACAATTGATGATGAAAAAGTCGCTCGTGCTAGACGGAAAATGAACCAAATTCTAGACGGCAGCGTTACCGCAAGTCAAGATTTCGTTAATTATGTGCGCGAGGAACCTGCACAGTACATGATTAAGGGTACAAAGGCGATTGACCTTTCTAAAGTTGATGTTGAGCAATTGAGAAAAGAAATCAAGGTAGCTAAATACAAGGCGATTGAGATTAACGATTTGAAGGAATATATTGAACAGGCACTGGAACAGATGCTTAATAGGAACTGTACGAGAACAAAATTCTCCGAACGTTTCAAACGAATCATTGATTCCTATAATGCAGGTGGCACTGAAAATGAAGATTATTATGAGCAACTTGTGAAACTCCTTGAAGAACTTCGTCAGGAAGATAATCGTGCAAATACAGAAGGTCTTACTGAAGAAGAACTTGAGATATACGATTTGCTGATTGCCGGAAAGAAATTAACACAGGCTGAAGAGCAAAAAGTAAAACTTTCAGCCAAGAATCTTTATAAAAAATTAGTTGATAATCGTAGTGAACTTCTTGTGGTAGATTGGTATAAAGATGAACAACCTCGTGCAAGGCTGAAATACGAGGTTGAATTATCATTAAATGATGATTTGCCTGATAGCTACGATAAAATAGCGTTTGACTCTAAGGTTTCTCTGCTCATGAATCATTTTGTTGATATGGCAGTTCAGGGATATGGTTGGATTGGTGCAGCGTAAAATCGATACATCTGTATAAAGGAGGTGAATTGCATGGGCTCCAAAAAAATTGAATCTTTGTGCTTAGAAAAAATGTTAAAATCAAATACCATTGGCGCATATGCAAAATCAATTCACAGGATGATAAAAGATGGTAATGATGAAAAATGTATAGAATCGGAACGGCCTGATTTTGTTTTTCTTTCAAATGGAATTGTAATTGGTTTAGAACATTTCCTTGTAGATAGCCTGTATAATCAGCAGGAGATGTCACATTCTAGACAAAAAAATGCCAACATAAAACATGCTGTTGATAATTATGCAAAACATCAAGATTTAGACAAAGGCCTAGTCGAAATGAAAAGTATTTTTCAAAATGACTTTGACGCAATTTCGCGCTTTGATTATAAAGTATTCATCAAGAATTTCAGGGAAATATGTATGAACCACAACGTAAAGTGCAATAATGGAACTGAAACAAGTCCTTGTTATAGAGATAAATTAAAAGATTATAACGGGAAGGATACCAAGTTAGGCTGCCTTATAGAAATTCCTTTAGTCAATACTCGTCATGATTATGTATTAACTCGTGGGAATCACACGTACCGGCAGATTTTGAATGATATACCTTATACCAAAGATACTATTCAGATTTTAGGCGAAATGAATGGTTTTGATTTTGTAATTGTTTGCGTATATTGTAAGGGCTTCACAAAGGCAGCTTATTTTAATACAGCAGATGTTATGTCGGGTATTAAGGAACAAAATATAAAGATATATGATTCCTTTGACTATTACTATAAACCTACTTTGGACAATCTAGATATAATCAAAAATGGAGATGGCGAAAGCTACACATTCAAATTCAAAGGAAGGATTTAAAAGATAATGACCACACCGGAGCAATCTATACTCTAGTGTGGTCATTCTGTTTTCCACTGCATGAAGGCGGACACTCAAAAATCTGATATTTTATCAAATCCCTAAGTTGCAACACCTTTATGTGGTTGTCTGAGATAAGGCGGTATGTGAAGTTTAGTTTCTAAAATCTTTCTAAAGTTGAAGAACATTTGGTTGACAGTGAAAGAATGGGGTGTTATTATTTAACACGCATAATAATTAACGATGTTAATGAATTGAAGGAGGCTGGAGCATATGACAAAGTATCATGAGAAAATGTTCCGCATTATGAATCAGTTTCGTAAGCTGAATATTAGCGATATGCTGCCTGGAATCAGCCGAATGGAGTATCTTACGATGCTGCTTGCAATGAAAGCAGAAGATAATCGTCGGATTTCCGTGTCGGAATTGATCAAGAGAGCGTGCGTGAAGCCCTCGGCGATATCGCGGACGCTGCGGGGACTGGAGCAGAAAGGATATGTGGAACGTGTTGTGAATCCGGAGGATCGTCGCAATACCTATGTTGTCATGACAGAGGAGGGCATTGCGATAATGCAGCAGGCAGAAAAGATCATGAAGGATTTTTCGGATGCTGTTGGCAAACGGGTTGACCAAGAAGAAGGAGAACGTCTTCTTTGCTATCTGAATGATGTTTATATTGCAGCACAGGAAGAAATTTCCTGTAGAAAATGGAAGAACAGAAAGGAAAACGACGATGAGTAAAATATTTAAAAACATGATTCCGTATTGGAAGATCGTGATCGCAATCATTGGTCTGTTGGTTGTGCAGGCATGGTGCGACCTATCTCTTCCATCGTACACGTCGGACATTATCGATGTGGGAATCCAAAATCATGGCGTTGAGCATGTGATGCCGGAGAAGATTCAGGAAGAGGAATTTCAAACTGCGCAGTTTATCATGACGGATCAGGAAAAGCGCATTTGGAATGATATTTATGTGAAGAAAGGCGACACAAAGGTGTTGAAAAATTTGTCGCAGGACAGATTAGAGGAGTTAGACGAACAGCTTGCGCTGCCGCTGATCATGAATTATCAAATGAGTGCCATGGAGGAGAAAACCTTCGAAAAAATGGTGGCGAGCCAGATGGCATCCGGAAGCAAAAATAACGGCAGCCAGAATGACGCAGCGAGTCAAGGCGGCAAAGATGCCGGCAGCCAGAATGGCAATAGTGCCAAAGTAGGACGATCATCAAAGAATCAGTCCGGACTTAGCGTAGATCAGATCGAGAAATTTATGGGTGTGAAACTGCATCGTTTCCGCCAAAAGAAAGAAGACTCTGATGGAAATTCCAAAATGGTACAATGTGTCGATGTGCGTCCGGTATTTATCGCTATGCAAAAAAAAGGAATGCTCGACGAAAAGACGCTGTTTTCTACGAGAGACAGCATGAAAAACACGATCGACACAATGGGCAGTTCGTTGGTCAAGACAACAGGCATTGCCTATGCGATTGCCTGTGACAAAGCGGCAGGCGTCGATGTGGATAAAATACAAAAAACATATTTAGTATATGCCGGTCTGAAAATGGTTGGAATGGCATTGCTGATGGGAGTTGTTACCGTACTAGTTGGTTTCTTTGCCTCCAAAGTAGCTGCCGGAATTGGTATGACGCTGCGAGAAAATGTGTTCAAAAAAGTCGTTGGATTTTCCAATGCAGAAATGGATCGTTTTTCAACGGCTTCCCTTATTACGAGAAGTACGAATGATATTCAACAGATTCAAATGGTATCGGTAATGCTTCTTAGGATGGTTGCGTATGCGCCGATACTAGGCATTGGTGGTGTTCTGAAAGTGGTACAGACAGGTGCCGGAATGGGATGGATCATTGTTCTTGCAATCATCGTTATCATCGGCTATGTGCTGTTACTCATGTCGTCGGCCATGCCAAAATTTAAGTTGATGCAAAAATTAGTGGATCGAATCAATCTGGTCTCTCGAGAGATTCTTACAGGACTTTCCGTTATTCGTGCATTTGGTCGGGAGGACACAGAGGAAGAGCGTTTCGATGCAGCTAACAAAGACCTCACCAAAACGACGTTGTTTACGAATCGTGTGATGACGTTTATGATGCCGGGTATGATGATGATCATGAACGTTTTGACGGTTGGCATTGTTTGGTTTGGTGCCAAAAAGATTGATGCGGGAAGTATGCAGGTAGGAGCAATGACCGCTTTCATCACGTATGCGATGATGATCGTGATGTCATTCCTGATGCTGACAATGATGTCGATCATGCTGCCACGTGCCGCCGTTGCAGCAGAGCGTATTGATGAGGTCATTCAGACAGAATCTTCAATTGTTGATATCGATGAGCCGGAAACACTTACAACGCATAACGGACGCATTGCTTTTGAACACGTATGTTTCCGTTATCCGGGCGCAACAGAGGATGTACTTCATGACATAGATTTTGTCGCAGAACCGGGCAAAACAACCGCAATTATCGGAAGCACCGGTTGTGGCAAATCGACATTAGTGAATCTGATCCCACGTTTGTATGACGTTACCGATGGAAAGATCACGTTGGATGGCAAAGATATCCGTCGAATCGCGATGTCGGATCTGCGTGAGGAGATTGGTTATGTGCCACAGAAAGGAATTTTATTTTCGGGAACCATTGCCTCCAATTTGCGCTTTGGTAAAGGTGATGCCACCGAGGAAGAAATCGAACGTGCAGCGGATATAGCACAGGCAACAGAGTTTATTGATGTCAAGGAAGAACGCTATGACAGTGCGATCGCACAGGGCGGTTCGAATGTTTCCGGTGGACAAAAACAGAGATTGGCAATTGCAAGAGCAATCGCTAAGAATCCGAAGATCTGTATTTTTGATGATAGTTTTTCGGCATTGGATCTCAAGACGGATGCTGCGCTTCGTGGGGCACTTAGCGAGAATGTAACAGACAGTACCATAATTATTGTAGCACAGAGAATCAGTACGATTCTGCACGCAGAGCAGATTTTGGTATTGGATGAAGGACGAATTGTAGGGAAGGGAACACATGAAGAATTGCTGGAACACTGTGAGGTGTATCGACAGATTGCAGAATCTCAGTTGTCTGCCAGCGAACTTGGAATGGAAGAAAGCGAGGTGACAATGCATGAGTGAGAATCGAGAATTAACACAAAGACCACGGCGGAGAGGCCCGATGGGACGCGGTATGCAGCCGGGCGAAAAGCCAAAAGATCTGAAGAAATCCGTCAAAAAGTTGATGCAGTACATTGCAAAATATAAGATCGGTATTTTTGTAGTGATGCTCTTTGCAGCGTTTTCTACTATATTCAATGTGGCAGGTCCTAAAATACTTGGTAAAGCAACGACAGCACTTTCGGAAGGGTTGATGAAAAAGATCCAAGGCACCGGAAGCATAGATTTTCATAAAATCGGATTGATCCTGCTTATCGTGCTGGCACTGTATTTGGCAAGTGCATTGTTTAGTTTTGTGCAGGGATGGATCATGACCGGGATCACCCAGAAAGTCTGTTACAGACTGCGCCGGGAAATTTCCGAAAAGATTAACCGTATGCCAATGAAGTATTTTGAGAGTCGTACTTACGGCGAGGTGCTGTCGCGCATTACAAATGATGTGGATACACTTGGACAGGGATTAAATCAAAGTATTACAACGATCATTACGTCCGTTGCAACGCTGATAGGTGTGCTGGTCATGATGTTGAGCATTTCACCGTTGATGACATTGATCGCCTTGATCATACTGCCGATCTCGATGGGATTGATCGCATTGGTAACCAGAAAATCTCAAAAATATTTCCACGCACAGCAGGAATATCTGGGACATATTAATGGTCAGGTAGAAGAAGTATATGGTGGACATTTGGTTGTCAAAGCATTTAACCACGAAAAAGAAACGATAGATGAATTTGAGCGTACAAACCGTATTTTGTATAATTCGGCATGGAAATCACAGTTTTTGTCAGGTATGATGCAGCCGATCATGATGTTTGTCGGCAATCTGGGCTATGCGTGCGTTGCATTGACCGGTGGACTGCTTGCCATCAAAAACGTGATCACTATCGGTGATATTCAGGCATTTATCCAATATGTCAAGAACTTTACGCAGCCGATTCAGCAGATTGCACAGGTTATCAATATGGTGCAGTCGATGTCTGCGGCATCGGAACGTGTATTTGAATTTTTGGAGGAAGAAGAGGAGATACAGCTTGCAGAACAGCCGGCAGATATTTCTAAAGTAACCGGTGAGGTTACCTTTGACCACGTAGGATTCGGGTATCAGCCGGAGCAGCCGATCATTCATGATTTTAGTGCACATGTAGAACCGGGACAGAAGATTGCGATCGTTGGTCCGACCGGAGCCGGTAAGACGACGATGGTGAAATTACTAATGCGATTTTATGATGTAGATCGGGGAAGTATACGGCTGAATGACCGAGATATCCGCGATTTCAATCGTCGTGATCTGCGAGATGCGTTCGGAATGGTGCTGCAGGATACATGGCTGTTTAAGGGTACGATCATGGAAAATATTCGCTATGGCCGTTTGGATGCTACTGATGAAGAGGTCATTGCAGCGGCAAAAGCGGCGCGGGCACATCACTTCATTCAGACACTGCCGGGCGGATATCAGATGGAGCTCAACGAAGATGCAAGCAATGTGTCACAAGGACAAAAGCAGCTTCTTACGATTGCACGTGCAATCTTGGCGGATAATAAGATCCTTATTTTGGATGAGGCAACCTCTTCGGTTGATACGCGTACGGAGATCGAGATCCAAAAGGCGATGGACAATCTGATGAAGGGGCGCACAAGTTTTGTGATCGCGCATCGTTTATCAACAATTCGCAATGCAGATCTTATCTTAGTGATGAAAGATGGCGATATTATTGAGCAGGGTGACCATGATACCTTGTTAGCGGCGAATGGTTTTTATGCAAATCTGTATAACTCACAGTTTGAAGAGGCAGTATAAAAGCATAAGCGTCGGGGAGCATGCGTGTATATAGACAGAATAGGAGGATACGAGAAAGAAAAATCCCGTATCCTCCCTAAATTTCTGAATTTATGTAGAATTTTTCTTGACGGACAACCTGTTCTGTGCTATAGTAGATGGGCGATGTAACAGTCTTTTTTTTATGCCCAAAATTCGGGCGCCAATAATTTAATGGAGGTGAAAGCCGTGAGAGTAAAGATTACTTTGGAATGCACAGAGTGCAAACAGCGTAATTACGATACGACGAAGGAGAAGAGAAATCATCCGGATCGTATGGAAACGAAGAAGTATTGCAGATTCTGTAGAAGACACACATTACACAAAGAGACGAAATAATCGTTTCCCGCGTGAATGGAAAGGAATGAGGTTGAACGATGGCAAATTCTGAGAATAAAGAAGAAGTAATGCAGGACGAACCAAAAAAGACCGCAAAGACCGCCACGGCTTCTAAGAAAAAGAGCCGTCTGCAAGGACTGAAAGCAGAGTTTCGCAGAATTATCTGGCCGGATAAGGAAACGATCACAAAAGAGACTACAGCAGTTGTAGTTAGTACGGTTATTTTGGGTATTATCATTGCCCTGCTTGATTTGCTGATCAAGACAGGCCTTGACAAGGTTTTTCAGATAGGATAAGGTGATTGACTATGGCAGATGCAGAAGCGCGTTGGTATGTGGCTCATACCTATTCAGGCTATGAGAACAAGGTAAAAATGGATATCGAGAAGACCATTGAAAATCGTGGTTTGCAGGATCAGATTTTGGAAGTTTCCGTTCCGATGCTCAATGTAGTAAAGGAAAAGGATGACGAAGAGAAGATTACTCAGCAGAAGATGTTCCCTGCATACGTCTTGATCAAGATGATTATGAACGATGACACATGGTACGTGGTACGCAATACACGTGGTGTGACAGGGTTCGTAGGACCGGGATCCAAGCCGGTACCATTAACAGATGAAGAGATGGCAAGCATGGGATTGAAGGTGGATGCACCGAATGCACCATTCAGCATTGGCGATTCTGTGATTGTTAAGTCTGGTGTCTGGGAAGACACCACCGGAATTGTTCGTCAGATCGATCATCAGAACCGTATGGTTACGATCAATATCGATATGTTCGGACGTGAAACACCGGTTGAAATCAGCTTTAACGATGTTGAGGTTTTATAATGATTTCGTTTTGAAGGGATGAAGAAGTCATTCCGAGCTGGACGCCATATAGATGTGGCATCCGCAATGTTAGATAGTAACCGCGTAAGCGGTATTTTCACAGGAGGTAAGAGACAATGGCTAAGAAAGTCGAAGGATATATTAAATTACAGATTCCTGCTGCAAAGGCAACACCAGCACCACCGGTTGGTCCTGCACTTGGTCAGCACGGAGTAAACATTGTAGCATTTACAAAGGAGTTTAATGCAAGAACAGCTGGACAGGAAGGTATGTTGATTCCTGTAGTTATCACTGTATATCAGGATAAGAGCTTCAGCTTTATCACAAAGACTCCTCCAGCAGCAGTGCTGATCAAGAAGGCATGTGGTATTGAGCATGCATCAGGTGAGCCAAACAAGAATAAAGTTGCTACAATCTCTAAAGCAAAAATTCAGGAGATTGCCGAGACAAAGATGCCGGATCTGAACGCAGCTTCTCTTGAGGCAGCAATGAGCATGATCGCAGGAACAGCTCGCAGCATGGGTGTTACTGTAGAGGAATAATTAAGTGAACGCCGGAATTATCGCATAAAAAAGATTGTTGTTGATTGAACGATGTGGGAGGCGACACAAGGGATGTGTCATGGACCCGCCGTTACTACCACTAGGAGGTTATATAATATGAAAAGAGGAAAGAAATACGTTGAGGCTGCTAAGAAGATTGACAGAGCTGCACAGTACGAAGTTGCTGATGCTGTAAAGTTGATCAAAGAGACAGCTGTTGCAAAGTTTGATGAGACTGTAGAAGCACATATCAGATTGGGTGTAGACGGACGTCACGCAGATCAGCAGATCCGTGGTGCTGTTGTACTTCCTCACGGAACAGGTAAGACTGTTCGCGTGCTGGTATTTGCTAAGGGTGACAAGGTAGATGAGGCTCTTGCAGCTGGCGCTGATTACGCTGGTGGCGAGGAGTTGATCCCTAAGATCCAGAACGATGGATGGTTCGAGTTTGATGTAGTTGTAGCTACACCGGACATGATGGGCGTTGTTGGTCGTTTGGGTCGTGTACTCGGACCTAAGGGTCTGATGCCAAACCCTAAGGCTGGAACTGTAACGATGGACGTGACTAAGGCTGTTCAGGATATCAAGGCTGGTAAGATTGAGTATCGTTTGGATAAAGCTAATATCGTACATGTACCGGTAGGAAAGGTTTCCTTCTCTGAGGAGCAGTTGGTAGAGAACGTCGAGACATTGATGGGTGCTATCACAAAGGCTAAACCGGCAGCAGCTAAGGGTCAGTATTATAGAAGCGTATCCTTGTCCGCAACAATGGGACCTGGAGTAAAGCTTAACACTGCTAAATACGTATAATTTTTAACGGATTGTAATACGGTTTTAACCAATAAAAAGGCACTGCATAAACGGAAGTTTATGCGGTGCCTTTTGTGGTATCACATGGAAGGAAAGAATCACATCCGCGGTAATGCCAATATGCAGCGATTAAAGAATCACATCCACGGTATTGCCAATGAGAGAATTGGATGCAGAGCCGGAAGTATTTGCGGTACCTGTAGTAATGCCGGCGAGATCTGCAGTGTGAACACTGCCCGCGATTTCTGCAATAGCCGCTACAGAGGAAGTATCGGCAGCATTACTGGTACTATCCTGTTTTGTGCTCGCTTTGGCTTTTTTAGGCGGGATCACGATCTGACTTGCATGTCTTTTTATCTTTTTTGCAATGGAAGACATTTCTGTCAGGTAATCACTGTCACTGCCGAATAATTGCTTGAACTTATAAGTTGCGGCCTGATTTACAGTGCCTTTCTTAACACTGAGTTTGCCGTTGGAACTGATCGAGATACCAACGCTTTCTAAAGCGTCTTTTTGTTCTCTGGTCAAGTGTTTCATCCGTGAGATAAGACGTTTTGCCTGGCCGGAAGTCGAGTTTCCTGCACTTTCCAGTAAATTATTATAAGTATCTGCAAATAGTTTTGTAAATTTATAATTGGTGGAATCGCTGACCGTATTCATCGAATTGGAATCTTTATCTTCCATTACGGTTGGTTCACTCCACTCCAACTGACGCAATTGCTCAATGATCTTTTTCATAGCTGAGGAATCCGCCTTGGTAAGTTCACTATTCTGCATGGATGAACGACGCTCTGCTTTGCGTGCACCACGGTTTGAAGAGTATATCCCCCGCAAATAAAAGTCATACGAATAAGTTGTAGCGACCATAATACCCACATTCCTTTCCGAGTCCGCAGCTCTTTGCTGCCAGACTGTGTGTTCGTTAATGAGCCCGGAAAAACAAATGTCTGCTTCGCAGCTGCTTGTTTTTCTTTGGGACTCTGTATATTATATCGGCAAGGGAGACAGAAAACATAAGTATTGTTGAAGTTTTGAATTTTTCATGGTAACATGAGGAGAATTAAGAGTGAGATAAGAGTAGAAAACGAGGTGAAACAACGGGAAACCGTTATGAGTTATGCAGGAAAGAATACGATATCATAAAATTAATTTGGAAGATAGAGAGCTTATGATGACCATGTATGCACAGGATCCACGAAGAACTTGTGAACATTGTTTTGCTAATAATTATTTGTGGCAAAGTGTATATCCGGCAGAAATGGCAGAATTTGATGGCTGCATCAGTGTGCGGTTTTATGATGGCGCCGATCTGTATTATGATTTTCCGTCCGGACCGGGAGATAAGCAGCAGGCTTTGGAACGTATTTTGGAATGGACTAAAAGACAGGATGCATTGCGGTTTTACGGTTTGTTGCGGGATGAGGTTGAATTGTTAGAAAAATGGCATCCGGGGGAATTTATCATTACGCCGGAACGGGATATTTACGATTATATTTATGAGACAGAACGTTTGACAACGTTAGCAGGTAAAAAACTGCATGGAAAGCGTGGCCACATTCACCGTTTTGAGGAAAATCATGACTGGCGATATGAGTCGTTGGGACCGGATAATTGGCAGGCTTGTCTGCAGATGAATCAAATTTGGAAGCGCAAGCGTGCTGATAAATGGGATCCTGATATGGAAGAAGAATTTCAAGTTGTGAATCAGGCATTGCAGCATTATGACAAATTGGGAATGGTTGGAGGTGTGCTTTGGGCAGATAGAGAAGTTGTGGCCTTTACGATGGGAGAATCGCTTGGTGGAGATACGTTGGCTGTCCATTTTGAAAAAGCATTTCCAGAGATCCAAGGAGCATATCCGATGATCAACCAGCAGTTTGTAAAGCATGAATGCCAGCAGTACCGCTATATTAATCGAGAAGATGATGCCGGAGCAGAAGGGCTGCGCAAAGCAAAAATGTCTTATGTTCCTGATATTTTATTGGAAAAGTATATGGTAGTGCGTAAATAGCGGAATATTTGGTATAAGACGATATTGCAACACGGAACGTTTATTTAAAACTGCAAAATATCTGTTTATTGCAGACAGAATAAGCAATATGTGATGAAGTGACAATTTTCGTTGCTTGAAGTTCGAATGAAATTTTTTACAATTTTCTTACAATTTTAGTTGCAATTTGTAATAAATGCTGATATACTATAGTCAGTCGTTAAGATAGCGACTAGATATACCCCTCAAACCCCTCTCCTCATCAGAGCATATCATGTGTTTTGGTGAGGAATTTTTTTTCAGAGGGAAATACATTCCGAAATAAGGAGGAAGCGTATGGATCGTGCAGATAAAAAAACGGTAGACGAAGTGAATACTACAGATGTGGTGGAAAAACCAATGGTAGACGAAGTGAATACTACAGACGAGGTGGAAGAACCAATGGTTGACGAAGAGAAGATTACAGATGCGGTGGAAGAACCGGCGGCAGATGAAGTGGAGACTACAGATGCGGTGGAAGAACCGGCGGCAGATGAAGTGGAGACTACAGATGCGGTG
>ERZ791907.367-NODE-367-length-52466-cov-14.588159_pt1 | contig 52466 bp, 54 predicted proteins | sample MGYA00510145_ERZ791907 | MGnify/ENA primary metagenome ERZ791907 (study PRJEB30046, sample SAMN00792089) | human gut metagenome | study: EMG produced TPA metagenomics assembly of the A metagenome-wide association study of gut microbiota in type 2... | reverse complement strand
GCTTTCAAAATGTGAAACTCGTTTACAAAACGGGAATCTCGGATGACTATTGAACTGCGAGACGACCGGAGAGTATTTCTCCGGTCGTTTCATTACATATTTGGGTCGATTGGTGTCATAAAGAGTCTAAAACAGGTAAAATACAGTACAATATATTCAGACAACAGAAAAATGTTGTAAGAAGGAGGAAATATATTATGAAGAACAAAACTTTTGCATGTGTGATGGGACTGGTACTGGCATTGTCTCTGACAGCCTGCGGTGAGGAAGAGGTGATTGTGGAGAACACCAACGAAGAAGTATCTGTAGAAGTACAGACCCAGGAAACAACAGAAGCTCCCACAGAGACTGTAGCAGAGACAGGTGCAGAAGCAGAGGGCGGTCCCCTGCTGCAGGTGGCAGTTATGGAGATACCGGATCTGAGTGGTACGGAATGGAACTTTGCCGGCGGTATGATCGATGGCGTTGAGATGGAAGAAGAGGATCTGAACGCAACACTGGAGACTTATGGCGGTACCTTACAGCTTGTATTTGGTGAAGACGGTGCAGTTACCATGGTACAGGGCGGCGGAAATGCAGAAGGTACTTATGAGTATTCCGATGACAACACAGCTATCAAGATGACACTTGATTTTGGTGGAACAGAGGTTACCTATGCCGGATTTTTGTCTGAGGTGGGAGATACTGTAACACTGATCGCTATGTCTGATATGAATGGTTATGACGGACTTTATTTTGTACAGTAAGGTACAATAAGAAATTTTGAGAGCATAGAAGGAATGAAAAGGGGAGGGGAGAAGTAACGATGGAGATTATAATTATCGTATTGCTGCTTGCCTCCCTTTTTGGTGTCTGGCTTGTATCGGTACGGCGTAAGCTGGAGCTACAGGAAGAAAATATTCAGAATGCCATGCATCAGACTCTGGTACAGCTTTCTGCAGAACGGGAATCTTTGGAAAGACTGGCGGAGCTTCTCGGACATACCATGGATGCAGAGACTTTTAGAAAAATGAAACTTTCTTTGGAGAGTGCACAGAATGTCGAAATGACCGGGATGCCGGAGTGGATAGCAGAACAACAGAGAGAATTATTAAGAGTACAGAAAAATATTGCAGAGATCTCGGAAACCATGCCTCTTTTGCAGGCACAGGAGACTTATCAGAAATACTGGAAAGCAACAAAAAGTTATGAACATATGGTGAAGACCAGTGAACTGATCTATAACGATTCTGTGGAAAACTATAATTGTATGCTTCACAGAATACCGGATCGTATCGCAGCGGGAATCTGCGGATATCACCGGAAAAAATTAATTGAGATCATGTAATCCATATACATTCTTAAGGAGGGTAAAACGATGGGATTATTTACAAACAACAAAAAGTTATGTCCGATCTGCGGAAGTCCGACACCGAGACTGCTGGCTTCAGCGGTGGAGGGGCAGAATCTCTGCAAGGAGTGTGCAGCCAAGATCGATCTGCCGGATGGTGTGTTCAATTCCATGACGCTGGATGATTTCCGGGAATATATCAAGTGTTATGATGCCAACAAGCCGCTGCGTGACAGCTTTACAGAGACTTACCGTTATGATTTCGGATTTTTCAAGGGAAGCCTGGTACTGGATATGGATCACCAGCTACTGCGACTGGGAGTTGTTGACGGAGCATTTGCCATGGAACCCTCTGACATTAAGTCCTTCCGTATTCTGGAGGATGGAGAGGTACTGTACGAAGGAGAAAAGGGGAACTTCCGGAGCTACAAGAGCAATATTAAGGAGCGTTTAGATGAGTTAAAACCCAGAATCGATGAATACAGAATGCTGCGGCATCAGTATGAGATGATGGAAGAAATGCGTCGTAACATGGAGGACAGCAGAAGAGACGATAACTTCAGAAGAGACGATCCGGATTACAGAGACCGTATGACCGAGCCGGATTTCAATATTCCGAATCCGGTAGAGAAATTCGCTGTGGAGATCACGCTGGAGCACCCTTACTGGAAGAGCTTCTATAAGGAGACGGGAGCACCGAAGTTCAATTCCGATCAGCCCAGCACCATCGACTATCTGGATGATTATACCCAGAAGACGGAAGGACTGCATGCTCTGGCACAGAATCTGATGCAGATCATTGATCCCCAGGTACAGGAACAGGTAATCGATCCCCACGCCGCAACCCAGAGTACGCAGAGTGCACCGCAGGCCGCACCGGTACAGGCAGAGGATCCCACCGTGGCACTGCCTAAGTATAAGGCGTTGATGGATGCGGGTGTCATTACGGCAGAGGAATTCGAAGCGAAGAAGAAACAGCTGCTGGGACTGTAAACCTGATTTTACAAGAATACGGATTGGAGAAAACAGATGAAAAAGATATTACAGAGAATCGGACTGTTGGCAATGGCAGGGATGCTGCTGTGGGGCTGGCAGGGGATGGAAGCGAAGGCGGACGATTATACGGGAAACTGGACAGTTGATAGAACCGGATTAAAAAACTGTCATATAATGCTAAGTCCTATGGTAGATGGTGAAAGTGGTGAAATGTATGATTGTTTTTCTATATACCCGGGAGATGACAGTTATAATGGAAAAAAATATTGGTTTTTGACAGCACCGAAAGTTGTATATTCTACGGATAATGTTAATGAAAGAGAAGCAAGTGCAACCTATGACAGAGTTCGACAACGTTATTATTATCTGCTTCCAAATAAGGGAACAGGTAAAATAGTTATGACAGGTGAAGCAGTCAATCTGGAATTTCATTCTAGCTTGTCGGAACCGGCACAGTTGGTTTCAAATGATGAGAAATCTTATTTTTTGTATGATTTAAAAATAAATTCATATTATGATTTTTCTAAAGTAAATGTTTCATTTAATTTCTATGATGGAGTGGGTTATGCAGATGACATTTTTGATGCAAAAATCATAAAATATAGTGAAGATAACAGAACTGCAACAGTGCGGATTAGCTATAAAACAGAAAACTGTGCCAAAGTGGCGGGATATAAGGTGCATGCAAAAGCAGTATATAATGATCCACAAGGGGATGAACATAGGGAAACAGATATAATGTCGTTTAATGTTGGCACAGTTGATCGGACAATCTCCAGTCTGGACATGGTAGTCACCCCACCGGTAGCCGGACAGCCCTTACCTAAAAAATGGCAGATTAATACGGAAGGAATTACTGATGTTACGAAGAACAGTATTTGGTGGTTGAAAGAGGGAAATGAGAATGAGGCGGCAATCGGCAATGCTGAACCGAACACAACGTATTATGCAATTCTGACCTTGGTTGCAGAACGTGGCTATAAATTCAACCATGACAGCATCTGGATTGTCACAAATCCACAAGTGGAGTATACGTCAATTGACTTAGTTGAGGGACGGTATCTGACATTGAAATATACCTTTACAACGGGAGAGATTACAAATACTACAGATAATACAGATACATCAGCTTCTGACAGTGGTACCGATGACAGCCAGGAAGATCCCTATAAGATCATCGAAGGCACCAAGGGTACCTGGAACGGCAGCACCACGGAAGGTCTGACCATCCGCGGCGATGGTGATTTTGCTAAATTCGCCGGTGTCCGTGTAGACGGCAACTGGATCCCCAGTGCCCACTACGAAGCAAAATCAGGTTCCACTATCGTGACCCTGAAGCCTTCCTATCTGGCATCCCTGGCAGAAGGAGAGCATACCGTGGACATCATGTGGATCGATGATTCCGCCAGTACCACCTTTACGGTAGCCGCAAACACCGCAGTTGCACAGCCGGAGTTGGACAGCGTGCCTAAGACCGGTGAAGGTGTGATGGGATGGATGCCCGAAGCATTGCTGCTTGTAGCTGCAGGTCTGACTATAATGGGTGCTTTACGACTGAAAAAAGCAAAATAGATTTGTATTGACAATGGGAGGAAGCAGATGAAAAAGATATTACAGAGAATCGGACTGTTAGCAATGGCAGTGATGCTGCTGTGGGGCTGGCAGGGGATGGAAGCGAAAGCGGCAGTAACCGACGATACTATAAACTGGCTACGACAAGGAGTAAACTTAAGTGAGTGGGATTTTGCATATGATCCTGATCAGCATTACACGCTGAGTTATGGTATGGGCGTCGACTATGGAACTGGGTGCAATACTCCTTACAATCAACATCATTATGTTATTTACATAGAGCCGGAGGATGGATATTGTTTTGCAGATAAGCCTACGGTTAAGGCAACGATAATGGATGACGCGGGAGACGTGAAAAATTTCATTACGTTGACTCCAATTGGAAGAAGCAGTGCAACAACCGGCTATGGATATGAAGTATGTAGTTTGATCCGTGAGAAGGGACACTTAATCTTATATGCAGAAGCTGTAAACCTGGATCTGAGCACAAAGTTTATAGAAAATGAAGGCCTGCTTCCCAATGATACAACCAGTTCTTTCTCCTTTTATACAGGATGGAATTTGAGTTATGACTCTGTGACAATTCAGAGCATATCCTATCATATTACGAATGCTGCAGGTGATAATGCAGACGATTTGTTTCAGGTGGAAACGACTGATTATGCCGGCAACAACGGTGAAACAGTTGGACAAGGCGTAAAGGTAAGCTATAAGACACAGGATTGTGCTCCGTCCGGAAAATATACCATGACGGTTACAATGACTTATGATGATATAGTTCCTTATACCCGGAAAAAAGTTACCAGTTTCGAATTTACAGTAGGTGAACCTGAGGTAAAAGCATCAGAGACAAGTGAGGAAGCACCAAAAGATATGTATAAGATCATTGACGGCACCAAGAGTACCTGGAACGGTAGCACTTCTGAAGGCCTGACCATCCGCGGCGACGGCGATTTTGCGAAATTCGCCGGTGTCCGTGTAGACGGCAACTGGATCCCCAGTGCCCACTACGAAGCAAAATCAGGTTCCACTATCGTGACCCTGAAGCCTTCCTATCTGGCATCCCTGGCAGAAGGAGAGCATACCGTGGACATCATGTGGATCGATGATTCCGCCAGCACCACCTTTACCGTAGCTGCAAACACCGCAGCTGCACAGACGGAGTTGGACAGTGTTCCCAAGACCGGAGAGGGTGTAATGGGATGGATGCCTGAGGTACTGCTGTTTGTAGCTGCAGGTCTGGTGACATTCGGAGGAATTCTCCGCAGACGTAGTAAAATTCATCTTTAAAGGGAAACGCCACATAAAAATTGTGTAAAAAGTAGATATATTTTAAATTGACGAGCACATGGCTGTTGGATATACTATAACTGTATCGCGTTTTAAACGACGTGATACGGAAAGCAGGATCCGACAGCCATGAGCAGTTTACAAAAGAAAGAAACATTATTAATCGTTGATGATTCAAAATTTCAAAGAGTAGTGATCAGACAGTCTCTCGGGGAGTATTTTAACTTCGCAGAGGCTGTTTCCGGTGAAGAATGTCTTACGATCATGGAGAAGGAAAGCGATGCCATTGATCTGGTGCTGCTGGATCTGGTCATGCCGGGGATCGATGGCTTTGAAGTACTGCGCCGCAGACAGAATATGGAGGGCTTCAAGGATACGCCGGTTATCGTTCTGACGAATACGGAATCCGTTTCTTCCCAGTCGGAAGCATTTGCACTGGGGGCGGATGAGTTTATCATCAAGCCGGTGGATGTCCGGATTGCGCTTACCCGCATCAACAATACACTGGGGGTAAAACGCAGACTGCAGAATAGCAGAGATGAGCAGAAGGCCTGGAAGACGAAGTCTCAGATCGACGAGATGACCAGTCTGTTCAATAAAATGACAGTAGAGAAGCTGATTACACAGACGCTGACAGAGCATGAGGACGGCCTGCATGCTCTTATGATGATAGATATCGATAATTTCAAATCCGTAAATGATGTATACGGTCACACAATGGGAGACCATGTGATCAGCGTCATTGCTGGAGTCATCTCTTCACAGTTCCGCAGTACGGACTATGTGGGTCGTGTGGGCGGAGATGAGTTCGTAGTATTGATGGGAGATATTCCATCCAGAGAGATCGCACAGATCAAGGCAGAGAATCTGGTCACCCTCATAAAATATAAAGAAAACTTATCCATACCGGAAAATATATCCATCAGTGTGGGAATGGCATTTTCCGATCCGGAGGATCATTGCTACGATGATCTTGCGGCAAAAGCGGATCAGGCGCTGTATGTATCCAAAAAGTCGGGAAAAGGACGCTATAGCATGTTCGGTGAGGAAAATCAGATCCCGGATCAGAAATTACAGGCTCTTGTGTGGTCTACATCCCGGAATGTTGCCAGCATGCTGGAGTTTGCATTGCCGGATTTTGTTCATCTGAAGAAAGTATCCTCGGTGGAAGAGATCAGAGAGAACATGGGAGAGAAGACCGGCGAAGACATTCTGGGCCTGTTCGTGGATGTATCAGAAGAAGAGGACGGAGGACAGGCACGCTGGCAGGAACTTGGAGAATTACAGAGAGAACATGCGCTTCCCATGATCGCCATCTGCAAGGAGGGGAATCTTGTACAGATGAAATGTGCGTTGGAGACGGAAGGGATCCAGGATCTGCTGCTGGCCCCGCTGGAGGCAAATGTACTGAAGCGGCGGATGAAGATTTGGACGCAAAATTAGAAACAGAGGATGTAATCATATGGATTTATTTGAATATATGCGAAGCACCAATATGGAAAAAGAGGCTCCTCTGGCGGCGAGAATGCGTCCCCGGACACTGGATGAGGTCGTAGGGCAGGAACACATCATCGGTAAGGATAAGCTGTTGTACCGCGCCATCAAAGCAGACAAGATCAGCTCCATTATTTTCTACGGACCGCCCGGCACCGGCAAGACGACGCTGGCGAAGGTCATTGCCAATACCACCAGTGCAGAATTCCGGCAGATCAATGCCACGGTAGCCGGTAAAAAGGACATGGAAGAAGTGGTGGAAAAGGCTAAGGAACTGCAGGGAATGTACGGAAAACGTACGATCCTGTTCATCGATGAGATCCACCGTTTTAATAAAGGACAGCAGGATTACCTGCTCCCGTATGTGGAGGACGGTACGATCATCCTCATTGGTGCAACTACAGAGAATCCTTATTTTGAAGTGAACGGAGCTCTGATCTCCCGCTCGGTGATCTTTGAATTAAAGCCGATTCCAAAGGAAGCGATCAAAGAACTGTTAAAAAAAGCGGTCTACGATACGGACCGCGGAATGGGGGCCTATAACGGAACCATAGATGAAGATGCGTTAGTTTTTCTGGCGGATATCTCCGGTGGAGATGCCAGACACGCGCTGAATGCCATTGAACTGGGAATTATGACTACCGAACCTTCCGCCGACGGGAAGATTCACATTACTCTGGATGTGGCACAACAGTGTATTCAGAAGAGAGCAGCACGATATGATAAAAATGGTGACAACCATTACGATACCATTTCCGCATTTATCAAAAGTATGCGGGGGTCTGACCCGGACGCGGCGGTATATTACCTGGCAAGGATGCTGAATGCAGGAGAGAGCGTGACTTTTATCGCAAGACGTATCATGATCTGTGCTTCGGAGGATGTGGGAAATGCAGATCCACAGGCACTGGTGGTAGCGGTAAATGCATCTCTGGCGGTGGAACGGGTAGGTATGCCGGAGGCACAGATCATTTTGGCTCAGGCAGTAACCTATGTTGCCACAGCGCCTAAGAGCAACCGCAGCTATGAAGCAGTATCTCAGGCAATGCAGGAGGTACATGCCACCGGAGATCTGCCGATTCCGACACACTTGCAGGATGCACATTATAAAGGAGCAGCAAAATTGGGACACGGCACAGGATATAAATATGCACATGATTATCCGAATGATTATGTGGAGCAGCAGTATCTGCCGTATGAACTGAGCGGCAGAGAGTTCTACCAGCCATCCGGCAACGGCTATGAAGTGAAGATCCGCGAGCATATGGCGAGAATTAAAAAAGAAGCCGCAGAGGCTTCTTCTGAAAATAACGAATCCTAAATGAAATACCTGATCGAGGAATTAGAATAATTTCGAGGAATTAGAATAATTCGAGGAATTAGAATAATTCCTTGATCAGGTATTTGTAGATTTCCTGGTTTTTTTTCTGCCAGTTGTCGCAGATGGCTGCGGCGGTTTCTTCCACAGGTACGGAGAGCGTAATGTCTACCAGACTGATACCTCTGTCTTTTGCCACCAGGTGAGCTTCGTATTCGCCGGAAGTGGATTTATAATAATCTCCGAGAACAGATACTTCATTTCGAAGTGTGAACTCGTTCTCACGAAAATAGGTATCGATTTCCTGCTTGATCGTATCTCCGATACGGTTTTCAAAGAAATTCAGGGTTTCTTTCCCTTCGGGAGTGATGGACAGATGCGTACGGTTACGAATGGATTGCGTGGCAATCATACCGGCATCGGTCAATTCATTGATCACCTGCTGCAGCGTCAGAAAGTTGGTATATTCTTTTCCTAAAATGAAATCGCTGACCTGCGCGGCCGTGAGAGGGAAGGTGACACGATTCAACATATAGAGCACAATGAGTTTATATAGGGTAAGCGGATCTTGTAACATAATGTCATAACAGCCTTTCTTATACAATCTTGTATTACGATCTTATATTTGATACAGGTCACCCTGACGGATGCCCTGTTTTTTCATGCGATGATGCAAAGCATTTAACACCCCACGTTTATCCAGGCTCCATTTCGGAGCGATCAGCAGATCCTTCGGACCATCACCGGTGACACGGTGGATCACAATCTCCGGTGACAGATGAGCCAGACAGGAGATGACCAGATCCAGGTAGGCATCCAATGTCAGAACCTCAAATTTCCCGGCAACGTAATCTCCGGCCAGATCCGTGTCTGCCAGAACATGAAGTAATTGCAGCTTGATGCCGAACGGAGAGATCCGGTTCAGATAATTCATGGTCTGAAGAAGCTGTGTGTCAGACTCTCCGGGGAGCCCCAAAATCGTGTGAACAATGATGGGAATCTGTAGCGTCCTCAGATCAGCACAGGCTTTTTCGAAGCAGGATAAAGGGTAGCCTCTGCGGATATAGGAAGCGGTCTCTTCATGAATGGTCTGGAGACCAAGCTCGACCCAGAGAAATTTATCACGGTATTCTTCCTTCAGGTGGGAGAGCAGTGCCAGTACCTCCGGCCCCAGGCAGTCCGGTCTCGTGGCGATGGAGATACCGCAGATGTCAGGATGTTCCAGGGCAGAACGATAGACCTCTTCCAAATACGGGAGAGGTGCGTAAGTATTGGTATATGCCTGAAAATATGCGATCAGATCCTGCCCGATGGATTTATTGCCGAAGTTGGAAATGCCTTCCGCAATCTGTTCTTCCATCGATTTGCCGAGGATGTCTACGGCAAAATCGCCGCTGCCGCCGCGACTACAGAAGATACAGCCCCGAGTGTCCAGGGTGCCGTCCCGATTGGGACAGGACATCCGGGCATTCAGGGCTATTTTATAACATTTATGGTGAAACGTATTTTTACAATAGGAATCCAGAGAGTAGTAGGGTTTACCGTGCCAGTCTCTTGCTATGTCTGTCCGTTGCATCAGTGAATATGACTTTTCACAGCGTCAGCCACAACTTCGGCTACCTGCGGATCGAAAGCTTCCGGCATAATATTGTCGTCAGACAGCTTGTCTGCGGGAACCAGGCCTGCAATGGCTTCTGCGGCTGCCAGCTTCATTTCCTCGGTGATCTGGGTAGCACGTCCTTCCAGAGCACCCTTGAAAATACCGGGGAATGCCACAACATTGTTCACCTGATTGGGGAAATCACTGCGTCCGGTTCCAACGACGCGGGCACCGGCTGCTTTTGCTACATCCGGCATGATCTCGGGCACGGGATTAGCCATGGCGAACAGGATGGAATCGCGGTTCATGGAAGCTACCATTTCCGGTGTGACAATGTTGGGAGCGGATACACCGATGAAAATATCAGCACCCTTCAGAGCATCTGCCAGAGATCCGGTCTCGTTGTTTAAATTGGTTACTTCTGTCATTTTTTTCTGCATCCAGTTTAGACCTTCGGTGTCTTTGGACACGATACCTACTTTATCGCACATGATAATATTGGGGAATCCATAGGTCAGAAGCAGCTTCGTAATCGCTACACCGGCGCTACCGGCACCGTTTACCACGACACGGCAGTCTTCTTTTTTCTTGCCGACTACCTTCAGGGCATTGATCACACCGGCGAGAACAACGATAGCGGTACCGTGCTGATCGTCATGAAATACCGGAATATCCAAAATCTCCTTCAGACGTTCCTCAATCTCAAAGCAGCGGGGAGCGCTGATGTCTTCCAGATTGATGCCGCCGAAGCCGGGAGCCAGATAAGTTACGGCTTTGATGATCTCCTCAGTGTCCTGGGTATCCAGACAGATGGGAACTGCATTGACATTGCCGAATTCCTTGAAGAGGACTGCCTTGCCTTCCATAACGGGCATTGCCGCATAGGGACCGATATTACCGAGACCGAGAACCGCACTTCCGTCGGAGACGACAGCAACGGTGTTTGCTTTCATGGTATATTTGTAAGCGGCTTCTTTGTCCTTTGCAATTACTTTGCAGGGTTCCGCAACACCGGGAGTATAAGCGATCGCAAGATCTTCACGGGTCTTGACGGGAGTCTTGGAGACGGTTTCCAGTTTGCCGTTCCATTTTTCGTGCATCAGTAATGCTTTTTCGTTGGTTGTCATGACAATACCTCTCTTAATTGTATTAATAGTTGATCTGTCATACAGATTTCTGTGTTTGACAGCTATTAGTAATGATATAATAGAATCGATGTCTTAGCAAGGATTTGTAAAAAAATAATTTTGGGACTTCCTATTTGAAAAAAAATATATTATAATAGACGCAGATGTTGTTTTTATATCTTTTTAATTCATCACACATCATAGCTAGATCAAGATGTAAATCCCCTTAGTTAACAGTTTTATGGACGATAATAAGGAATAGAGGAGGAGTTTATGAGAGAAAAATATGAATCATTGCCGTTAGTTCAGTTAAAAGAACTGGCAAAAGTACGCGGTCTGAAGGGTACTTCTACGATGAAAAAGGCAGAACTGGTAGAAGCTATGCTGGCAGAGGATGAGCGGCTGAAAAAAGAGGAAGAGGCTAAAGCAGCAGAGCAGAAGCAGGAGTCTGCGGCAGAGACCGTCAGAAGCGAAGAACCGCAAAAGCAGGAGAGATCGGAACGTCCTGTCAGACAGGAGAGGAATTACAGACCGGATCGCAATTATCGTGGGGAGAGTGCGGAGAACGTAGGCGTGCGGAGCGAAGCCTACACCAAAGAACGTACTTTCAATCCCAATAATGTGGCATATGATGAGAGTCAGTATCCCAAGGAACTGGACAGCGGTATCGAAGCCAGCGGTATTCTGGAAGTCATGCCGGATGGCTATGGATTTATCCGTTGCGAGAATTATATGCCCGGTGAGAATGATGTCTATGTGGCACCCAGTCAGATCCGCCGTTTCGGACTGAAGACAGGAGATATTCTGAAGGGTAACAAGCGGATCAAGACCCAGCAGGAGAAGTTCAGTGCGCTTTTGTTTGTTAAGAGCATTAACGGATATACCGTAGAAGAATCCTCCAAGAGAATGGCATTCGAAGATATGACTCCGATCTTCCCCGATGAGCGGATCAAAATGGAGACTCCCGGCTGTAGCATTGCTATGAGAGTTATGGATCTGGTGAGTCCCGTCGGTAAGGGACAGCGTGGTATGATCGTATCCCCGCCCAAGGCAGGTAAGACAACGCTGTTGAAGGAAGTGGCAAAATCTATTCTGCGCGGCAATCCCAAGATGCATATGCTGATCCTGCTGATCGATGAGCGTCCCGAGGAAGTTACCGATATTAAGGAAGCGATCCACGGAGATAATGTGGAAGTGATCTATTCCACTTTTGATGAACTTCCTGAGCATCATAAGAGAGTATCCGAGATGGTGATCGAGCGTGCAAAGCGTCTCGTTGAACATAAAATGGATGTCGTGATCCTGCTTGACAGTATCACCCGTCTGACCCGTGCATACAACCTGGTGGTTCCTCCCAGTGGACGTACTCTGTCCGGTGGTCTGGATCCTGCAGCACTCCATATGCCCAAGAGATTCTTCGGTGCAGCCCGTAATATGCGTGAAGGCGGAAGCCTGACAATTCTGGCGACCGCACTGGTAGAGACCGGAAGTAAGATGGATGATGTGGTATATGAGGAATTCAAAGGTACCGGTAATATGGAAATGGTTCTGGACAGAAAACTGTCCGAGAAGCGTATCTTCCCGGCAATCGACCTTGCAAAGTCCGGCACCAGAAGAGAAGACCTGCTGTTAACTCCGGAAGAGCTGGAAGCCATCAATATCATGCGTAAGGCACTGAATGGACTGAAGCCGGATGAGGCAACCGACCGGATTCTGGATATGTTTGCCCATACACGAAATAATGTGGAATTTGTGAACATGGTGAAGAAAAATCACTTTATTTAATAATCGCAAAAAATGTTAAAATAAGTCTTGCACCGTATCTCCTCTTATGGTACAATAATACCGCTGTTTGTGGTTCCATAAGCAGTGAGGATGAGAACAAGAACTTATACACGACATTTTTATAGAGAGGTGAAAGAAATGAAAGAAGGAATCCATCCCGCTTACTACCAGGCAACTGTAACCTGCAACTGTGGTAACACATTTGTAACCGGCTCCACCAAGCCCGAGCTTCACGTAGAAGTTTGCTCCAAGTGTCATTCATTCTACACTGGCCAGCAGAAGTCTGCAAGAACCGATGGCCGTATTGATAAGTTCAATAAGAAATACGGTGTTAAATAAGATTGCAAGCGAACGGTTGAGGTATTCTTATCTCAACCGTTTCTTGTCGTACAGAAAGTGCTTTCCTATACGACAAAAAGGATTCTGTTTTATATTGCATTACGAGGACAATGTTTATGGCTAGAAGGAAAAGTCGTTATTCCGGAATCGGCGGTCAGGCCGTACTGGAAGGCGTTATGATGAAAAATAAAGAAAAATACGCGGTGGCAGTCCGTAAGCCCGACGGCGAGATCGAAGTGGAAGTTGAGACTTATCAGGGGCTGGCTCACGGCAGCAAAATCAAGGAGCTTCCCTTTATCCGCGGTATTTTTAATTTCCTGGATTCTCTGATCCTGGGAACCAGGGCGTTAAATTATTCTGCTTCCTTTTATGAAGAGGAGGACAGTAAGGAGACAAAGTTCGATAAAGCAATGGATAAAATGAGCGGCGGTAACGGAGAGAAATTATTATCCGGAATCGTAACGGTGATCTCTGTCGTACTGGCAGTGGGACTCTTCATTGTACTTCCTTATTTTATTTCATCTCTGTTTGAGAGCTTTATCCGCAATCGTTCTCTGATGTCGATCATCGAGGGTGTGATCCGTATTGCCCTGTTTTTACTGTATGTATGGGGCATCAGTGCCATGAAGGATATCCGCAGACTGTATCAGTATCACGGTGCGGAACACAAGTGTATTAACTGTATCGAAAAAGGCAGACCCCTTACGGTGCACAACGTGATGCATAGCTCCAGGCTGCACAAGCGTTGCGGAACCAGCTTTATTTTCTTTGTTATGCTGGTAAGCATTGTGCTGTTTTTCTTTATTCAGGTGGACAATGTAGCGGAGAAGGTGATCCTTCGTATTCTGCTGATGCCTGTTGTGGCAGGAATCTCTTACGAGATCATCCGCCTGGCAGGGCGCACGGACAATATCTTTATTAAGATTCTGTCGGCTCCCGGTATGTGGATCCAGCGTATGACCACCAAGGAGCCGGATGAGAGCATGGCAGAGGTAGCTATTGCATCTGTAGAAGCAGTATTCGACTGGAAGAAATATTTACAGGATACCTTCGGCTACGAAGTGGACGAGAGCTGGATGAAAGATGAGGCTTCCGCAGAGCCGGAGGATTAAGATGACCTATCGGGAATGTTACGAACAGGGCTGCCGCACCTTACAGGCAGCGGGAATCGAGGAAGCTGCACTGGATGCGAGACTTTTACTGGAAGCCGTGTGCGGTACGAACCGCAATGATCTGCTGGTGCACGGCGAACAGCCGGTGGCACCGGAAGCGGAAGAAAAGTATCTGAACTGGATCCGTCAGCGCGCGGAGCATATTCCTCTGCAGCAGCTGACCGGGGAACAGGATTTCATGGGGCTGACTTTTAGCGTCAATGAGCATGTGCTGATCCCGAGGCAGGATACCGAGATCCTGGTGGAGGAGGTACTGAAGGAGCTCCATGACGGGATGCGTGTGTTAGACATGTGTACGGGATCCGGATGCATTCTGTTAAGCCTGCTGCATTACAGCAATGATTGTGAAGGACTGGGTGTGGATCTGTCAGCTGAGGCACTGGAAGTGGCAGGACGGAATGTCTTGAAGGTGCTTACCCCGGAAAAAGCGGAGCATGCGCATTTTTTACAGAGCGATCTGTTTGAAAAGGTGGAGGGAAAATTCGAGATCATCGTGTCGAATCCGCCTTATATCGCCAGTGCGGAAGTGGAGAAACTGATGCCGGAGGTACGGGATCATGAACCCAGGATGGCACTGGACGGTACGGAGGATGGTTTATATTTTTACCGCCGTATCATCGAAGAAGCAGGAAAACATCTGGTGAGCAGTGGAATGCTCTTTTTCGAGATCGGATATGACCAGGGACAGGCTGTATCGGAGCTGATGCGCACCGAAGGGTACTGCGAGGTACAAGTGGTGCAGGATTATGCCGGTCTGGACCGGGTAGTTTTTGGAACGTATGTAACAGTTCAGCCCGCACCATTCGCAAAGTCGCGCTGACACGCTTTCCGTCACTTCGTGACTACCTTTGCTCATAAACCTGGCGCTTAGTTCATGAACATATTCGTTCACAAAATCATGCAAGCATGATTTTTGCTCTCCAATATGTTCATGGCTGAACTGTTACAACTTATATTGAGAGGAATTAGTTATGTTTGACAAGTTAGAAGATTTATTGATTCGTTTTGAAGAGATCATGGGCGAACTGCATGAACCCACGGTCACGAATAACCAGGAACGTTTCCGCAAGCTGATGAAGGAGCAGAGTGATCTGACTCCCATCGTGGATGCGTATACAGAGTACAAAAAGTGCAAACAGGATATCGAAGATTCTCTTTCCATGCTGGAAGAGGAAAAAGACGAAGAAATGCGTGAGATGATCAAGGAGACGTTAAACGACAGCAAGAAGCGCGTAGAAGAGCTGGAGCAGGAGCTGAAGATCCTGTTACTGCCCAAGGATCCTAATGATGACAAGAACGTGATCGTGGAGATCCGTGCCGGTGCCGGCGGCGATGAGGCTGCGCTGTTCGCAGCGGAGATCTATCGTATGTATGTGCATTATGCCGAGAAGCAGCGTTGGAAGGTAGAGCTGATCAACGTGGATGAGATCGGTATCGGCGGTATGAAGGAAGTACAGTTTACCATCAGTGGACAGGGTGCTTACTCCAAGATGAAGTATGAGAGTGGCGTACATCGTGTACAGCGTGTGCCGGAGACCGAGAGCGGCGGACGTATCCATACCTCCACCATCAGTGTGGCGGTTATGCCGGAGGTGGATGATGATATTGATATCGTCATCGAGGACAAGGATATCCGTATCGATGTCATGAGAGCATCCGGTAACGGTGGTCAGTGTGTCAACACCACCGACTCCGCAGTACGTCTGACCCACTATCCTTCCGGAATCGTGGTATACAGCCAGACTGAGAAGTCTCAGATTCAGAACAAGGCGAAGGCATTCGCACTGTTAAAGTCCAAGCTGTACGACATCGAGCAGCAGCAAAGACACGACGCGGAAGCAGAGATGCGCCGCAGCCAGATCGGTACCGGAGACCGTTCTGAGAAGATCCGTACCTACAACTTCCCGCAGGGTCGTGTCACCGACCATCGTATCGGTCTGACCCTGTATAAGTTAGACAAGATCATGAACGGAGATATCGAAGAGATCATCGACGCCTGCATCGCAGCCGACCAGGCAGCCAAGCTGGCTAAGATGAATGAAGAATAATATTGTAAAAGTAACGGTCTTTGGCATAAGTCAAAAGACCGTTTCTTTGATTATGAGTTTTTGAGTTTTTGATTATGAATAAATAGGTTGAAAAAGGGTATAATTATGGTATAATTATGGCATAAAAGGAGGTGCGTATTATGCCGCAAATAATTCCAATTAAAGATTTGAAGAATACGTCTGAGATATCTGATATGTGTCATAAGACAGAGGAGCCGATTTATGTTACGAAAAATGGTTATGGAGATATGGTAATTATGAGCATGGAGATTTATGAGGCAACCATGAAACAAATTGCTATGTACAGAGATATCGAGATATCTGAAAAACAGATTGAGGCAGGACAGATAAAGGATGCCAGAACAGCACTTAGAGAAAAGAGGGCAAAGTATGGTTTATAAATTAAATGTTACAGAGCATGCTGATGAATTGCTTGATAAGCTTGTGTATCATTTGATTTATTGATTAAAAAATGACCAGGCAGCGAAGCATCTGTTAGATTGTATTGATGTAATCTATGACAGACTGGAGGTTAATCCATTTCAGTTCGCAGAGTGCAGAGATGCATATCTTTCCAAGAAAGGGTATCGAGAGGCTGTTGTGCCACAGATGAATTATATTATCATTTTTGATGTGAGAGGAGATGTTGTAAATGTAGTTGGTATTTTCCACCAGTTAGAGAATTATCCAAATAAATTGTAGTATTTTAAGGGGTACTTGTTCTGCAACAGGGACCAGATGCGTATCAAGGAAATTTCGCTTTGATAACATAAGGGGAAACGATGGGAAAGTATACAGCATGGAAAATGAAAGCTGCAATATGTGATGATACAGTAGAAGACGCGGAGTTCATGGAAAAACATATAAAAGAGTATTTCATGAAAAAAAGCATTCCTTATGAATGTAATGTATATCAGAGCAGTAAGGCATTGTGGTATGAAATTGAGGATGGTCAAGCGTTTGATCTGTTGTTTTTGGATATTGAAATGCAGGAATTAAATGGCTTTGAACTGGCAGCTAAAATTCAGGAAACAGCACCGGATATTCTGATCATCTTTGTATCAGCTTACGAGAGTTATGTGTATAAATCATTTGAATTCCGACCATTTCGTTTTATTCCGAAGCAACAAATGGAAAGCATGATCACACAGGCACTGGAGGCAGCATTCAGGGAAATTGTATCACGGATTTCAGAGGTTTATATCGCAGAAAACCAACAGGGCATAGAAAAAATCCCATTTAGAAAAATTGTATATATTTGGAGAGAAGGTAAGTATTTATATATTGAAAAGACGGATGCTACCAGGTGTAAGGTAAGAAGTTCCTTAAAAAAGATATCGGAAAAATTACCGGAGGATGAATTCGTATGGGTGGATCGAGGATATTTGTGTAATTTATATCATGTGAAACAGATCAAAGATAACCAGATGGTTTTATCTACGGGGCAGCAATTGTACATCGGAGAACGACGGCTGGCGCAATTAAAACATCGAATAATGGAATATTGGCAGACAGGTACGGATAATGGAAAATGGAGTACAAATGATTAAAATTCTGTGGAGCATACACAATTCGGCATGGCTTTTGATATGGATGGATATGCTTTTTGATCGGAGAAAATACATAGATTCAGATAAAAAATTTATATTAACAATATTTTTATCGGGAATGCTATGGTATGGTCTGCAAAAGTATTTGTCGTGGATTCCGTTACTGTTACTTCTTACTATTTTAGGATACCTGTTATGGAATGGCTCTGTGGAAAAAGTGGCATCCCTTGTAGTCAGTTATGTTTTTATCTGGACTGTTTTACTGGGACTGGTGGAACATTTCTGGACAAATGCAGAATTTTGCGCACAGGTAGGGTGGCTGGTTTTAAATGGTATATTGATATCTGCTATAAGACATAAAGGAATAGGAAAAACTTTTACAGCGTTGAATCTGTTGAAAACATTTGGCATTGCTTTCTTCAGTACAGCATTTCTGTGTGATTTTTTCATGGATATGATTTATGGAAATGCAATTCAGAATTATGTTTTCCTGTCCTGCCTGGTGAGTCTGCTTCTTATGGTATATTTTTACTTCCGCCAATCGCAACTGAAGATGCAAATCTCTGTATTAGATACACAATATGATCTGATTGAGAGTCAGTATGTCAGAGCACAGAATTTTTATACAGAAAATGCAAAACTGTATCATGATATCAAACATCATCTGCGAGCGCTGGAGAGACTTCTGCAAAATGGTGATCAGAGAGAAGCTTTATCATATATAGAGAGCGTGCAGGAACCGCTACAGTGTAAAATGATTCCGGTACATACAGGCGTAGATATTGTAGATACCGTAATTTATGAAGCAAAAGAGAAAGCGGAACAGCGTAATATTCTTTTGTTGGTCGAAACACCGATTCTTCCGTCAGGGCTAAAACTGGAGGATAGAGAATTTTGTGTATTATGTGCCAATTTATTGAACAATGCATTGGAAGCAGCAAAAGAACAAATCAGATTGAATATTGCGGTAACAGCAGGGTTTCTGGTAATTGAAATGAAGAATGACTATAAGGAAAAACCATTGGTTAAAAATAATCATTTTGTATCTGAGAGAGAGCAGGATTCATTAGCGCATGGCTGGGGAATGAAGATTATTGAACAAATCGTGGGAAAATATCAAGGAGAGTTGTCAATCAGGGTTGATATGCAGGTAAGTATTAAAATATTGTTGGACGTGCTATAATTGGTGGTCAGATTTCTGCTTTTTGTGGACAAATTATGATAATAATAAAAAAATAAGTTATTATAAAAAAGAACGAAAGAGTAACAAAAGTCTACAAAATTAGAAGGAGAATCCTATGATAAAAATCAAGGAAGCTGTTAAATGTGTGCCTGTGATTTTAGGGTATTTTTTGTTGACCGAGCTTGGTAAAGTAATAGAGTTTTGGATTTTCATGGCACATCAAACGGAAAGTGATTTATATGAGCAACAATGGAGTTGGATCACTATGCCGGAGAGCCGGTTCTTTCAGATTCCGGGAAACACAGGACTGTTGTTTGCTGCATTGACAGCAGTTGTGTTATGTATGTTAGCTCATGGGAAAGACTTTCGTGTGGGACAGTTGAAAAAGATTCAGGAAACGCTACAAGGAAATTGGAGAAAAATAATGCTTCAGACAATATTAATAGTGGGTGTAGTATTGGGAATGTCTTATACTAGATTCCTGGATCGTATTGCCTCCGTTATATCCATGAAAGATATTTATTTCTATATCAGTGGTACCGGCGCACTTGCGGGAACACAGGTACTTGAAAATATAGCTGAAAGGTTTTCTATCCTTGTCACATTTCATGAACCCGATTTGTGGATAATTCCGATTTCCTTTTTAGTATTTGAACTATTAAGAGTCTGTTTTGATTCTAAAATGACACTAACATGAGAAATATGTGAAGAGGATGTAGAAGATCACAAAAATATAGATGAAATAGTCGATGGGATGTGATAAAATGACGCTATCTTTCTGACAAATGGAGGAATTACGGAATCATGGAAAAACACATCCTGTGCAATGGAGATTCGAAGACTCATGGGCGCTGCACCAATCTGTCGGAGGAGATCGTAACGGCAACAGAGGCAGACCTGCCCCGGATTCTGGAAATCTATGACATCGCCAAAGCTTACATGCGGGCAAACGGCAATCCGAACCAGTGGAACGGTGCGTATCCGGATCCAGAGACACTGCGGACAGACATTGAGAAACAGCGGCTGTACGTGTATAAAAAGGCCGGAAGCATCCACGGAGTATTCATGCTTTTGCTGGAGGAGGAACCGACCTATGCCTATATTGAGGACGGCAGCTGGCGGGAGGAGACCCCTTACGGCACGATCCATCGCCTGGCAGGAGACGGGGAAGTAAGGGGCCTGTTTGCAAAATGTGTTGCTTTTTGTGAGAGCAAAGTGAAATATCTGCGGGCCGATACGCATTTCGATAATCACACCATGCAGCACTTATTAGAGAAGAATGGCTTCGAACGCAGAGGCATTATTTACCTGAAAAACGGAGATCCACGCATCGCCTATCAGAAATAATGCACAATACTTGACCGATTTCCTATGAGCAATATTCACAAAAATATTCAGAAACGCCGAAAGATACTGACATTTCGGCGTTTTTTCTGTTAGAATAGTTAAAAATGGATATATTATTGGTAGTAAACGGAAATTGTGTTTTGCATTTTTCTGCAGTCGGCAGAGGAAAGGAAGGTTAAGGTGTTTCAGAAGGGCGAACGTGTAGTATGTGGCAGTAAGGGAGTCTGTGTGGTGGAAGAGATCACGACATTAGACATTGCGGGAGTGGATAAGAAGAGAGAGTATTATATTTTAAAACCTCTGTATCTGTCCTCCAGCACGGTATATATTCCGGTGGATACGGCGGAAGGTTCCATGCGTAAGGTGCTTGCGCACGAGGAAGCGGAGAATCTGATCCACAGGATCCCGGAGATCCCGCTGATCACCATTGCCAATGATAAACTGTTAGAGCAGGAATACAAGAATTGCTTAAAGACCAGCAGCTGTCAGGATCTGATCCGGATCATCAAGACGATCTACCTGCGGAAACGTGCCAGAAAGGAAGCGGGACGTAAGGAGACAGCAGTGGATGCCAGATATTTTCGTATTGCAGAGGATCATCTGTATGGAGAACTGGCGGTAGCTTTAGATATGTCCAGAGAAAATGTGGAAAGCTATATAAATACCTCTTTACAATCCGTGTGAAAAGGTCTATGATATCAACATAAGTCCTAAAGCAACAGATTTTAAGATCAGAAAACGTTGAAGAGAAGAGTAGGATGCATAGAAAGGCACCAGAGAGAACCGCCTTGTTATTCGGAACAGGAGCTGTGAGCGGTTTTGCCGGATGCGGACGAAGACCATCTCCGAGTGGCTTTAATACAGCCCGGCAGCTCCCGTTACGAGTAAATGAGTGGCAGTTATTTTATATAATTGCAATCAGGGTGGAACCGCGTGTGATACGTCCCTTGCAGATTGTTGCAAGGGACTTTTTTGTGACTATTCAGCAAAGCTCTGAAAGAGCGATTTCGCAAATGGAGGTTCTGAATAGTTTAGAAAACAACAAAAAGGAGAACGAAAATGGTAAATTTTAAGGAAGACGAAAGACTGTCAACTCTCAATCATTCCTGCGCCCATGTCATGGCACAGGCAGTAAAGCATCTGTACCCTCATGCAAAATTCTGGGTAGGACCTGTGGTAAAGGAAGGATTCTATTATGATATCGATCTCGGCAACGATGTGGTCAATGATGAAGTGATCGCTGCCATCGAAAAAGAGATGAAGAAGATCTGTAAGGAAGGCAAGAAAATCTACAGAAGAGAAGTTTCCAAGGCAGAAGCCATGGAAATGTTCAAGGATGATATGTACAAGCTGGATCTGATCAGCAATCTGGAAGACGGCAACATCACTGTATACGATCAGGGTGATTTCACCGATCTGTGCCGTGGACCTCACGTAGACAACACCAAGCTGTGCAAGAACTTCAAACTGGTAAAACATTCCGGAGTATATTGGAAGGGCGATGCCAGCAACCACGTAATGCAGCGTATCTACGGTGTCTGCTTCCCTACCGCAGAGGAACTGGAAGCACATCTGAAAGAGCTGGAAGAGGCCAAAGAGCGTGACCACAGAAAGATCGGCAAAGAGATGGAACTGTTCATGACCGATGATCTGGTAGGCCGTGGACTTCCCATGTTCCTTCCCAAGGGTTACACCGTATGGCAGGAGCTGGAGAATTATATTAAGGACAAAGAGAGAAGACTGGGATATCTGCACGTTATGACTCCCTGTGTCGGTACTGTAAATCTGTACAAGACCTCCGGTCACTGGGATCACTATAAGGAGAACATGTTCCCTCCTATGGAAGTGGAAGGAGAGTCCTTCGTACTGCGTCCCATGAACTGCCCTCACCATATGATGATCTACGCTAACACGCAGCATTCTTACAAAGATCTGCCTATCCGTATCGGTGAGATCGCTCATGATTTCCGTTTTGAAGCCAGCGGTACCCTGAAGGGTATCGAGAGAGGCAGACATTTCTGCCAGAACGACGCCCATCTGTTTGTAACACCGGAGCAGATCGAGTCCGAGTTCTCCAATGTAGTAGACCTGATCTTCAATACCTACAAGGATTTCGGTATTACCGATTACAGATGTGTCCTGTCCCTGAGAGATCCGGAGGACAAGGTAAAATATCACGATGACGACGAAATGTGGAACAATGCAGAGGACGCTCTGCGCAAGGTTCTGAACGACCTGGGCATTGAGTACACCGAGGAGATCGGTGAGGCTGCATTCTACGGACCGAAGCTGGATGTTAATGTAAAGCCTGCGGTAGGTAACGAGTACACCCTGTCCACCTGCCAGCTGGATTTCTGCCTGCCTGCTAAGTTTAATCTGACCTATGTGGACAAGGATGGACAGAAGAAGACTCCCGTGGTCCTGCACAGAGCAATCTTAGGATCTCTGGACAGATTCATGGCTTATATCCTGGAGGAGACCAAGGGCAACCTGCCTCTGTGGCTGGCTCCCGTACAGGCTATGATCCTGCCGGTCAAGAACGATGATGAAGAGCTGAATGCCTATGCGCATGATCTGTACGGTTATCTGTTGGACAATAACATCAGAGCGGACATCGATGAGAGAGCAGAGAAGCTGGGTTACCGTGTAAGAGAAGCACAGGTGAAGAAGATCCCTTACCTGATCATCTTAGGAAAACAGGAAGCACAGGACGGCACCGTAAGCTATCGTCTGCACGGACAGCAGAACACCACTACTGTATCCAAAGACGAATTCCTGGCTATGTTAAAGGATGAGATCGCAACCAAGAAGCTGAGCAAGTAATTTGGCAGTAAGATAAAAGAAAAACATGAAAAAAGCGTCACTTCTCATAGAAATGGGGTGGCGCTTTATTTATTTCTTATGGGCAACGAGATGAGCCAGTGGCATCTCGAATTTTATAAAAAAACCAGTAAAAGGAATAAGAATTTCAAATCTGCACAGACTATCCATGACGCGTGGTGGGACTGCAACTGCTCTTTTGCCGCGTGTCCTCTTTTAAAATTTTAAAATCAAAAAAGAAGATGAGACGCCGCAGAAAGCGGCAGAAGGCGAGGGAAACATGGCAGATTTAAAATGCGTTGTGGAAAATTGTACCTATAATAAGGACTGTCTGTGTAGCAAGGGAGACATCATGGTGGGTGGCAAGCACGCCTGCGACTGTGACGGAACCTGCTGTGAAAGCTTTGCGCAGAAGAGAGAGGGAAGAGAATCTTTCAGCAATTCCCTGTCTCATCCAAGCCATACGATCAGCATCGACTGTGAGGCAGTAAAGTGCATTTATAATAGTAATTATAAGTGTGTGGCGGAGCATGTGGACATCAAGGGCTGCGGAGCCTGCGACTGCAGAGAGACCGCCTGTGCTACTTTTTCGGAAAAGTAAATCACGGAAAAGAAAATCAGTATTCCAGCTTGACAAATGTTCCGAAACTGCGGATAATAAAGCAGGTAACTGGATTCGGCGGGAGACCGCCGGTACATAGATTCCAGAATAAAATAGAAAATAAAAAATATCAGAAACGGGGTTGACATCAGGAAAACTTCGTGGTATCCTATTTAAGCGTGTGAAGAACACGATACAACAAGCAGAGTATCCACTCTCACCTTACGGCGCAGGCTGGTAAGCGTTCAGATTTTTCATAGACAGAGAACTCGTTTGGAATTTATTTGAATGAGGGCAGTCCGTGAAGGGAACAGGTGGATAGTTATGCTATCTGCTTTTTTTATTGTTTAACACATTTTCTTATGGAGGTACACAACCATTAGCGATTTAATGATTAATGAACAGATCAGAGACAAAGAAGTACGACTGATTGGAGAAGACGGAGAACAGCTTGGAATCGTTTCTTCCAGAGATGCCCTGAAGATGGCAGAGGAAGCCGGACTCGACCTGGTGAAGATTGCTCCTACGGCAAAGCCTCCTGTTTGTAAGATCGTGGATTACGGTAAGTACAAATACGAGCAGGTGAGAAAAGAGAAGGAAGCAAAAAAGAAGCAGAAGGTCATCGATATCAAGGAGATCAGACTTTCCCCCAATATCGATACCAACGATCTGAACACCAAGATCGGCGCAGCCAGAAAGTTCCTGACCAAGGGAGACAGAGTGAAGATCACCCTGAGATTCCGCGGCAGAGAGATGGCACACATGAACAACAGCAAGCATATCTTAGATGATATCGCGCAGAGCCTGTCCGATATTGCGGTAGTGGAAAAAGCTCCCAAGGTAGAAGGCAGAAGCATGACAATGTTTTTAACTGAGAAGCGTTAATTCGTACAGTTAAAAAGTGTCGGATTCCGACACGATAGATTAAGTAAAGTTTAGGAGGAACTCGTTATGCCCAAAATGAAGACAAGCAGAGCAGCAGCTAAGCGCTTTAAAGCAACAGGAACCGGTAAGTTAAAGAGATCTAAAGCTTACAAGAGCCATATCTTAACCAAGAAGTCTACTAAGAGAAAACGTAATCTGAGAAAGCCTGCAATTACGGATGCAACTAATGTTAAGAATATGAAGAAGATTTTACCTTATTTATAATTCAGGCGAGGAGGAAATAAGACATGGCAAGAATTAAAGGTGGCTTAAATGCCAAGAAGAAGCACAATAGAGTATTAAAGCTTGCAAAGGGCTACAGAGGCGCAAGAAGCAAGCAGTACAGAGTAGCAAAGCAGTCTGTTATGAGAGCTCTGACCAGCTCTTATGCAGGTAGAAAAGAGAGAAAGCGTCAGTTCAGACAGCTGTGGATCGCTCGTATCAATGCAGCAGCCAGAATGAACGGTTTATCTTACAGCAAGTTCATGTACGGTCTGAAGCTTGCAGGCGTTGATATGAACAGAAAGATGCTGGCAGACCTGGCAGTTAACGATGCAGAAGGTTTCAAGACCCTTGCAGAGCTGGCTAAGTCCAAGATCGCGTAAATAATAGCAACTGTTAAGGCTGGACACATTATCTTCGGATGGTGCGGACGGCCTTTCTTTTTTGTAACTATTTGGAAGGAGACCATTATGATAAATCCCGGAATGATGATGAAACTGATGAATGCGAAGAATACCTTCGAGAGTAATCATCCCAAATTTGCAGCGTTTGTAAGCAGATTTTTTATGGGTGGAGCGATCACGGAAGGAACCATTATCGAGATCACGATCACGAGACCCGGTGAAGAGCCCGTGTCCACGAATCTGAAGGTACAGAAATCCGATCTGGATCTGGTAGAGGAGCTTAAGAATCTGAGATGAAGATAATATTTTTTGATATTGACGGAACCTTAATATGCGGAGGAAGTGAACTGATGTCGGAGAGCACGAAGGAAGCCATCCGCATCGCCAGAGCCAACGGTCATATCTGCATGATCAACACCGGGCGTACGAAACGGCTGGTAGGGGAAAATCTTACCGGACAGGTGGAATTCGACGGATTGTTATTGGGCTGCGGAACGGAGATTGAATATCATGGAAAACAGCTGATGCACAAGACATTTTCCATGGAGGAGTCTAAGGCAATTCTGACAGCCATGAAAAAGTATCATGTGGATGCCGTCCTGGAAGGCAGCAGGGAAGACTATGCTCCCAGAGGAGAAGAAGTATTTACCGAGACTTTCCGCCATATGGCACGTGAGATTGAGAATCGAAAATACGATCGCTATGCCAATGCACCGGGTAACTACGATAAATTATATGCTTATGCAGAGACTCCGGAGGGAATGGTCGGAATGAAGCATGATCTGTCGGAAATACTGGATTTTATCGACAGAGAACAAGGGTTTTACGAGATTGTTCCCAAAGGATATTCCAAGGCAACAGCAATCCGTTACATTACGGACTATTTGAAGATCCCCATGGAAGACACTGTGGCCATCGGGGACAGCAATAACGACCTGCCGATGTTAAAGTATGCCCACACCAGCATTGCTATGGGTAATTCCAGTAAACAGGTGCTGGAAGCGGCAGATTATATCACCACGGACGTGGATAAAGACGGCATTTGGAACGCTCTGAAGTGGTTGGGAGTGCTGGATAAGTAAAATGGATAAGCAAATAAGTAAAATGGTAAAAATGTAAAAATTAGGACTGGCAAAATAAAGGAACATGGAGTATAATATTTTATGTTCCTTTTGCAGATATGGTTCATCGGTAGAACGCTAGCTTCCCAAGCTGGAAAGGCGGGTTCGATTCCCGTTATCTGCTCTTATATTTATAGAAAATGCGCAAAAACCTGTAGAAATGGGTCTTTGCGCATTTTGATTTTTTGTATTTTGACGTAATAGTTTGCAAAATGCAACATGGAATGCAACATGTTTTATTGGTTCAATTTTTGAAGAAGAGCATCCTGCAATACCTGTGAAAAATTAACATTCCTATCTATAGCAGCTTCATTCAGCCATTCCGGAATGGAAAGAGTTTTTTTGACTGCTTTGGAGTTATGTTTTTTCTGGTAGGATATGAGGTCAAAGGGAACAACCACACAGAAGGTATCAGGATCTAAAGTAACAGCGTAAGGTTCTGTGACCGGAGGAAGGGCTTCTCTGTTCTCTATACGGGAGACTACGGCAAGACCAAGTGCATCCCATGCCATTTCGTAGGCATCCTGCATATTTTCCCCCTGTGTCATACATTCGGGGAAATCCGGGAAGGTGATCCAAAAGCCTCCTTCTTCTGCTTTATGAAAAAGTGCCGGATAAAAAAGTTTTTTCATTTTGGTTCTCCTTGTTAATATTTGTTATTTTAAGCCAGCTTGTTTCAGAATTGCCTGTTCCAGACCTTTTTTTATGTCTTTGCAATGGTAACATGGGAGCCGTTCTGGCTGATAATAGCAAAAACGTTTTTTAATAGGAGTTTGATCATTTCCTGTGAGGTCATAGGCATCTTTTGTATCTTCTTTCCTACCTCAAATCCATTTTAGTACGTAATATTACGTATGTCAATAAATAATACGTAATATTACATACAAAAAGAACGAGGTAATAGTAGTGTGTTGGGGTAAAATAAAACTATACTTTGAAAAGACAGAATATTTCAGAATAGCATCAGCCGCCGAGTGTTCTACGGGATATTCAATAAGGTGAACCTAGACACTGGCGATACGGGCGAACCGCACTCCTCCCGGAACTGATGCCAAGGCTATTATATAACGATACGCAGAAGGACACAATGGGAAGTGTCAGTTTTGCGTATTTTTTATGGGTTGACAATAATCCGATTTCGGATTATAATGTCGCTTAGTCCGATTCCGGATAAAAACAAACAGATGCAACGATGTAGTTACAGGAGGAAAGCGATATGGAAGAGGAAAGCAGAAAATCTTTTGCGCAGATTACATTGTACAATCAGCTGATCAAAGAGATGGATGACCTGTACCGGGTCTATGCAAAAAACTGTAATCTGTCGGAGACGGCTTTCTGGATTCTGTATTGTATCCAGGAACGGGAAAAAGAGGCGTTTACCCAGAGGGAGATCTGCGACTATTGGTTCTACACGCCCCAGACAGTGAATTCCGCACTGAAAAATATGACGGAGGAAGGTCTGCTTATTCTGCGGACGGAGAAAGACAACCGCAAGAATAAGAGGATATATCTCACAGAGAAGGGGAAAGAGACTGTGGAGAGGATCGTGGTTCCGCTGATGGATGCGGAGCGCCGGGCATTGGCGGCGATAGGAGAGAAGGAGGCAGAAATATTCCTGAAAACTATGAAAAAGCATACGGAATTTTTCCGGGAAGAAATAGAAGAACTGATAAGACAGGGGGATCCCGCGTGATCGCAGGAACCTCCGAGGATGACACGAAAATGATGCCTGCATAATGCGCAGAAGTATCTGTTGAGAAAGTGCCGGAAGGCATGCGGGTAATAGTAAGGCATGAGGTTATTATGAAAATACAGTTATCTGATCATTTTAGTTATAAACGGCTGCTGCGTTTTGTGGCACCGTCCATTTTAATGTTGTTATGTACTTCGGTGTACAGTATCGTCGATGGCTTTTTTGTATCCAACTATGTGGGAAAGACGCCTTTCGCCGCCCTGAATCTGGTGATGCCGGTGCTGATGGGTGTGGGAACTCTTGGATTCATGGCAGGTACCGGAGGAAGCGCCGTGGTCTCCATGACGTTGGGAGAAGGGAGAAAGGAACTGGCTAACGAATATTTTTCGCTGATCGTATATGTGACACTGGCGGTGTCAATCGTGGTGGGATTCATCTGTTTTGCACTGGCACCGCAGATCGCACTGGCGCTGGGGGCTGACGGGGAACTGGAAGCGGACTGCGTACGCTATTCCAGAATCTTGTTTTTGTCCTCCCCGGCATTTGTTATGCAGTATTTGTTCCAGAGCTTTTTTATCGCAGCGGAGAAGCCGACTTTGAGTTTAAAGGTAAATGTGATCGCAGGACTGACCAATGCGGTGTTAGACTATGTGTTGATCGTGGTATTTCCTTTGGGACTGGTGGGAGCAGCACTGGCTACCGCAGCGGGACAGCTCGTCGGTGGAATCATCCCTGTAATCTATTTTTCCAGAGAGAACGGCAGCTTACTGCAGCTGGGGAAGGCGAAGTGGCATGGAAAAGTCATCTGGCAGACTGTGACCAACGGATCTTCTGAGCTGGTGACAAATATCTCTACCTCTATCGTTAGCATCCTCTATAACTTCCAGCTGATGGAAGCAGCAGGCGAGAATGGTGTGGCGGCTTACGGCATCATCATGTACGTGGATATTATTTTCATGACCTTGTATCTGGGATATTCCCTGGGATCAGCTCCTATCGTCAGCTTCCATTACGGTGCGGGCAATCATGCGGAACTGAAAAATCTTTGCCGGAAAAGTCTGGTCATTATCTCAGCCTGCGGTGTGATTCTGCTGACCGCTTCTCAGATCCTGGCCGGACCGTTAGTAAAAATCTTCGCAAACTACGATCAGGAGTTATTGGAAATGACCACCTGGGGATTTCGGATCTATGCCATTGCTTTCATGGTCCGCGGTATGAACGTGTGGGGTTCCTCCTTCTTCACAGCCCTGAACAACGGAGCCGTATCCGCAGCAATCTCTTTCCTGCGTACCTTCGTGTTCCAGATTGTCATCGTGCTGATCCTGCCGAAGCTGATCGGCATTACCGGTGTATGGCTGTCCATCGTACTGGCAGAGTTCCTAGCGCTGTTTGTGACAATAGGATTCCTGATCGCCAAGAGAAAAAAATATCATTATGCATAACTATTCAGAGCCATGCAAACTGCGTTCTGCGAATGCTTGCATTCAGGCAGATAAGCAGTTCTATATGGCGAAGTAACCATATGAGCAGAGAACAGGCAGGCCTGCTCTCCAAGGAAGCCTCCGGATTGTTTCCTTGACAGAAAAATGACAAATACTTATACTGAAAGTGCACTTTGTTCTCTATAAAAGCGCAGAAACGAGGAAATGAAAATGGGTGTTTTATCGAACTTAGAACCGAAGAAAGTATTTTACTATTTTGAAGAGATCACGAAGATCCCTCACGGCTCCGGCAATGTGGAGCAGATCAGCGATTTCCTGGTGGACTTTGCGAAAGCACATAAGCTTTTCTATATACAGGATTCTATGAAAAATGTCATTATGGTCAAGGAGGCAACTCCCGGATACGAGAAGGAACCGGTGGTGATCCTGCAGGGACATATGGACATGGTAGCGGTGCAGACACCGGATTGCACCATGGATATGAAGACGGAAGGACTGAAGGTAGGGATCGATGGAGACAGCGTCTATGCGGAGAATACCAGCCTCGGCGGCGATGATGGTATTGCTGTGGCTTATGCACTGGCATTATTGGATTCCGAGGACATCAGGCATCCCCGTTTGGAAGTCATCATTACGGTGGATGAGGAAGTCGGTATGGACGGAGCCAGAGAGATCGACCTGTCTATGTTACAGGGACATCGCATGATCAATCTGGATTCCGAGGACGAAGGCATTTTCCTGACCAGCTGTGCCGGTGGTGCCAGAGTGAACTGCCGCTTTCCGATGAAAAAGCAGGAGCTTATTGGCGTGCGCTATGAACTGGAAGTCTCTGGTCTCTTAGGGGGACATTCCGGCGGAGAGATCCATAAGGAAAGAGGCAATTCCAACTGCATTTTGGGAAGACTTCTGTGGAATCTGTCTGAGAAAATGCCCGTAGGACTGGTATCTGCGGACGGAGGACTGGCAGACAATGCCATTCCCAGACAGACGAAAGCGGTTGTCGTAGTAGAGGAAAAAGATACAGAAAGCTTAGCGCAGCAGGTAGCAGCTTTGGCAGCAGAACTGGCTGACGAACTTGCCACCAAGGATCCGGACGTAAAGGTAACCGCAAAAAGGTTAGCAGACACTGCAGAGACAATCACCTGTGCCGCACCGGAAGAGACAAAAAGAGTGGCAGCCTTTTTACAGGCAACGCCCAACGGTGTACAGGCGATGAGCGCAGATATGCCGGGGCTGGTACAGACTTCTCTGAATCTGGGTATACTGAAAGCAGATGCGGAAGTTTTGCGGGCAGAGTATTCTGTCAGAAGCAGCGTGGAAAGTGAGAAGGATAACCTGATCGCAAAGCTTTCTGCACTGGTGGAACTGACAGGCGGCGATTACATGGTGACCGGAGATTATCCCGGTTGGAAGTACCGCGTCCATTCTCCGCTGCGGGAAAAAATGGTGAAGCTGTATGCGGAAATGTACGGCACTGAGCCCAGGGTGGAGGCTATCCATGCAGGATTGGAGTGCGGACTGTTAGGTAGCAAAATTTCAGACCTTGACTGTGTATCCATGGGACCGGATATGAAGGACATTCATACGACAGAGGAGACCTTAAGTATTTCTTCCACGAAGAGAGTGTGGGAGTATCTGGTGAAGGTACTGGAGACGAAGGACTGACTGAATTTGAGTAACAGAAAGTCTAGAGAATCAAATAAGATAGAAACAATCGGAAAATGTAAAGAGTTAGCAAATAGAAAAGGCTAAAATATAAATAACGTTGGAGGAAATACACTGTCATGGCGGTGCCAATAAAAAAATGAGCGATAAGATTTTATTCCAGTGTGACTATAATGAGGGAGCGCATCCGAAGGTGCTGGAGCGTCTGGTGCAGACCAATATGGAGCAGACACCGGGCTACAGCGAGGATAAATACTGCGAAGAGGCGCGCGAGAAGATCCGTAAGGCCTGTGGGGATGACAGTCTGGCAGTCCATTTCCTGGTAGGCGGAACCCAGACCAATGTCACCGTGATCAATGCAGCACTTCGCAAGCACCAGGGCGTGCTTTGCGCTGTCACAGGACATATCAATGTCCATGAGACCGGTGCGGTGGAAGCTTGTGGACATAAGGTACTGGGACTGCCCAGTCCTGACGGTAAGATCACGGCAGCGCAGGTAGCAGAGGCTTACGAAGCCCATATTCACAACGACAGCTTTGAGCACATGGTACAGCCGAAAATGGTATATATTTCCAATCCCACAGAGGTTGGAACCATTTACAGCAAAGCGGAGCTGACGGCTCTGTCTGCGACCTGTCACAAATACGGACTGTATCTGTTCTTAGATGGCGCCAGACTGGGCTACGGACTGGCAGCACCGGACAACGATCTGACATTGCCGGATATCGCGGCGCTTTGTGATGTGTTTTATATTGGTGGAACCAAGGTCGGAGCATTGTTCGGAGAAGCAGTAGTGATCAAAAACCCGGAGCTTGCACAGGATTTCCGATATCTCATCAAGCAGAACGGTGGCATGCTTGCCAAGGGAAGATTGCTGGGGCTGCAGTTTGATGCTCTTTTCACAGATGGTCTCTATCAGGAGATCTCCGCCCATGCCATTGCCATGGCGGAGAAGCTGCGGGAAGCATTTACGGCAAAGGGTTACACTTATCTGGCACCCAACCGGACGAACCAGATCTTCGTCATTGTACCGGATGCTCATCTTGAAAAAATCGCAGAGCAGTTCGAGTACAGCTATGACCAGCGGATCGATGCCACACACAGTTGCGTGCGATTTTGTACCAGCTGGGCTACGAAGGAAGAAAATGTGGATGCACTGATCCGGTGCGTGGAAAAATTATAATATGTCTAAAAAATTCCGCAGGCAGGGAAAGGCTTGCGGAATTTTAAAATTCAGAAATCAATGCGGTGTAGAACAGAGGTGAAAACACATGAATAAAGAAATGACCGTAAATGGGAAAAGCTATACAATAATTAAATTGCTGGGAAAGGGGAAAGGCGGATATTCTTACTTGGCAGAGTCCGGAAATAACAGGTATGTTTTGAAGCAGATACATCATGAACCTTGTGATTATTATCAGTTCGGAAACAAGCTTGAGGCAGAAATCAGGGATTACAGGAAATTGAAAGCAATCGGAATAAAAATGCCTGTCATGCTTGAAGCAGATGTGGAAAACGAACGCATTTTGAAGGAGTTTATTGACGGTGACACGATCTATAAGTTGGTTTTAGAAGACAAGATGAAAACTGACTATATCGAGCAATTGCATAGAATGTGTGCACTGTTATATGCTGCCAATACGAATATTGATTATTTTCCAACAAATTTTGTCGTACATAACGAAGAAATATATTATGTGGATTTCGAGTGCAATGATTACATGGAAGAATGGAATTTTGAAAACTGGGGTGTGAAATACTGGTCAAAGACACCGGAATTTTTGCAGTATGTGAAAGAACATTCATGACATGTCTTTCCATGTAAAGGAGCTATGCCGGAAGCGTTACAAAAAGTGAATACCGGATTGCAACATGAAATGCAACACAAAAAAAGTCCTTGAAAATCAAGGACTTTACAATGAATCGGAGTGGCGGGATTCGAACTCGCGACCTCCGCCTCCCTAAGACGGCGCTCTAACCAAGCTGAGCCACACCCCGGAACGAAGACTATCATAGCATAGAATTTTATAAAAAGCAAGCCATTTTTTAAATTTTTCAAATTTTTTCTACAATTTTCCAAAGCAACAAATAAAATACAAAACAAAAGGCGTCAAAACCTCGTAAAAGATTTTGACGCCTTTAGATGAATCGGAGTGGCGGGATTCGAACTCGCGACCTCCGCCTCCCTAAGACGGCGCTCTAACCAAGCTGAGCCACACCCCGAAACGCAAGTAAGATGATACCATGGAATTTTACAAAAAGCAAGAGTTTTTTTATAAAAAGTTAATTTGCTCATTTTGAGTCTATTGTCGTACAATATAATGAGTATAAGGAAGTCAACATGTTTACATAATTGACGAACGACAACCTTAGCGAATAATATCCTGTGGAAGCAAATACATAAAAACAGTGGAGGATGGGCTATGGCCAATATAACAAAACTGGCACTGGAAGCAGCTTTAAAAAAAGAGCTTCTCACGAAGCCTCTGGACAAGATCACCATCAATGATCTCGCCGAGGACTGCGGTATCAGCCGTATGGCTTTTTATTATCATTTCAAAGATATTTATGATCTGGTAGAGTGGGTTTGTGTGGAAGACGGCACGAAGGCACTGCAGGGGAAGAAGACCTACGAGAACTGGCAGGAAGGCTTCTGTCAGATTTTCGAGGCAGTGCAGGAGAACAAACCTTTCATTATGAATGTCTACCGCTGCGTGGATCGACAGAAGATTGAAAGCTACTTAAACAAGTTGACCTACCAGCTCATTGCGGACGTGGTGGAGGAAAAATGCACCGGCATGCAGGTAGCGGAGGAACACAAGGAATTCATTGCCGGATTTTACAAATACGGTTTTGTGGGTGTGATGTTAGACTGGATCGATCGGGGAATGAAGGACGATTATCATAAGATCGTTGAAGAGCTGGCAATCACTCTTTACGGAAACATCAGCCGCTCCATCGAGAATTTTGAGCACACGGAAAAGAAATTCTGAAATAGTACTGAAATAGTATAAGTACTTTACAAAAAGGGCAGGATGATAAAAACTTTATCATTTGCCCTCTTTTGTAAATTGGTTTTCTTATAAAAAAGAAGTAGGATACTACTTGTAAACAGAAAAACATTTGAGAGTCATCAAAGAAAGGTGGTAATCATTATGGCAAAAAAGAATAATATTGGACTGGGCTTGGCAGCACTGGCCGTAGGTGCAGGCGCAGTGGCAGCAGTAACCAAAGGACATAAGGCAGAGGTGAAAAAGGAGGAGAGAAAGGCAGCCGTCAAGGCAGCCAAGAAAGACTACCGCAACACCGAGCTTGGAAGATACGACAAGAACAGCAAAGGCATCTATTATTCCAATGGTAACTACGAGGCCTTCGCAAGACCTAAGAAGCCTGCTGGAGTGGACGAGAAGAACGCTTACATCGTAGGCAGCGGACTGGCATCTTTAGCAGCAGCATGCTTCCTGGTACGTGACGGACAGATGCCCGGTTCCCACATCCATATCTTAGAGGCAATGGATATCGCAGGCGGTGCCTGTGATGGTATCTATGATGCTACCAGAGGCTACGTCATGCGTGGCGGACGTGAGATGGAGAACCATTTCGAATGTCTGTGGGATCTGTTTCGCAGTATTCCCTCTCTGGAAGTACCCGGAGCCAGCGTGCTGGATGAGTATTACTGGCTGAACAAGGAAGATCCCAACTACTCCCTGTGTCGTGCAACAAAGGATTGCGGACAGGATGCCCATACCGATGGCAAGTTCAACTTAAGCCAGAAGGGCTGCATGGAGATCATGAAGCTGTTCATGACAAAAGACGAGGATCTGTATGACAAGACTATTGAAGATGTTTTCGATGATGAAGTATTTAACTCCACCTTCTGGTTATATTGGAGAACCATGTTCGCTTTCGAAAACTGGCACAGCGCACTGGAAATGAAGCTTTACTTCCAGAGATTTATCCATCATATTTCCGGACTGCCTGACTTCAGTGCCCTGAAGTTCACCAAGTACAACCAGTACGAGTCTCTGATCCTTCCCATGAAGAAGTATCTGGAGGCAGCAGGTGTGGACTTCCAGTTCAACACCGAAGTGACAAATGTTATTTTTGATATCAATGACGGCAAAAAGGTGGCAAAGGCTATCGAGTGCAAGGTAAAAGGCGTAGAGAAGGGCATTGTCCTCACCGAGAACGACCTGGTATTCGTTACCAACGGAAGCTGTACCGAGGGCACCATCTACGGCGACCAGAACCATGCACCCAACGGTGACGCAGAGGTTCGTACCAGCGGTGTATGGAGCCTGTGGAAAAATATCGCAAAACAGGATCCTTCCTTCGGACATCCCGAGAAGTTCTGTTCTGATGTTTCCAAGACCAACTGGGAATCCGCTACCGTGACCACACTGGATGACAAGATCATTCCTTATATCACCAATATCTGTAAGCGTGATCCCAGAAGCGGTAAGGTCGTAACCGGCGGTATCGTAAGCTGTCAGGATTCTAAGTGGCTCATGAGCTGGACCATCAATCGTCAGGGACAGTTCAAGGAACAGGACAAGAATCAGGTATGTGTATGGGTATACGGCCTGTTCACCGACGTACCCGGCGATTATATTAAGAAGCCCATGAAGGATTGTACCGGTAAGGAGATCACTGAAGAGTGGCTGTATCACTTAGGTGTGCCCGTAGAAGATATCGAGGATCTGGCAGAGCACAGCGCAGTCTGCGTACCTACCATGATGCCTTATATTACCGCATTCTTCATGCCCAGAACTAAGGGTGACCGTCCCGATGTCATTCCCGACGGCTGTGTGAACTTCGCTTTCTTAGGCCAGTTTGCAGAGACCCCGAGAGACACCGTGTTCACCACAGAGTATTCCGTGAGAACCGCTATGGAGGCTGTCTACGGACTGTTAGGTGTAGACAGAGGTGTGCCTGAGGTATGGGGCAGTGTCTATGACGTCAGAGAGCTTCTGGACAGCAGCGTGAAGCTGATGGATGGCATGTCTCCTCTGGAGATCGAACTGCCCGGACCTTTAAATGCACTGAAGAAGCCGCTGCTCCGCGTAGTGAAAGGCACTGTAGTGGAAAAACTGCTGCGTGACCACAATGTGATCAAAGACGGCATGCTGGATTAGAATTGTATATGGAATAAAAGTGCGAAGACTCCCACCGGAAAAATCCGGTGGGAGTTTTTTTAAAATCATACAAAGAAAGTTGAACAAATGTAAGCGTTTACATAATACTAAAGTACTAGACAAAACAAACAAAAACGTTATACCTGTTTTCAACATTGTGCACGAAAATCGGTACTCTGTCAAAAAATTATCAATTTCGTCTTGATATTCCTTTGGTAGATTGTTACAATATCAAAGTACTAAAAACCGAAGCCGAAATGCTCCGGTAGTGGTTTGGGTTACAAAGTTTTGTCAAAAATATTATAAAAAGGGAGACAAAGAAGTATGAAGAAATGGGTATATTTGTTTACCGAAGGTAATGCAAACATGCGCGAACTGCTTGGTGGTAAAGGTGCAAACCTGGCTGAGATGACCAACATTGGTCTGCCGGTTCCTCAGGGCTTCACCATTACAACAGAGGCATGTACACAGTATTATGAAGATGGACGCGAGATCAATGAAGAGATCCAGGGTCAGATCAACGAGTACATTACTAAGATGGAAGAGATCACCGGCAAAAAGTTCGGCGACCACGAGAATCCTCTGTTAGTATCCGTTCGTTCCGGCGCGAGAGCATCCATGCCCGGTATGATGGATACCATTCTGAACCTTGGTCTGAATGAGACCGTTGTTAACGTAATCGCTGAGAAGTCCGGCAACCCTCGTTGGGCTTGGGACTGCTATAGAAGATTTATTCAGATGTATTCCGACGTTGTTATGGAAGTAGGTAAGAAGTACTTCGAGCAGCTGATCGATGCAATGAAAGAGAAGAAGGGTGTTAAGCAGGACGTTGAGCTTACCGCTGACGATCTGAAGGAACTGGCTGGTCAGTTCAAGGCTGAGTACAAGGCTAAGATCGGTGTAGACTTCCCTGATGATCCCAAGGAACAGCTGATGGGCGCTATCAAGGCTGTATTCCGTTCTTGGGACAACCCTCGTGCAAACGTTTATCGTCGTGACAACGATATCCCTTATTCCTGGGGTACTGCTGTTAACGTTCAGTCTATGGCATTTGGTAACATGGGTGATGACTGTGGTACCGGTGTTGCATTTACCAGAGATCCGGCTACCGGCGCTAAGGGACTGTTCGGTGAGTTCCTGACCAACGCACAGGGCGAGGACGTAGTAGCAGGTGTTCGTACACCTATGAAGATCGCTGAGATGGCTGACAAATTCCCTGAGGCATTTGCTCAGTTCCAGGAAGTATGTAAGACTCTGGAAGATCACTACAGAGATATGCAGGATATGGAGTTCACCGTTGAGCATGGTAAGCTGTACATGTTACAGACCAGAAACGGTAAGAGAACCGCTCAGGCAGCTCTGAAGATCGCTTGTGATCTGGTAGATGAGGGCATGAGAACCGAGGAAGAGGCAGTTGCAATGATCGATCCTCGTAACCTGGATACTCTGTTACATCCTCAGTTCGACACCGCTGCTCTGAAGGCTGCAACTCCTATCGGCAAGGGCCTTGGTGCTTCTCCCGGAGCTGCATGTGGTAAGATCGTATTCACCGCAGAAGATGCAGAAGAATGGCATGCAAGAGGAGAGAGAGTTGTTCTGGTACGTCTGGAGACCTCTCCCGAAGATATCACCGGTATGAAGGCTTCCCAGGGTATCCTGACCGTTCGTGGTGGTATGACCTCTCACGCAGCAGTAGTTGCTCGTGGTATGGGTACCTGCTGTGTATCTGGTTGTGGCGACATCGCTATGGATGAGGAGAACAAGCAGTTCACTCTGGCTGGCAAGACCTTCCATGAAGGTGACTGGCTGTCCATCGATGGTACTACCGGTAACATCTATGATGGCGAGATCAAGACTGTTGATGCTACCATCGCCGGTGAGTTCGGCCGTGTAATGGCTTGGGCTGACAAATATCGTAAGTTAAAAGTTCGTACCAATGCAGATACTCCCGCAGACGCTAAGAAGGCTCGTGAGCTGGGCGCTGAAGGAATCGGTCTGTGCCGTACTGAGCATATGTTCTTTGAAGAGGACAGAATCGCAGCATTCCGTGAGATGATCTGTTCCGATACTGTAGAGGAGAGAGAAGCAGCACTGGAGAAGATCCTGCCTTATCAGCAGAACGACTTCAAGCAGCTGTATGAGGCTCTGGAAGGCAACCCTGTTACCATCCGTTTCCTGGATCCGCCTCTGCATGAGTTCGTTCCTACCGAGGAAGCTGACATTGAGAAGCTGGCCAAGGCACAGGGCAAGAGCGTTGAGACGATTAAGACCATCATCGCTTCCCTGCATGAGTTCAACCCTATGATGGGTCACAGAGGATGCCGTCTGGCTGTTACTTATCCTGAAATTGCCAAGATGCAGACCAAGGCTGTTATCCGTGCGGCAATCGAGGTTAAGAAGGCACATCCCGACTGGAATGTAGAGCCTGAGATCATGATTCCTCTGGTATGTGAAGTGAAGGAGCTTAAGTTCGTTAAGAAGGTAGTTGTAGAGACCGCTGACGCTGAGATCGCAGCTGCCGGTATTGATATGAAGTACGAAGTAGGTACCATGATCGAGATCCCCAGAGCAGCTCTGACTGCTGATGAGATCGCTAAGGAGGCTGATTTCTTCTGCTTCGGTACCAACGACCTGACCCAGATGACCTTCGGCTTCTCCCGTGATGATGCAGGTAAGTTCCTGAACGCTTACTATGACACCAAGATCTTCGAGAACGATCCGTTCGCTAAGCTGGATCAGACCGGTGTCGGCAAGCTGATGGAGATGGCTATCAAGCTTGGTAAGCCTGTAAATCCTAAGCTGCACGTTGGTATCTGTGGTGAGCACGGCGGAGATCCTTCTTCCGTAGAGTTCTGCCACAAGATCGGTCTGGATTATGTATCCTGCTCACCTTTCCGTGTACCTATCGCAAGACTGGCTGCTGCACAGGCTGCTATCGCTGAAAGATAGGCTAAAAGGTAATCATCTGCTTTACCTTTATGAGGTGAAGATAGATTACGAGAAGGCATTGCGTTATCGCAAGAATTATGGGGCATATCTCCGCAAAAGACAGTGGTATGATCTGACAGCGGAGATGTGGATAGTAGTATAAATATAGGGTATAAGAACCTCGTTACTGGTAGAAATATCGGTAATGGGGTTCTTTTCGGTTGTGGAGAAGAGAGTAGACAAAAAGAAGCATCCCCATGCCTGACGGCACAGAAGGGGCAGGGATGCTTTGAAATTTTTAGAACAATACGAATAAAAGAAGAATATATCAAAGGATAAGCCGCCAGGAAGATGTAGAGCAATCTATTGACATCTTTTTGGCGGCTTTTGCATTTTGCAATGCCGGGAGAGACCATGAAGGAGGTAACGGCAATGAATATAGATGTTGTAGATGTGAGACTGGATGAAAGAAAGCTGCCGTATCTGGTCAGCGAGACGGTGGCTGAATACCGAGGGGGATATGTGGGAGAGCAACGGCTGAAAGTAAATTCCCCGGAGAAAGTGGTAAACGTGCTGAATAATGTTTTTCACATGAAAGACTTTTCGGAAGAAAAATTGTATGTGATGTTTTTGTCCGCTAGTCTTCATGTGATAGCCTATGCGGAAGTTGGTCATGGAGTAATTGATTCGGCAACCGTAGGAATCCGGGAAATAATGCAAAGAGCGTTTTTGACCAATGCGGCAGGAATCATTTTGGCACACAATCACCCCGGACTTGGAAGTACGGCGAATCCATCAACGCAGGACGTTGATGTGACACAGGGTCTGATGCGAGCCTGTGAAATCATGGGGATTCATATGTTTGACCACATTATTGTAGCAGGAAATGAGTATTACAGTTTCCGGGAAAAACACGCAGAACTTTACGTGAAGCGTGAGGAAAGCAAGAAAAAAGATGGAGGTAGAGAAGTATGTTAGCAGAAGCAGTAGATATGAAAGAAGCGGTAAAGGAAGAAATGGAGAGGCGCTACCCGAGCTGTAGAATACAGCTGGCAGAAGTGAGAAAGAACAACGGACTGTTACTTCACGGTATTTCTATATATGCTCCGGGAAGCATCATGGCACCGACCATCTATATTGATGGATACATTCAGAATGGCTACAGCGTAGAACAGATATGCGATGAAGTCACGGAAATCTACGAAGAGAACGGAATGAAGGATATGCCGAAACCGGACTTTGAAGATTTCTCGAAAATCTGTGGGAAAATCTGTATGCAGCTTGTAAATGCAGAAAAGAACAGAGAGCTGTTAGAAAGGCTTCCCCACCGCATAGTACATGATATGGCTGTTATCTACTATATTCTTCTTGGCAGGGATGCACAGAGAACGGCAGTCGTAAAGATTACGAATGAGCTTGTGGCTTTGTGGGGCGTAGATGAAGAGGAATTAAACAGATATGCCAGACGTAACACGAAAAGCCTGCTCCATGTTATCGTGACACCTTTACAAAGAATCTTATTTGAGACGAGAGAAGACAGGGATGCAAGACGGGCAGCGAGTACAGAGGAACTGATGATGGAGATTGTACAGGATCCAGACTGGCAGATGTATATAATGACCAATAAGCAGAATTACTACGGTGCGGTAAATATGCTCTATCAGGATGTACTGAAAATCGTAGCAGAAAAATTAAATGCGAACCTCTACATCCTTCCCAGTTCTGTCCATGAAGTTTTGATAGTGCCCGAAAGCAGTAGCACAAGTGCAGAAGAACTGTACCAGATGGTTTGTAAGGTCAATCGTACAGAAGTAAGTGTGGATGATTTCCTGACAGACAACGTGTATTACTATAATCGTGAGAAAAACACCCTGAATGCGTTTGTAGAAGCAGAGTAATAAAGACCACCTACAGTGATTGATTGCTGTAAGTGGTTGTTTGTTTCGTATACTTAATTTCTTGACTATACTCAACAGATTGACTATAATATAGAAAGCTACAAAAATCTTATTTTAGAGGAGAAATAAAATGAAAAGAAAACTAATGATGGTAAGTATGATGGCGATTCTCTCTCTGAGTTTGTTTGCCTGCGGCAGCAAAGATACTACAAGCAGCAGTAATGGCAGTGCAAGAACAAACACAGAAAAAGAAGCTGACACAAAGAATGAAAACGTTGGCACATTTAGCCAGTTGTTTACAAACAATGATGTAAGTGTCTGGTATTCCTGCGAGGCAATTGACAAGGAAGATACACCGAGCGTTTATGTGATATATGGAGATGGAACTTATCTTAAAGTGGGAGAGCAAAAGAGCAAGACATTTGCAGAGTTATCGAAAATGACCGATGAAGAGATCATTTCATGGGTAGAGGATGATTGGAATGGCAGGAATAAAGCCTTGATGTATTATCAGCAACACACGGATGAACTTGAAGATGATGCAAGAAATTCATTACCGGATTCGGAGGACAGAGATAGCATTATAATAGTAGCATCCAGTGCTGCATATAGGGAAATCAGCGGAACGGAAGGTGGAGAAGGAGCAGACCCAGATTTCCTAAATCGTGTGCGAGATCAGGTAGATGCTGCAAAAGATTACATTGTGAATGAAGTAAATACGAGATTGGCGGCAGACGGCGGCATTCCGAAACCCCGTTACGGCTTCTCTGCTTATACAGATGCATCGGGAAACAATGTGGATAAGGAAGTATTGGCTTTAGAGGGGGAAAACCGGAAAGCGGTTACCAGCACCGATAAGATAAAATCGGGCGATGTCTATGATTCACATTATAGCGGATTCCTGACATATGATGGAGATTATTTCCTGATGAGAATGGAGGGGGACATGGCGTTTGCATTTGATGAGATCGGTGCAGATGGCATTTCCGTAGATGAAGATGTAGTTTTCGAATGATTTTCATAAAACAAAAAAACGGCAGGGGCGTTAGCTCCTGTCGATTTTACTTTGTCTTATCATGTTCAATAATGTCAGAAACAGGACAATCGAGGATGTAGCAGAGCACATCGAGTGTCTTTGTAGTGATTGCTTCCCCCTTTTTCATGCGATGAATGGTATTGGCGGAAACACCGTGCTTAAAAATCAGCTCGTATTCTGTCATGTTCTTACGAAGTAAGGTGTCAAAGAAAGGCTTGTATGATATCATGTTGTTAGATTGAACCTCCTATCAAATATTATAAAAAGATTATCATACTTAATTTCTTGACTATACCTAATATATTGACTATAATGTAAGAACGATAGAGAACGATCACATGAAAACAAAAGTTAATCGCTCGAAATAAATTCTCTCAACGAAAGCGAGGAAAACCAACTATGAAACACAGAACACACAAACCTACTGCGAAAGCCGTAGCAGCAATCCTTTGCGCAGCACTGATGCTGACCGCATGTGGCAGCAAGGAAACAACCAGTAACGAAACTGCCAGCACAGAGACCACCTCTGTAGAATCCACTGAAATAACAACCACAGAAGCCGCTACTACAGAGCCTACCGTAGAGCCGACTGAAGCCCCTATGGAATCAGAAACAGTTCCCACAGAGACTGCTCCTGCAGAATCTCCCGCACCTGCCGTGGAACCCACAGCAGAACCCGTAGAATCTACTGCTGTAAGCACAGGGTATACTTATTCGGAACTTAACCAGACCATGTATGCAAAGTCCGCAGTAAACGTCAGAGACCTGCCCAGTACCGATGGTAAGAAGATTGGCAGCCTGAAAGCCAGCCAGGAAATCACCGTTACGGGTAAATGCGACCAGACTGGATGGTATCGCTTTGAATTGAATGGCACCACTGGTTATGTAAGTGACAAGTACATCGTATCTGAAAAGCCTGCTGTGAATACCGTTGCGGCAAATGCCACAACAGCTGGTAACAGCAATACTGCTGGAAATACCACACAGCAGAATACCGCAGCACCTGCTGCAACACCTGCGCCTGCACAGACAACTACGACAGGAAGTTCAGAACCTTACTTCGACCGTACCGTAGCAGAACAGGTATTCGCACTGGTCAATAGCGACCGTGTAGCAAACGGACTGCCTGCCCTGACATGGAATGAAGATATGTACAACATTGCCGTACAGCGATGCTACGAAGGTGCCGCAGGTGACATTCATGGTATGATGCGTAACGGAACCAGCGAGAACAGGACAGAAGGTCAGATGGGTGACGATAGCGTACAGAAAATCTACCAGTCATGGTACAACAGTACAGCTCACCGTAACAACTATCTGAACGCAAGCTACACATCAGGTGCAGTAGCCGTATATGCGCAGCCTTGCCCTATCGAAGGACTGGGTGGTCCTGCGACAGTAGTTTATCAGGTATTCACCTGGGATAACACCGCAGCAAACAGCTCCGTAACCATCAACACTCCTGTAACAGAAAACTCCGTCGCAGCAGCCCCTAAGACTGCCGACGAAAACACCGACACCACATCCTCCAACGTAGGCTGGTCGATGACCCCGCCCACGCAGGAAGACGGCTTGAAGAAGTGGCAGGAGCAGAACCCTGATGCGGAAGTGTCGTTCGGAAATTAAATAACAAGAACCAAGGCGGACGCTGATGCGTCCGCTTTTCCTATTTTACGGAAGGTCTGCTGTACAGACCGGGTGCAATACGAAAAAGAAAGGCTGTCGTTAGACAGAATGGTAAAGAATTATGGATCGAGATATGGACTTATGGAATGCTCTACAGAAGCACATGGGGCATAATGTGAAAATCACGTTCGAGGGTGCGGAAGATAACCCCGAAAATATCTTACTGCAATGTGAGGACTGCCATTTCGATATTTTGAGTGCTGACATTGAGACCGTGTGTGCGAGAGAGGATTGTTGACAAAGGAATAAGGAAAAGCATACCGCAAAGAATAATAGCATACTCCATTGACTGCATAACAAAATTTGTGTATAATTTTACTATCACAGAAGGAGGTGCTTTTATGCCGACCATTAAATCAAGTGCTGACTTGCGGAACAATTATAATGAAATATCGACCTACTGTCATAACTACCCGGAACCTGTTTTTATTACGAAGAATGGAAAAGGTGACCTTGCTGTAATGAGCATTGAGGCATACGAAGAATTAACCAGCCGCTTTGAACTATATAGCCAGATTAAGGAAGGAATGGACGATATTGCCGCTGGCAATACCAGACCGTTTCAAGAAGCCATGGCTGACATTCGGAGCCGCCGCAGAAGATGAATTATCAGGTACACATCACCAAAACTGCGGAGCATGACATTGCGAAAGCAGCAGATTACATCGAATTTGTCTTGAAGAACCCACAGGCAGCAGACCATCTGTTGGATGTTGCAACGGAAAAAATCGGTGAACTGACCCAGATGCCGGAAAAACTACAGCTGGTGGATGATCCTGTTTTGGCTGGGTGGGGAATCCGATTTATTATGGTAAACAATTATCTTGCGTTTTATACCATAGACGAAGACAAGAAGGTGGTAATCATTGTACGTTTTCTTTATCAAAAAAGCAACTGGAACACCATTCTTCGACAAGGATTTTCACTCATTTAAGGAACCTGCTTTTGCAGGTTCTTTTTTTGCAGTCCGCCGGACTGCCGACAGGGTGCTTGGAAGGAGTGTGGCAAATATGAGGAAGAGAATGCTTTCAGGTATCAGAGACTTATGGATTGTCCTGTTCTGTCTGACGGAGAGAACGTTATTACAGATTATTCTTGCAGTACCCGTTCCGGTCAGAATGGTTCTTGTGGGAGTACTGGCAGCAAAGTATGTAGAGTGTCTGTTCTGTACAAGCCTTAGTATGACAATCCTTACCGTTGTGATGACGGTCTTTGTCGCAACAAATATCAAGAAGTGGAACGCAGAATTTCAGATCATATATGCGATGGCAAGAATCAGAAAGCGTTCACGGAAAAAGGTATATAATTTTATTTAGAATAAAGAATCTACGGGCAGCCGAAAGGCCGCCCATTTTTTTAGGCAGGTAATGTACCACCTTTGGGCGCAGAATGAGCCACGGATTGTACCAGGTCTGGGTTGAACTTTTCCGGGTCAGAGAATGTACCACTTTTGGGTTTATTTTGGTACATTTCCTGTACCGGAAGTGGAACAGAAAAACAGATACCCAAAAATGGAACAATGATGTACCGAAACAGTCCCAGACTTGGTACAATCATTGTACCAAAAAGGAAAGAACAGGCATTCCCTGCATTTGTGTACCAATATGCGCCCAAGATTGACCCAAATCTGGGCGGAAACTGGTACATGGAATGGTTCACTTTTGAAAGAAAAAGGTATGGCACGATGCACAGAACGACCGGCAGCGGTCACATATTTTTAGAAGGTTCCCGTAAGGGAACTTATTTTTTAGGGCAAGCTGCGCAGAACCTTACGGTGCAGTTTAAGGTCTGCGTAAAGAACTTTCTTGTAAACATTGTTTACAAATTTTGCAAATAACGTCCCGTTTACACGTCGTCACAGACCCCTACGGCTTGTAAACAAGTTCGCTTAAAAAATGCCCGTTTTACGGGCGTTCTGGCACTCTCGTTTACAGCTGTAAACAATGTTTACAGAAAAGTGCCAATATTCTGACGACTCGTTTACAGGCTCAAACCCGCATAGTTACGGGGTTTTCGCAGAAATCTCATTGCTTTCTCCGCTAAAGGCTCCGGAAAGCAAAAAGGGCATAAGTAGAGCTGACGCAGCTTCGCTGCGGTCGGCATAGCCGACGGCTCTACTTACTGCGCTTCGCTTGCCCTTGAAACGTCCACCGGACGTTCCTGCGGGTGCCCTGAAACAAGCAGAGCTTGTTACATCTGCGATGTAAATAAATGAAAAATGCTTTTAAAAAGAGACCTAAAAAAATAAGAGAAGCTACACCTTACGGCAGACTTATTTTTCACAAAATCATTTTCCAAAAGATAAGCAGAGAAGAAAGGCTCGAAAAAACAGTTGTACCAACGAGTGGTTGTAGGAAGAATATTTGACATCCTGTGTCGGAACATTCATAATAAAATACAGGATAAAAGTAAGGGAAAGCGAAAGGAGAAAGCAGCATGGAATTAGAGAAGTTTGAGGAAGTATATCAGGTACTGGAAGCACAGAAGGAAAAGGACGAGACTGCCGCAGAACTGTATGCAGATGTAAAAGAGTTTGCCTACAAGTATGCAACGATGCGGTATCGGTTCAGCGAAATGAGCAGAGAAGAGAAAGCCGAGAACGACAGCTACCGCACCAGTCAGCACAACCGGTTCATGGACAGTGTCCGTATCTATTTCCGTTATCTACAGAACAACGGGGTGAATGTGCCGGACATCAGCAAGCTGGAAGCGGATCGGAAGATTTTCGGTAATTTTGCCTGCTACTATATTTTCCGCATTGAGTGTGAACAGGCATAGAGAAAAGCCTGTTCCCCCAAAAACCGCCCATCCTCTTGACAAAACCGAAAAAGTGTGCTAATTTCTGAGTAGGTTGAGACATCAAGTTACTTGTGTCTCTTTTTTTGACTGATAATTCAGGAAAAGAAGAGATCAGGTTCAGATGTATGTTTCAACTTTGGGAAAGTGCAAAAAGAAATTTAAACATACATCTGGGTTTGTTTTAGAAACAAGTCGGATGTATGTTTTTTTATGAAATCAGACGGCGGTGCAGACTATCAAAAAACGGATGCAAAGGAGAAAAACGGATGAGCGGCAACACGCAAAAAGAAGAAGTCTACAGAACAGCAATGCGGATTTGCAGAATGTGGGGAGTGGCAGAAACTTTGGATAGCGGGATACCGCCTTATGAAACTCCAATATCTACACAGTCTGCGGAGAATGAAAAACTGGTTCTGCAATGGGCAGAAGAATATGTACAGCTACGTGAGAATGGCGAAGAACTCTGGAGATTCTTTGAAAAGAAGATAAAGAATCTACGCAAGCCGGAGCAGAACTAGCAGCATTATCATTTCTGCAGGGGAATTATCATTTCCTTATCAGTTATTTATCATTATAATCTACAGTCAAAGGAGCAAAAAAACTCATATATGAATATTTTTTTGTGATATTATCAGTTTATCATTTTCTATCAGTAATTAAACATAATGTAGATAAGAACGGACTATACTACAGTAAAAAAGTTTTTTACTGTAGGTGATAAACTGATAAAATGATAAAGCCGTTGCTGACTGTAGATTTTGATAAATAATAGAAACATTCTTGCTCTTTTCTAGCATCTGCTGAGGGTCTTGAACCCGGCAGCGTAGATTATCAAAATATCAGATTCTTTTGCAAATTTCTTCAAATCTATTGACAAATTGACCTAAATATGGTATATTCTGTGTAGCTTGAAACAAAACGTGAAAAAGGTTTTTGTTTCTTTTTTTTTTGCTTTTTTTTAAAAGCAAGAAGAAAAGAAACAAGATGTATGTTTCAAGCTTTTACAATTACAAAAGCAAGATGCACCTGCCTTATCTGAATGAAAAGCAGTACGCATAGATACGGAACATACATCAGAATCTGTTCAAATGAACGGGTTCAAGATGGCTGTTCCGTTTTTTTATGCGACGGCAACAGCAAGAAACTATTAACCATTTTTTCAGAAAGGAAGGAAAACAATTATGAAAGACAAAGACATTGCACAAACAGATGTAACCGGTGCTCCGGGGAACACAGGAGCAAGTAACGAAAATGGGGAAGTTGATATAGGGGATGTATATAGCAACGAGGATTCTTTCTGCTATACCGAAGAACAGTCATACGATGAAGAACCGCCATTTGAAGATTTTGACCCACCATATGCCATGCATATACCCCGGCTAGAGTATATGACGGAAGAAGAAAAGAAGAAGACATTGTCATATTTTGCAGATAGAGTGCAAACAACTCTAGGTGATTTTATTGAACTTGAGACAGAGTACGCAATTGCATATGCTAAGCAATTTCCTCTGCCACCTACAGCTGATGATGCAAAGGGGTTGGCAGGAGCACTTTTGGAAGCAATAACGTTAGATATACTGGGTGTAAATCCAGAGCGTCCAGAAGAAACAAGAATGAAATGTATTCAAACTTTGCCAGAAATATCATTGTGTAAAATAGCAATAGAATTGGAATATGTCAGGCTATTAAAATTTTCAGAAACAGCAGAACGGAATGATTGTCGGTTGGGAATTTATTGCTTCGATGGAGTAAATAAAGGCATTTATGACCTGGATGAAAATGCAATCAGGAGTGTAATCAGAAAATATCGTTATGACATTAAAGAAAGCGCAATGAATAATATTTTCAAAATGTTAGTAGAGATGGCGCCTGTGGTTGAAGTGGGAAAATATCGAAATCTAATCCCGGTCAACAATGGAATTTATGATTATGATAAGAAAATTCTGATGCCGTTTTCCCCAGACTATATTTTCACATCCAAGTGCAGGGTGGATTTTGATTATGCGGCTACCAATGTAGTTATCCATAATGATGACGATGGCACGGACTGGGATGTAGACAGTTGGGTACATGAGCTTACGGACGACCCACAGGTGGAAAAACTGATATGGCAGATAATAGGAGCGGTGATTCGTCCTAATGTGCGGTGGGATAAAGTTGTTATGCCTTATTCCACAAAAGGAAATAACGGTAAAGGAACCCTGTGCAGGTTACTGCGGAATCTTTGTGGAGAAGGAAACTATACATCTATCGCTATCAATGACATGAGCAAGAACTTCCGCTTAGCACCACTGCTTAGTGCATCTGCGGTTATTGTGGATGAGAACAATGTAACGGGGTACTTGGATGATGCGTCCACCTTTAAGGCACTGATTACAGGCGATAAAGTACAGATTGAAGCAAAATATAAAAATCCTGTAGATTTTCGGTTCTCAGGTTTAATGGTACAGTGCGTGAATTTTTTGCCACGGGTAAATGATAAAACCTCATCATTTTACCGAAGAATCCTGATGGTTCCGTTTGAAAAGTGTTTTACAGGGGCGGAACGAAAGTACATAAAAGATGATTATTTGAACAGACAGGAAGTCTTGGAATATGTTCTCTGTAAAGTGCTGGAAAAGATTCCTTCCTACTATGAATTTGATGTGCCGGATGCCTGTACAAGACTTTTGGATGACTACAAGACCTTCAATGACCCTGTCAGACAGTTCGCAGAGGAAATGCTGCCGGAATTGAAATGGCAGCTGGTTCCTAATAAATTTTTATACGACCTTTTCAAGGCTTGGTATGAGGAAAATATTCCCTCTGGCAGGGTACAGGGGAAGAACTCATTTCTACAGGAATTTAAAGATGTCATTGCAGAACGTGACGACTGGAAAGCCACGGGCAGCAGCGTTCCGACACAGGGGTACAGCTTTGGCAGTGAGCCGCTAATCATTCGCTATAATCTTACAAAATGGATGAATGATGCCTACAGGGGAACCGATGCGGCTATGATATGCACCCCATCAATGGATACGATTAAGTCTTCCGTCAGCGGAATCATAAGGACAACGAATGTTGTGGCAGTGGAAGAGGATGAGGACAAGCCTTTTTCAGATAAGGAGGAATCGGTATGATGCAGGAATGTTACATTAAGGTCGCAGGAGTATACAAGGGGCTGAAAGAACTGCAAAAAGAGCTTGGGGAGGATTACAGAATTGTTATCTTCGACGGCGAGAGAGTCATCTACAGGGATTTTGGCAATGGCTACGATATCGAAATATCCCGGATGAATACCAACAAAAAGAATGCCAAAGGTACTATCTACATCTGGGAAGATAGAAAACGCTATGTACGGGCATACAGGCTGGTTCCAAGAGACCGTATGAAACAGACGCTTATGGAGATTGAAGCCATGATGCCGACATTTGTTAAGCCGTGCTGGACATTGGAAGAGGCTGTTATCTGTAGTGGACGTTCAAAGGAGCGGCTATTGGAACTTGCCAAGGAGCATCCCAGGGTGCTTGCGGATAGTGAAAGTATGATTTTTGATAAGGATGAATTATTATCCTATATCTTCTATTAAATAGTATTCCCTGTCCTGCATTGCTGCCCGTAGGGTCGCATCTTTCAAAAGCATAGTAAAACCTGCTTCGCACCGCTGTAAGCGGCGTTGGGTTTGACAATGCTTTTGGAAGGATGCGGGAGGGTAACCAAGCAATGCAATGAGGGGGGTATGTGGATGCCACAAAATAAAATGATGTTGGTACACCATTTTTTTACAAAGGAACAGATAAGTCAAATCATAGGAAAAGGAGAAAAACAAATGAATGAAAAAACCGGAACGATAAGCATACAGCGCTCTTTAAAATATGTCGGATTGGACATGGTGGCAGTAGGAAGTCTGAAAGACGGTTATGTCATAACCCGACAGCAATATGTGAAAGTCTGGCTGACACCGTACCGCAAATTTTCCCAACATGACATGGCGCTTATGTTAATAGAAATTTTGCGTGAACGGAAGATGCTAAACGAAGCAACTTACAGAAAAATTCAGAGGAAGTACGGAGGAAAAAAATGAGATGGATATGATGGTAAAAGAGAGACCACGTAGAGTATGCTTTTACGGAAGAGTTTCCACGGAGCATGAGGCACAGACCAATGCGTTGGAAAATCAGATGGAATGGTACAATGAACTACTGAAACGTCATGAGAACTGGACGCTGACGGGAAGTTATATTGACAAGGGCATTACAGGAACGCTGGCAAAGAAGCGGACACATTTTTTGAAAATGATTAAGGATGCCGAAAATGGTGATTTTGATCTGATCGTTACCAGAGAGGTCTGTAGATTCGCAAGAAATACGGTAGACACACTGGCATACACAAGACAGCTAAAGAAGTTCGGTGTAGAAGTCTATTTCGTCAATGACAATATCTGGACATTTGACAATGACGGAGAATTGCGGCTTTCTATTATGGCTGCACTGGCACAGGAAGAGTCGAGGAAGGTTTCGGAACGTGTACTGGCAGGACAGGAAATCAGCAGAAAGAAGGGTGTATTATATGGCAACGGAAATATTCTCGGATACCGTCTGGTACGAAACATAAATGAAGACGGAAAATGGAACCCGGAAGAGAATACTTACAAGATAGAGCCGGAGCAGGCGGAAACTGTGCAGATGATTTACGATATGTGTTGTGACGGTATGGGATATCTACAGATAAGTAAGGAACTGGAACGTAGGAAGAGAAAGGATGGTGCCGGAAATGTGAGTTGGTGTTCTTCCAAAATCGGAAGAATTCTACATAACAAGACCTATGCCGGATACAAAGGCTATCGGAAGTCCTACACTACGGACTATCTTGACCATGACCGAGCCAAAAATCTGGACAGAGAAAGCTACCAGTATGTAAAAGGAAACTGGGAGCCGATTATATCGGAAGAGCAGTGGAACCGTGTACAGAAAATCTGTGCGGATAAGACGAAGACAGTGGGTGACCATACGATGGGAAAGAAGCCGACAGACAATGTATGGCTGAACAAGTTACGGTGTTCCTGTGCCGCACATTCCAAATATCGAAAGAACAAATGGCGCACGAATAAAAACACAGGAGAAACGGTGTTTGGGTATCAGTGCTATAGTCAGCTGAATAAAGGTAGTTATAAGTTCCGAAAGGAGAACGGACTGCCTACGGAAGGCTACTGTAACATTTCCATGATTGGAGAATGGAAGTTAGAGCTTATGGCGAAGATATTGTTGCAGATGCTGTGGACTGACCGAACGGGTGCAGTACAGGAAGCTGTCGATATGATTAGAGAGTGCTACACCGAAGACAACCAGACAGATAACAGGAAGGAACAACTGGCAGTACAATCACAGGTGGACAAGTACACGAAGCGTCTGGGGAATCTGTTGGAACTGCGTGTGGATGGTGAAATCAGCAAAGACGAATACCAGCGCATGAAAGCCGAGACGGAAGAAAAGATAGCAACTTATAAAATGCAACTCTTGCAATTTGACCAGGAGACCGATATACTACCAGATATAGAAACACAGATTTCACAGATGGAGGAAACGCTGAAACAGTACATAGATTTTTCAGACAAGAATGTTCCGAGAGAAATTCTGGAAAAGCTTTTGGTGCAGGTGATTCCTTGTCAAAACCACAGGTTTGTCTGGATATTTAATCTGCTGGATAGAGAGAATGAGATGCTGTGCAGTATGGATGGAAGGAAGAATGCCCCGATATTCAGCTGGTTTGAAGAAAGTCCTACCCTGTTTTCAACACAGCACAGGCTGCTATTGCTGATAAGTAGGATCCGACTATATTGAAATATTAGAGAAGGTATTACAATATAAGAAAACCCATGGTTCGTAAGAATCATGGGTCAGACTGTAGGAGTCTGTGAAAGTTTTTCTGTAAATAAGTATTAGCTAATAGGTCTTCTATGATA
>ERZ791907.360-NODE-360-length-53129-cov-6.372913_pt1 | contig 53129 bp, 41 predicted proteins | sample MGYA00510145_ERZ791907 | MGnify/ENA primary metagenome ERZ791907 (study PRJEB30046, sample SAMN00792089) | human gut metagenome | study: EMG produced TPA metagenomics assembly of the A metagenome-wide association study of gut microbiota in type 2... | reverse complement strand
AATGGATGATACCTTGCTAAACCGGGACATCTCAGACACTCCTTCAGGCATGTATGCATCAGAGACGTTACAAAATAAGAAATCACGCAAAAACATTGCGTTCTGCGGCAATCAACTTAGTTCTCTGATGGCAGAACAATTTCGTCTCTCGGCTGCAAAATATTTCATTTATTGCTGACATAATGAGCACAATGTGAGCCTAAAGCAATAGTGGGTAGGCAAAGTTGGGTGTGATTACCGGATCATTTCGAGGATCAGTTGTTTGGATGCATACTTTTCTGCTTCATCGTCACATTGGTTCAGTGCGTTCATCATGTAGTCCGCGATCTCCTGTGCACTCTTGAAAAAGGTTGGTAATTTTTCCACAGTGGCGGCCATGATGGCACGGCGAAACATACGGCTGCGTCCTTGAAATAACTCTTTCAGTTCACTAAGCAGTTTTTCTGTTTCCTGCTCTGCGATCTCTGCCGTAACGGTCCCTGCTGATTCCTGACTCTCCAATGGTGCAAAGACACTGCTCGAATTAAGCTGAGACAAATGATGCAGTTTGATAAAAGCATCACTAAGCCCTGCTGCCTCAATTTCCTCTGCTCGTCCTTCCAATAGTTCATCCAGTGCCGCTTCCGCTACATTAACAGACTGATATAACTTTTCCTGTTGTCCTTCAACCGCAGGAAGCTTCTCGGCAAGCCAATTTAAGCGATCCTCTTCTGTCAAAAGATCCTCCCTCTGCCAAAGATCAATCTCTTTTTCCAAAAAGAGTGCATTGATGCCTCGGATCACATCATCTACTACCGTCATTTTCTCTTCATCAACACAATAAGGTTCTGTCACCACTAACGTATACACACCATTGATAATCTGTCCAATCTGCATATACAGATCAGATAGATCATTGAGCTTTGAAGCACTGACTCGTACTTTTTCTGCGTACAATTCATATAATGTGCGATCCATATGCTCGTAGTCTGCTTCCATCAATTCCTGAAGCACACCGGCAAATTCCGTAAAATACTGTTCCTGTGCAGGATGCTTATACAACATGGCACTGGTACGGAACATATACAAAAATCCCTCCAATGATTCTATCTCACTGCCCTTATAAACGGAAATACAGTTTTTGATCAGATCAAAATAATGAGAACGGGTCATTCGCATCGGAAGCTGTCCCAGTACCACGCGTAAATTATCATTGATCGTCACATTATCATTTGAACCAAAGATAAAATTCATAACCTCCTGTGCAAATGCAGTGTCTTCCGGCAAAACTTCTTTCTCATCAAACCGATATTGAATACGGTTTAAAATATATTCATATATGACAAAGCAGTCCACATATCCGGTCAACACCTGCATACGGTCGATCACTTCCGTACGCATTGCTAAAATATGATCGACCAACTGTTTTCTCTGTGTATCATCCAATGTATCAGACATCGCCTGTCCCACTGTCTCATTCAAAGAAGTGATCATTTCCTTTGCCATCGCAATATATGGGTTGATATCTTCTGTGACCACCTCGTAAAACATGTAATATTCCATCATCAATTTGATCCTTGTATATCCATCATGAAGGATCATGCTCTGCTTCAGATACTCTGGTAACAGATCCCCAACTTCTTTATTACTATGTAATTTATTGACACACTCTCGTAACTTATTGCTCATATTTTTACCTTTCTATTCCGTGATGACCTGACATCCATATTCTGTCAGATCATCAAATTTATGACATTTTTACCACCCTGTTCCTGATCAAATTACCAAGTCTGTAACAATACCCAACTATCAAACCATTTCAAATACTTGGTTGCAAATGCCGGATCGATCGCAAGCCCGGACAACACCGGATAAAATAGGATAAATAACCCGATCGCACAGGCAACATAGACATAGATCGCCGGTTTGATCTTTGGTTTCCATTGTGCCAGCTTAAAGAAACTGTATCCCACCATAGCGGCAACGAAAGGTACGCTTGGAAAATAATGATAAATAAATACCACACGGCTTACCAAGAACCAAGGTGCATACTGCGACAGATACCCGATCAGCAAAAATCCGGCCTTACGGTCTTTCTCTTTCCACAGCAGATACAGCATATAAAACGCTGCCGGAATGCCGGCCCACCAAACAAGTGGATTACCAAAGGCACTGATACCCTCACGCAGATTGCCAATCGTTCCGGAATAATACCAGATCGGTCTTGTCATGATCGGCCACTCATACCATTTGGAAGAATACGGATGATCCGCTTTCAAAGCAGAGTGATAATCGAACATCGTTTTCTGTGCATTGATCACGCGCGTCAATAAGTTATGGTCTGTTCCATCATTAAATGGAATATAAGACAATATATAAATGATCGCCGGAACTGCCACAAAAAAGACGCAACAGAATCCAATCGTCTTCCAAAAATAACTGCTAAAATGATCAATAATATACGCATGTGAAATACCATTCGTCTGACCGCGTGGTGTCTTGCAGGCAATGACATATTCACGATATCTGCGATACATATGCAGGAAGAACAATATACACAGACCTACCGAGGAATAAATTCCGGTCCACTTACTGGCCCAGCTAAGCCCCATTGCAACACCGCAAAGTCCAAGCGGTATGAATGTCTTTTGCAGCTTTGTGTCGTAAAAACTCTTCTGCAGATAGCAGTACATGAAGTAATACGACAACATAATAAACAGTGTAACAAACACATCGATCGTCGCTATTCTTGTCTGCACGAAATGCATAAAGTCAAACGCAAACAATAACGTTGTCACAATGCTGATCCATTCCTTGTTGAAGAAACGTTTGGCAAACAAATAAATGATCGGAACCATAAATACTCCGAATAAGGTTCCCATAAAACGCCATCCGAATGGATTCATTCCAAACATGAGTACACCGCAGGCGATGAATATTTTACCAAGTGGCGGATGCGTGTTTTCATAACAGTACAGCTTATGTATCATCTCGTATGCCGTACGTCCATGATAGATCTCATCAAAGTACGTACCGTTCATTGCACTGGCACGTCCCTCAAATTCATCCTGCTCATCAAACAAATTCTTATACTCATCTCGATTCACAGGCTCCAATTTTTTGCCATTGCTATCCAAGAACACAAGCTCTAACAGACTATCCTCGTAATTATCCTCCGTCGGAGAAATTTTGACATATCTTGCCTGAACATTCAAGGTAAGACTGTTCCAGCAAAATACAGAACCTGCATCCCAATAGCTCTGCGTATTACCATTGTCATCTGTAACACCGGTCGAAAATGTTGTATAACCGGAATCCTTATTGTTACTGTATTCAATGTTATAGTGCGGATTATTTTCATACCCCAGATAATCCCATAACTGTGAAATGTTGGTAGTTTCACCGAAATCAAGAACGATCGCTCCTTCTTTCACAGCAGAATATGCTGTTTCCGGCGCCGACATATTCCCCAGACGCGCAAATGCTACCACTGCGTAGATCAATGTGATCACTGCCATTGCGATCCAGTCAACTTTCGTCATCTTGCTGAGCGTTACAGAACGGGCGATCTTTCCCTCTGATTCCTTTTTGCTTACATTGTTACGTGCATTATTCGCACGCGTATTCTTACGTCCTGCCTGTGCAGTCCGTCCGGTCGAAGTACGCGCGATCTCACCCTCTGACAAATAACCGTTAAAGCATGTCAACGCTACATATACCATGTAGCCAAATACGATCACCATACCGGCTGCAATTGCTAAGGTCACCGGTTCCTTGGCGTTAAAATTATTCAGATCATACACAAACTCAACATGTGCCATATTGAAAAATGCCATTCCTGACAACCCGGTAAATAAATAGGCAATCTCACGTTTCGGACGCATCGCAAATGCAAACAACAGCATAATGATCGCCGGATACACATAACGCTCATGCATGCGAACTGACAGCAAAAACATTCCTGTTACGATAAATGCCCCGACAAAATAGTAACGTGCCGGATTATTTTTTGCACGGAAATGAAGCCAGGTAGCTGCTGCCACGATCAAAATAATAAAAATAGTTCCCCAAGTCTGATACGTGATACCCATAAAGTGTTTCGTCTGTTCGGCCCAGTTTTGTCCAAACAATGTCCAAATATTATAAGCATTTACACTGGCAAATTTGTAAGATGCCAATGTCTCCGTATACTGTGATAACGCATCCTTAAATCCGAACGGGAGCATCAGCAGGGCGATCATCGCAATCGCAGCCAGACCAAGCCCCAGATTCTTCCAAAAATTCTTCCAGTCAAAGCCGTCTAAAAACACCTGATCGATAATGCCATAGATCAATACCGGTGTAAAAATAAGAGACTGCGGTTTTACCAATACTGCAACCGCAAATACAAAATACGACGGGATCAGCTTACGCTCTGTCACCAAATAGATCATTAATACAACGAAAAAGGTAAATACTGCATCTGTCTGTCCCCAGATTGCTCCATCGAGCAGTACCGCCGGTGCAAACAGATAGATTGCTGTTAAGATTCCCGCACCCTTCTGCGTCCAACGCTTTCCGGCAATGCGAAACAGCAGGTAAGCCGTGGCAAGATCGGCAATGATTGCCGGTGTCTTAGTAAGCATCACGCTAAGCGTAGAATTCCAAGCCACCCCAAGTACATGACGGATCGCACCGACCATATACAGAATATACATATATCCAGGTGGATAGTCTGTAAAAGAATCTGAAGAATAAAAATTACCAATCCCGTCCTTAAAGATCATGTCCCCCCAAGCGATAAAACAGTTCATATCCGTTTCATTGCCAAAATATTTTGCTGCCGCAATATAGCGAACGATCAATGCGACCGCCATGATCACCATAAAAAGAATACCCGTCTCCGGAACCTCCTGTACCTGGTATTTCTTCTTCTTTCCTTTTGGTGCTACTTTAATGCGCTCACACGAATCCATTGCAACAAAGCCATAGATCGTTGCGGCCGCAGCCAAAATAGCAATAACTGTAATTGCTGTCATTTCAACCTTCCTCCTAAATAATTACATGTATTTTTTGACATGCTGATGTGTAAATAAATGATCCGCACAATATTCATAATTGCCCTCACATTTGGAGCAGTAACGAAATTCCAGATCCGGAAATTCCTCCTGAGTCCTGCCACAAATTGCACAGCGATGCACAATACGCTGTCCGGCACCCGCTGCTTTCATCTTCTTCTTAAAACCTCTTCGTCTCCTCTGCTCTCCATATGACATCCGCTTGTAATCCCGCGTCATGAAGAAGAACAGTAAGAAGTTCCCCATTGCTACGATAACCGCAAACGCCTGACTAATATGCATCCAGCCATACGCCTGTGCCTGTGCTCCATACACGGCTGTCATTCCCATCATGCGAAAACCTGCCACAAAATTGCCCACTATCAAATAGCACATATAAATCGCATCCAATAGCGCAAGCCATTTTACTTTGATCGGAAGCACAAAATACAAAAGTAACTCCGTGTCCGGCTGGATCAGTGCAAAAGCAAAGAACATCGCCCAGTAAACATACTGAAAACCGGAATCATAAATTGCAATATGAAACGGACATAAATACAGGATCAGTGCTGCAATAATATTTAACAGATAACCACTAAAGAAATACATGTTAAATCGAAACGTTCCCCAGGCCCGTTCCAAAGATCGTCCAAACAAGAAAAACAGATTAACCTGGATCACCAAAAACAACACGCTGAGTACAAAGGACGTGCTGCCGCTAAAGCCGTACGGTTCCAGCAAATACGTAAACAATCTCCAGACTTGTCCATGCGCCACCTTGCTCATATCCAGACAAAGCCAGTTATAATAAATATCAAACGGTATTATCCCAAAATTTGTCAGCATCTCTAACAAAGCACCGAGACAATATGCACCAACTACGTAACGTGTCAAGTCAGGGATCGCATACTTTCCAAATTTGCGTTCCATCTTATTTAACCATTGTATCATATACTTGTCCTTTCTATGCCTGATATTTTCCCTGCAAAAACCCATCTGTTCACAGGATATTTTACATGCAATTCAAAAATGTACTACAGCGTATTTTTACAGCAATCGAAAAGAACGCCATAGTACATTTTATTATAGTGTGACGCGTATTCTTTGTCAATTGGATTCCCCGTCCGCAAGCGGGTGTATCCTGCGACAAAATATGCTATTTACAACAGGCTGCATCTCTGCTATTTACGATATGCAATACCTGGCAGCAGCATGACGTCCTCTGGCTCATTCTGCTCCAAAAAATCATTCAGCGAAACGTTCATTCTCTGTAAGAAAGACTGTAGGGAATCTCCCTGCTCGGTCACATACCTGTCATCATAGGGAACTGTCGTGTCAAACTCCCGCGTCATTTCATGGGATTGTCTCTCCTGATCTTCTTCGGAACGGTCAGCATCAACGGAAGTCTCTGCGATATTTTCCTGCACGTCCGGTGTCATCTCCTCCTGTCCGTTACCCATCCGCGGCATGATCAGATCTATATTGCATCCATCTGCTTTTTTTCCCGGAATGCAAACGGTATCACCCGGCTGTAGATTATATACATCTACATAAGGATTGGCACGTAACATCACTTCCAGCGGGACATGATATCTTCGGCTCAAAGCGTACAGTGTATCTCCTTTCTTTATCATATGCATATGTCCATTACAATACTCATGATTCATGGTGTATTCACCTTATGCCTTTATTTGCTACAGTATATTCTGCTTTCCGTGAAATGGTGACTCTACTCGCAGCCGCGGATCCGGATCTCACTCCACAAAAGCAAAAAATGTTTATTGCATTCCTCTCATAATAGCATTATAATAGGAAAATGCGACGAATTTTTGTGCCTCGCAAATCAAGCACAAACTCATAATTTATCGTTGCTGACATACCATTAGAAACTAAGAGTAATACAAGATACTAGATGGAGGGTATTTATGAAATTACACATGAATACATTGGGAATCGATATCGGTTCCACAACCGTAAAAATTGCGCTGTTAAATAAAGATGGCGAAATTATTTTTTCCGATTATCAACGGCACTATGCCAACATCCAGGAAACTCTTGCTGCTATTATTGAAAAAGCCTATGATGAATTTGGTGATCTGCCGGTTGCTCCGGTCATTACCGGATCCGGTGGACTGACGCTGTCCAAATATCTGAACGTTCCTTTCGTACAGGAGGTAGTAGCAGTTGCAACATCACTCAAAGATTACGCCCCTCACACCGATGTCGCCATCGAATTAGGCGGGGAAGACGCTAAAATCATATATTTTACCGGTGGTATCGACCAGCGTATGAACGGAATTTGCGCCGGTGGTACCGGGTCCTTTATTGACCAAATGGCTACCTTATTGAAGACGGATGCCAGCGGATTAAATGAATATGCTAAAAATTATAAAGCAATTTACCCAATCGCAGCTCGATGCGGCGTATTTGCCAAAACGGATATTCAACCTCTGATCAACGAAGGTGCAACCAAAGAAGATCTCTCAGCCTCTATTTTTCAGGCAGTGGTCAATCAGACGATCAGCGGTCTTGCCTGTGGTAAACCAATTCGCGGTAATGTTGCATTCTTAGGCGGTCCGCTTCATTTCCTGACCGAATTAAAGCAGGCATTTATCCGTACTCTTGGTCTGGAAGGCGACCAGATCATCGCTCCGGAACATTCTCATCTGTTTGCAGCCTCCGGTGCAGCAATGAACGCCAAGGAAGAAGATATGTCAAGCCTTGGCAAATTACACACCGATCTTTCCCAAGAGATCAAGATGGAATTTGAAGTAACCCGTATGGAGCCTCTTTTTAAGGATCAGGCAGAATACGATGATTTCTTGCAAAAGCATTCGCAAAATGATGTAAAGAAAGGCGATTTTGCAAGTTATAAAGGCAATTTATTCTTAGGGATCGATGCCGGTTCTACGACAACAAAGGTAGCTGTGATCGGCGAAGACGGTTCCCTGCTGTACTCATTTTACAGCAACAACAACGGAAGCCCGCTGAAAACAGCGATCAAGGCGATCAAAGATATTTACAGTAAAATGCCGGCTGGAGCACAGATCGTTCGATCCTGCTCTACCGGATATGGTGAAGCACTGTTAAAGGCTGCGCTCCTTTTGGACGAGGGTGAAGTAGAAACGGTAGCACACTACAATGCTGCTGCGTTCTTTGAACCGGAAGTAGACTGTATCTTGGATATCGGTGGTCAGGATATGAAATGCATCAAGATCAAAAACCACTCCGTTGATAAAGTTCAGTTAAACGAGGCTTGTTCCTCCGGCTGTGGTTCCTTTATCGAAACCTTTGCAAAATCTCTCAATTACGAGGTCGCTGATTTTGCGAAAGTTGCGTTGTTTGCCGAGAATCCGATCGATCTTGGATCCCGCTGTACCGTATTTATGAATTCCAAAGTAAAGCAGGCTCAGAAGGAAGGTGCCAGCGTTGCAGATATTTCTGCCGGACTTGCTTATTCCGTTATCAAAAATGCTTTGTTAAAAGTGATCAAGCTGACGGATCCAAAAGATCTTGGTGAAAAAGTCGTTGTTCAAGGTGGTACTTTCTATAACGATGCGGTACTGCGAAGCTTTGAGCGCATTTCCGGCTGCAAAGCCGTACGTCCGGATATCGCCGGTATCATGGGTGCGTTTGGTGCCGCACTCATTGCCAGAGATCATTATACCGGACAGGAAAGCACGATGCTCACGATCGACCAGATCAACGAGCTTCGTTTCGAAACGTCCATGTCTCGCTGCAAGGGCTGTACCAACCACTGCCTTCTCACGATCAATCGTTTTACCGGCGGCAGACAGTTTATTTCCGGCAACCGTTGTGAACGTGGTATTGGCGGTCAGAAAAACAAGAAGAATATTCCAAACCTTTTTGAATACAAGAACAAACGACTCTTCGCTCACTATAAACCATTAGATGAAGAGCACGCCGTGCGCGGTACAGTCGGTATTCCACGTGTACTGAATATGTACGAAAATTATCCGTTTTGGTTTACCTTCTTTACCGAACTTGGCTATCGTGTGGTACTCTCTCCGGAGTCCAGCCGCAAAATCTATGAACTGGGTATTGAGTCCATTCCAAGCGAATCCGAATGTTATCCGGCAAAACTTGCGCATGGGCATGTATCTTGGCTGATCAAGCAGGGACTCGATTACATTTTCTATCCTTGCGTGCCATATGAACGCTGTGAGGTAGAGGGTGCCGGCAACCATTACAACTGCCCGATCGTCACCTCTTATGGTGAAAACATCAAAAATAATGTTGAAGAACTGCAGGATGGCAAGATCAAATATCAAAACCCGTTCCTGTCGTTTGAAAGTGAAAAAATATTAACAAAACGTCTGGTAGAATACTTCACGGAAGAAAACGGCATTTCCAAAGAGGAAATCCGCCGTGCGGCTGCTGCAGGATGGAAAGAAATGCAGCATGTACGTGATGATATGTCCACCAAAGGACGAGAAGTACTCGCTTATATGGAAGAAAACGGCTGCCACGGTATCGTGCTCGCCGGTAGACCATATCACACCGATCCGGAGATCAATCACGGTATTCCGGAACTGATCACCTCTTTCGGTGTTGCCGTATTGACTGAAGACAGTGTATCCGAACTCGGCAACGTAGATCGTCCTACGATCGTTATGGATCAGTGGATGTATCATTCCCGTCTATACAAAGCGGCCTCTTATGTAGCAACCCGTTCCGACTTAGATCTGATCCAGCTCAACTCATTCGGCTGCGGACTGGATGCGGTAACGACCGATCAGGTCAGCGATATACTGACGCTGCAGAATAAGATCTATACGGTATTAAAGATTGACGAAGTTAATAACTTAGGTGCTGCACGTATTCGTATCCGCTCTCTGCTCGCCGCTGTTCGTGAACGCGAGCGCAAGCAGATCAAACCGGTCAAAAAAGATACTGCACACCACCGCGTAGTCTTTACAGAACAAATGCGTAAAGATTATACGATCCTTGTTCCACAGATGTCTCCGATCCATTTCGATATTCTCGAACCGGCACTGGCATCCTGCGGATACAATTTGGAAGTATTACCTAGCACCGGCGAGTGCCTGGATTACGGATTAAAGTATGTAAACAACGATGCATGTTATCCATCCCTGCTCGTTGTCGGACAGTTTATGCAGGCATTGCTTTCCGGCAAATATGATCTTAACAAAGTAGCGTTGATCATTACGCAGACCGGTGGTGGATGTCGTGCAACCAACTATATCGGATTTATCCGTCGTGCTTTGGAAAAAGCAGGCATGGAGCAGATTCCTGTCATTTCCATGAGCGCCGGCATTGAAAAGAATCCGGGATTAGACATCAACTACAAGATGGCTGACCGTGCATTACAGGCATTGATCTACGGCGATGTATTTATGCGTGTCCTCTACAAAACACGTCCTTATGAGGCAGTTCCGGGATCTGCCAATGCATTGCATGAAAAATGGTTGAAGATTGCACAAAAATCCGTTCAAAACGGAAAACACAGCGAATTTAAGAAAAATATCCGCGGCATTGTGAAAGAATTTGATGAACTTCCATTGCTGGATGTAAAGAAACCGCGTGTTGGTATTGTCGGCGAGATTTTAGTTAAATTCCTTCCACTTGCCAATAACTTCTTAGTCGAATTATTGGAGTCTGAAGGTGCCGAGGCAGTATGTCCGGATCTGATCGATTTCTTTATGTACAGTCTTTACAATGCAAACTTTAAGGCGGATTATTTAGGCAAAAAGAAATCCAGTGCTTTGATCAACAACGCTGCGATCCGTTTTATTGAACATTATCGCAAGACGATGCACGATGCCCTGACAGAGAGTAAACGCTTTGACCCACCGGTTCCAATCGCCAAACTTGCAGAATATGCTTCACCGATCGTTTCCTGTGGTAACCAGACCGGTGAGGGCTGGTTCTTAACCGGTGAGATGATCGAATTGATCCATTCCGGTGTTCCAAATATTGTTTGTACACAGCCTTTTGGCTGTCTGCCAAACCACGTTGTCGGCAAGGGTGTTATCAAAGAATTACGTCACTGCTATCCGGATTCCAATATTGTTGCTGTTGATTACGATCCGGGTGCCAGCGAAGTGAACCAGTTAAACCGAATCAAATTGATGCTCTCAACAGCCGCAAAAAACTTGAAACAATCTGAGAAAGAGTAGTTTCCTATAAAGTAACAAAAGAGGCATGTATGAATACAATTCATACATGCCTCTTTATAGTGTGATGCTACCAAGAATTGCTTTAGTAATTCTTGCAAAGCAAAGCGCCGGCTTTGCTTTATTTCACTTAATAGAAAATTGCTGTTATATAATGTGATGCTACCAAGAATTGCTTTAGCAATTCTTGCAAAGCAAAGCGCCGGCTTTGCTTTTTTTATCTCGTCTATTCCTTGAAATAGTCTGCATTAAATGTCTTTTCATCGGACATTTTCTGCTCTGGCGTTTCCGGATGCCAAGGGGTCTGCCCCGGTGCTACGCCCATATTTTCATAGCCTTCTGTACTCTTACCAAACTGCGCTTCTTCCTGCGGTCTGGCAAAAGCCTCCTGATCGCTGTTATATGATGAACCATTGTAACTCTGTTCATTTCCATTATATTGCGAACCGGCGTAATCCTGCTCTTCTCTGCCATACTGTGGACCTGCATAACTCTGCTCATTTCCGTTGTACTGTGAACTTGCATAATCCTGCTGATTTCCGTTATACTGTGAACCTGCATAATCCTGCTGATTTCCGTTATACTGTGGACCTGCATAATTCTGTCTGCCCGGCTTATCGTTATTATAATTCTCTCCGACCGGCCGGAATCCTTCCCATTCCACGATCTTGCCTTGTTTGTTCAAATTGTACACCAAATAGACAATACCAAGACCAAGTACAAGCGTCACGCCAAGACCACCTTCTAAGCCAAAGCCTGCACCGTTGATCAAACCATGTCCCTTCACGTTGCTGCTGTTTAAGATTGCCGGCTGTAGAGAATTACCGCTGACCTGAATGCCATAAATATTCCCCTGTGCAAAATTCCACAAACTGTGGAACGCACCAACAACCCAGATATTTTCACATTTTACCAACAACAGTGCTGCGAAAATACCAAACAGGAATAAGTTAAATACCGCAAGTGGCGTCAAGCCGGAATTGGCACCATGTAACATAGCAAAGAACAGTGCACTGAGCACTGCCGAATACACGACGGAATGTCTTCTCGACAACGATACAAACAGATAGCCGCGGCAAAGCACCTCTTCTGCCATGCCCTGTACCAAATATCCAACAAGGTAACCAAGAATCCCCAGAGGTGCCATATTGGTCACCAATCCTTCTACATGAATACTTCCTGTTAGAACACAGATCAAATATGCTACGCTAAAAAATAGTGCTCCAGCCACAGCACCCTTCAAATACTGTGGAACCATTCCCTTCTTACGAAATCCTAATGTACGGATCTTTCTCTTCTCCAAAAAACGGCAATAGACAAAAACAACCGCAATCATCAGGATTTCTAATAAAAGTGTTGCAATGGTCATCCAATCCGGCAAATGGAGTGCATAGTCCTGCATTTTCTGCATATATTGCAGCGAATCCATCGATCCGTCCGCGACAGACTGTGCCGTTTTCATAAACTCCGGATCACTCACGAAATAACCGATCATTAAAGGAATCGTACCAATGGACATTGCGATCGAACTGACCACAAAGACTACAATCGCGATCAATATCTCAAGCACGGCGATAAACCCTCTCCGTCCTCGCATCGCTTCCAGCATAAACTCCGGTTTCTTGATATCTTTCATAAACTCCTCCTAATTCTTGTTACAATACCCCTCTCAGATGATATCTTACTCTTCCAACAAGTTTTCCATGCTCTTCAGACTGATCAATATGGTCGACGTATTGTGTAATAATGCCGACATTGTTGGCTGAAGTACACCACCAACGCCGAACAAAATAAGTGCTGTATTAAATCCTACAATAACTTTATAATTTCTGTCAATACGCTTCATCAAAGCATTGCTGATTTTCTTGAGTGTAATGATCTCACGCAAGTCATCTGCTGCGATCGTAACATCTGCAATCTCTCTGGCAATTTCCGCGCCCTCACTGATCGCAATGCCTACATCAGCCGCCGACAATGCCGGAGAATCATTAATCCCATCACCAACCATAATAACCTTATGTCCTGCTTTCTTTTCCTGCTCCACAAAATTAGCCTTATCCTCCGGAAGCACTTCCGAATAATACGCATCAACACCAGCCTTTTGAGCAATATTAGCAGCAATGCGGTCACTGTCACCAGTCATCATCACAACCTTATGAATACCAAGATGTTTTAATTCACGGATCACCTCAGCTGTCTCAACTCGCAGTGGATCTTCGATACAGATCACGGCAACCAATTTACCATCCATCGCCATGTACAAATGAGAATATTGCTCCGGAAGCTGCTCAAACTGTTCCTTCTTATCCTCCGGAACGACAGCGCCCTCATCTTCAAAGACAAAATGATAACTTCCGATAATGATCTTCTTGTCATTGATCGTAGAGGAAATACCATGTGCCACGATATATTCTACTTTCGTGTGCAGTTCTTCATGTACAAGACCTCGTTTCATTGCCTCAACAACAACTGCCGTTGCCATAGAATGTGGGAAATGCTCTTCTAAACAGGCTGCAATACGAAGCAGCTCATCAGGGCTTCTATCGTCAAACGGAATCACCTCAACTACCGTAGGCTGTGCCTTAGTGAGCGTTCCTGTCTTATCAAACACGATCGTATCGGCTTCCGCAACTGCCTCTAAGAATTTACCGCCTTTCACAGTAATATCATGTGCACTGGATTCACGGATCGCCGACAGTACCGACAACGGCATTGCCAATTTCAATGCACAGGAAAAATCAACCATCAATACTGACAACGCTTTCACAGTATTACGTGTCAATGCCAACGTAAGACCGGTACCCAAAAACGTATATGGTACCAGTCGGTCAGCTAAGTGCTCCGCTTTGCCTTCCAAGGACGACTTAAGCTTCTCGGAATCCTCGATCATCGTCATGATCTTTTCGTATTTGCTGGATCCGGTACTTTCTTTGACCAAAAGAGTAATCTCTCCTTCTTCAACAACGGTACCCGCATAAACAGGACTTTCTGCCGCCTTACGCACCGGCAACGACTCTCCGGTAAGCGATGCCTGATTGACTAACGCTTCTCCCTCCATCACAATGCCATCAAACGGAATAACAGCTCCCATATGTACACGAATCCGGTCGCCCTCCTTAATCTGTGCAACCGACACCTGCACTTCCGTATCATCGGTAACAAGCCATACTTTATCAATATTGAGAGACAGACTTCGTGCCAGATCTCCGACTGATTTTTTATGCGTCCATTCCTCTAAGATCTCACCCATACTAAGTAAAAACATGACAGCGCCCGCCGTCTTATAATCACCTCGTATTAAAGACACACTGATCGCCGTTGCATCCAACACCGGTACTTCTATTTTTCTTTTAGCCAAAGTCTTAACACCTTGCACAATATATTTGACCGATCTCACAGTAGCGATCCCGGCCCGTAACGGTGCCGGCAAAAATATCTTGTTTACAAAATGTACTACCGTCTGATCAACCAATTTATCCCAATAAAAACGATTCATTTCCCGTCCTGAATTTTTGAGATACACCTCCGGCACTTCCACCTTATCATAAGAAAACTGTCCTAATGCCGTAATAATATGTTTACGGCTTCCTATATAACAGATCGTAACGTCCATAGTACGTTCCTGTACCTTGACCGCCGTTACATCTTTCATCTGCTCAAATTGATATTGCAACGTGTCTGCCTGCGCAAAACTCATTGCTTTTCCGATCAGATGTACTCGAATACGACCTCTTATCTCATGTTTAATGACAAACTTCATAATTATTCATGCCTTTCTAACCATTGAAACCGGTATTCTAATTAAAACGCTGTCCGGGCATCTCTGCACAGAGCACACCCGGACAATAAACGACAAAACACCTGTAGACAGCAACCCCGTCCACAGGTGCAACGTTAATTATTCTTCTGTTGTTTCCGCTTCTACAGTCTCTTCCTCACCAAGAACCTCTTCTGCTTCCGCACGGTCCTCATTGATCTGCTGTGCCTCTGCATAAATATCCTCGGCATTCTCCTGCACTTTCGTTGCTGTCTTTAACACACACTCCTTAGCACGAAGAACGGCTGCTGTACAATTTGTATAAAGCTTCTTTGCATCTTTGCTGGATAATACTTTGATACCTGCAGTACCAAATGCTACACCGGCTGCAAACACTCCTAATTTTTTACCATCCACTTTTTTTAAACAATCTAACATATGCTTCCTCCATTTCCGAAGCATCACAAAACCGTGCGCTTCTGCTATAATCTATTGTAGAGAATTCTCAAAAAAGTATTATACATTACGATTTTTTGAATTTCCAGCCAAAAGCGGTCTTATTGATATATTTTATCAATAAGACCGCTTTTAGACTTAAATCAAAAGAATCCAAATAATAAATTCATGACAAAATGCTCCCAGAATGCTTTTGCCACGAAATGATACATCTAAACTTATGCGTTCACAAGCTGTTTACCAATCTCGATGCAGTTTTGTAATGCAGCCTCATCCGGCGCTTCCTGACAGATCACGCCTTCACCGCCAACCAGTGTTGCTCCGGCAGCGGTCATGCGGTCTTCCCAGTCGCGCATCCACTGACCATCTCCCCATCCATAAGAACCAAATAACGCGATCTTTTTGCCATTGGCAAACCTCTCAACATCCTGAACAAAAGGTTCCATCTCCATTTCCTCAAGCACCTCGGCGCCCATCGCCGGACATCCCAATGCAAATGCACCCTCTGCTTTTAAATCTGCAATATTAGCATCGCTGACAAATACAACATCCGCCTCACCACCGGCTGCCGTAACACCCTCGCCGATTGCCTCTGCCATAGCCTGTGTGTTGCCACCTTGTGTCCAGTACACAATTGATACTTTGCTCATAATAATCCTCCATTCTTTTATGTTCCTGTTATCCTGCAATCTCGTTTTGCTGAATATCAGGCACCATATTTATACCGCGAAGTTTCTTCGCCTATATTATTTGTAACGATACAGAATCACAGTGCATTCCCGGATCTTGCCCCGATCTCACGAAGCAAAAAGATAATCCTGCGAAATTGCTCTGCTTTCCGCATCAAGAGCTACCCCTACAATATCCTCCATCCCAACGCCACAATACAGCAGATCCAAAAGCCACTCTCTTGCTTTATCATATTGTGCAAACAACCGAAGCTTCTTTTGCGGTTCTGCATACACTTTCCAATACCCCTCACACAAAGAGTTCTTTCCTTCGTATATAATAAAGCCTTCCACATCCTCCGGCGGATATCCGAGCAGTACTCCCATCTCGTGCGGGAACTGCTGTTTTTTTTGCATATATCGGATATATCTGCTGCGAAACTTGGTCAATACCCGCTCCAAGTGCAGATCCCTATAGCCCAAACGATGCATCAATATCCGCACCTCCTCTTGCTGTAAAAACTGCTCCAGCCATTCTTTTTGATAGATCAGCAACGACACAGACCCATTTCTTCCGCCCAAACCACAAAATGAAAAATTGCTTTTATCCAATATTTCACATAATCTTTTATAATGTCTGCTGTCAATCTGAAACAGATTAGACACCTTCAAACCGGTAATAAGCGGTGCACACTGAAACGCCAATTGCAATTCTATCTCATCCAAATCTGCATTCTGCATGATTTCCCAGGTCTCTATTCGCATGACCGTTCCCTCCTTTTGAGTTAGTCTTTGCTAACTCATTTATATAATAACTAACCCCCTTTCATTCGTCAATACATACTTCTGATACGTTTTCTCATTTTGTTCAGTCTCTGACGAGTACATGCCTAAAGGAGTGCCTGAGATGTCCCGGTTTAGCAAGGTAATTGCTATATTTTTTGATGGCAGGATTCACTATCTAATAGCTGCAAAATATAATTAGACCATCGACATAATAAGCAATATGTGGTTTGAACAGTAACTTCCGGTATGGGAAGTTACTGTAGTGAGCAGTTTCCTATAAAGTAACAAAAAAAGGCATCAACATAAGTTTCTGCCTTTTTTGTAGAATTCATGCGGAATAAAAACATAAATGCACACGATATGTTTTTGTCCCCTATATAAAATGCTTTTGCAAAACAATCTATTAACTACATTACCTTAAACATATTCTTGCGGCTGATCACTCCGATTTCTTCCAGAGAATTGATCATACGATATACGGTTGCCACACCGATCTTGGAGTCTTTCTTGGATGCCTTAAAATAAATTTCTTTGCAGCAAGAACAATCCTCCTCCAGAATAATATCTAAGAGTATCATACGCTGCTTCGTAATTCTGCAGCCGGAGTCTTTCATTTTCTGAATAATCACTTCTTTTGCCATCACAGTACCCTCTTCTTTCTATAACTTATTATAGTTAGCGTTTACTAACCCACCTTCAAAAAATAATGCGAAATAATTTTTATTTCACGGTAGTTAGTATAATCTAACTTCTATTAGTTGTCAATGCTTTTTTCTTTTTTCTTGAAAAAAAATAGGAGACGTTATATAGTATATATTGTGTGTTTCGATATGAAGTTTACAGGAAAATGGTGGTTTCACCTGCCGAAGGAGTAACACTCTCAGGTACCGTGCAATACGGTGTAACTGTAAATGGATCGACTCTCTGGAGAATTCTGCGGTTTTGGCAGATACCGAAGGTGCAACAAGCCTATGGCTGGAATCTCTCAGGTAAAAGGACAGAAAACAAAAGAAAGGTAAAAAAAATGTGGAAAGAAATCAATAATTTTCTTGTAACTGTTGACGATTTAGTATGGGGCGTCCCTCTGATCATATTGATCATGGCAGGTGGACTTCTTCTAACAACCCGTATCAAACTACTTCAAGTTCGCAAACTTCCGTTAGCACTCAAGTGGATGATCAAAAACGAAGAAGGTGGCGAAGGTGAAATTTCTAGTTTCTCGGCACTTTGTACAGCACTAAGTGCTACGATCGGTACCGGCAATATCGTCGGTGTCGCAACAGCAGTAGGTGCCGGTGGTCCCGGTGCTTTATTTTGGATGATCGTCGCAGCCTTCCTAGGAATGGCTACAAAATTCTCCGAAGGATTACTTGCTGTAAAATATCGTGTTGTTGCGAAAGATGGACATAGCTTAGGCGGTCCTTTCTATTACATAGAGCAGGGAATGGGCAAGCGTTGGAAATGGCTCGCAAAATTATTTGCATTTTTTGGCGTATGCGTTGGATTATTCGGCATCGGTACCTTTAGTCAGGTAAATGGTATCTCCAGTGCCGTAAACAACTTCTTTGATCCAAATAATGCACACCGTGTAAAATCCATTCCTTTTTTGGCAGATTATTCCTGGTCTGTTGTGATCGCTTCTTTGATCTTAACGTTCTGCGTTGCCGCTGTATTGATCGGTGGTGTAAAGCGAATCGCAAGCGTCAGTCAGGTTATTGTACCATTTATGGCAATTTTATATTTCGTCGTTGTTATTATCTTAATTCTTTGCAATATTACGGCATTACCGGCAGCAATTAAAACAATCGTTGTTGCTGCATTTACACCGAAGGCCGTCACCGGCGGTGCCGTAGGAAGTATGTTAGTTGCTATGCAGAAAGGTGTTGCAAGAGGTATCTTTTCTAACGAAGCCGGTCTTGGTAGTGCACCGATCGCCGCTGCTGCTGCACAGACCAATGAGCCTGTTCGCCAGGGTCTTGTCAGCATGACCGGTACTTTTATTGATACGATCGTAATCTGTACATTGACCGGTCTGTCTATTGTACTTACCGGAGCTTGGAAAGTACCCGGCTTAGAGGGCGTTCAGGTAACAACTTATGCATTCCAGAAGGGACTTCCTTTCCCGAATGAATTTGCTGCTTTTGTGTTAATGCTCTGTCTGGTATTCTTCGCCTTCACAACGATCCTTGGATGGGATTATTACAGTGAGCGCTGCTTAGAATACTTAAGCGGAGGTAATATGAAACATGTGAAGATCTTCCGATATATTTATATCCTTGCGATCTTCATCGGACCATATATGACTGTAAAAGCTGTTTGGACGATTGCAGATATCTTCAATGGATTGATGGCATTGCCAAACATGATCGCATTATTCGCACTGAGCGGTGTTGTTGCTAAGGAAACAAAAGATTTCTTTGAACGACATAAACGAGGCGAGATCAAATAATGCCTACGAAATGCTAGGCAATGCAATGCAGACCTTACAAACTAAGAAAAAACCGGAAGAAGAGTAGAGTGTTTCCACTCTACTCTTCTTCCGGTTGAATATATTCACATAATATTTCTGACAGGTACGACATCTCTGTGTCCCCAAAACAGGACAGCAGCACAAAATCTAACCGATATCTCGGATTTAATGGTGCCATATCACATTTTTGCAGGGCTTCCTCTGCCATCTGCTCAAACATCTCTTTCGCTTCCTGTTGATCGTATTCCCCATCCTGCTTTTCATTTTCCTCCAGATAACGGTGTACTGCAACCCACTGGATCATAGGCAGGATATCCGAACGCTGCACCTGACGACAGCGCTGTTTTTGACTTTTTATCTTGATCGACCACTTCTTGTCCCTCGTCTTGGCATACTCACTGGATAATCGGAATAAACACTCCTTTTGCTTGGATACCGTCAATAGCTTAGATACATAATCATCGGTCATAAAGTGAAATTCCGACGGCATATTTTTAAGCTGTTTCTGAAAAACAATGCTCCTGCCACTATCCCGCTCTTCCTGCGGGATCAAAATAGCTGCATACAGTTCGCGCAGCATCACCAGATTCTTTTCCATTTTGGAATAATACAGCAAATGATCCCGTTGTATGCTTCGTAATGAAGTTTGGTCAATGCCCGGATCTTTACGTCGCTTTTTATTTTTCAAATACTGCACAACACCTCTATCATAATCCGGTGTCTTGTATCCATGTTCTGCCGACCATTCCTCAAAATCCGTCTGCTCCAAAGCACGAACAAGACGTTCATGTACCTCTTTGTTGGCGTAATACACGATCTTTTCCCGGTATTCATGGAACACTTTCAGTCCCATTTTACCATAGCCCTTAAACATCGAAGCATGCTCTAACATCCATTCCAGAAAATCAGCCGGTTCTTTATCTTTTTGCACTCTGTACATATTCCATAGCTGGCTGGTATGACTCTTTTGCTTTAATTCCGTGTCCTCGCTCGCTTCCTGTTCAAAGATCTGCAGCATATCCTCATATTTGTTATTATCAAGATGATGTGCCGCACAATATAAACATAATATTTCCTGGTAATCATTGATCTGAATACCCGGTTCTTGTATGCCTTGTCTTAGACAACGCTGCAATTGTTCTTCATCAAAAGAAAGAGCAAGCGCCATCTTTAGGATCTGTTCTCTTTTGGGAAATACTGCGTTCTCCCCATCCAGCGCAAGCCAACGTCGTAATGTCGGCCTTGACACGATCTTCTTTTTGCCAAGTACCATATTTAGCTTTTTATATGTTTCCACACGCCAGGCGGCCTGCTGCTCTACATCTGCATCCATCCACTGCTGTGGCGTCTTACACAACAATTCTAATGTCATATATACATCGAATCCCAAAAAAACGGATCGGTCATTGATGACCGCAATCTTCTCTGCAATCTTTCTCGTACTACTCTGTGAGCTCATCCATATCACCATCCATATGTATTTTTGTTGGTTTTTTTGTTTTTTTCGGTGCTTTGGTCCGCTTCGGTGTCGCTGCTACCTCCGGTGTCTTTATCACCTTTGGCTTTTTCGTCCGTACCGGGTGCTTTGTTGCCTTTGGCTTTTTCGTCCGTACCGGGCGCTTTGTTACCTTTGGCTTTTTCGTCCGTACCGGCTCTGTGGCAGTTGGTGTCGGTTCTGTCGAAGCCGTTGCCACATCTGCTTGTGGAACTACCGATCGTCCCGCCTGATCTTCCGGAAGTCTCGTCGGTTCTGCCGAAGCGATCACTGGCGGTTTCATCTCCGCTTTGCCATGATCTGCTGCCATCTGACGATACCCGATACCGCTGATCACTGCCAAAACGCCAACCATGATTCCAAAGGTGACCACCCACTTTTTGTGTTTGCGGCGTCTTTCCATCTGCTCTAACTGATCCGACAAATGATGAATATGCCGCTCCCGCCTTTTCTGCTTACCAAGTGCTTCCTCACGCATAGCCTCACGGCTCTCGCCAAGCACAGATGCCGACTCAACAACTTCTGCCATATCTTTACGATGCGCCGGGCACTCATAGAGCGTTTCGTACAACTCGTCTAATGTCTGCAATCTCGCACTGCTTTCCACAGCCAGTCCATGCATAATGACTTCAGCCACATCTTTGGTAATATCCACCGGATACTCCCACAATGGCTTGATCGTGTCGTTAAATACTCTCTCTGTCGCATCTATAGGTGCCTGTCCGGTCAACATATAATAAATCGTAGCGCATAAGCTGTATACGTCTGTCCATGGTCCTCTCTTGCCTCGCTTTTCCAATTGTTCATATGCCGAGAATCCCTGTTTGTATATAGAAGTCCGCGTCTTGTCATCAATGGCATTTGCATGTCTGACTGCGCCAAAATCAATCAATACGCCATTGCCCTCTGCATTTATGATCACGTTATCCGGGCTGACATCTTGATGAACAAGACCCCTCTGATGCAGGTCCAGCAATGCCCGGATCGGATTGTGCAATATATTCCAACAATTTTGTGGTGAAAATGGTCCATTCCGTTTCACATAATCCTTAATGCTGCCTCCACGCACATAATCCATAACCAAATATACACTGTCATTTTCTTCAAAAAAACTGCGTGTACGGACAATGCCTTCCTGTGTGCCAAACTGTGACAGCACTCTGGCTTCTTTGAGAAAATCGTCCTTGCCACGTTCAAATAACACTTTGGATTCCGGAGTATACGGGGTAACCTGATAAGATGATCTGGTTTTATCGCATTTTCGCCAAACCAGACCATTTGGGAAATATTCTTTGATCGCCACAGCGATTAAAAGCGTCAGATCCAGACCGATATATGTAATACCAAATCCACCTTCACCAAGCACACGACCAACCAAATATTTGCCGTGAAATAACTTACTGCCATGTGGAATATGATGCGGAGCATCCGAAATCTTCTCTGCTGCCAGACCGCAATGTGGACAAGTTCCATCCCAACTCAATGGCTGCATACAATTCATACAATACTTTTTGTCTTCCAATGTCTGTACTACTCCCTTATGTGTATCAATGCTGATATACTGATTTTGTCTATTGTTTTCTTAATTATATGTCATAGTTGTCTATCAATTTCTTATTTTTTTATCCGTTTTTTTCCATCCGACACAACAGCTGTTTAAGAAGTAATGCGCTAGGATAACCGCATTTTCTTTACTTTCGTAAATTTGCTGTACCTCCGGCGTCCGTTTACTTTCTTGTAGATACGTATTTTGTACGTCACGGTTTTCATCTTCCTGCTATAGGCAATGTTAATCTTGCGGTGTCCGTTTTTTAACCGATTTTTCTTAAGTTTTAAGCGCATGAACCCAAGTTTTGTTTTTCGGTAAAATTCCAAATAACAATTTTGTTTTTTGCGCAGAGACACCTGAATATACCGCTGACCGGCTTTGGTCTTCTTGCGGACTACTTTCACGCGCGGTGCAGGATATTTCTTCGTGCTATCGTGGGTTTCCATGGGTGCTTTGCCGGACGTTTTGTTGGTGCAACCGTTGGTCGTTTCGTCGGAACCGCTGTTGGACGGATGTTCGGCGCCACAGATGGCGTAACACTTGGATTCGCTGTCGGTGTCTTCGTGGGTGAACTCGTGGGTGTCGCACTTGGTTTTGGTCGAACCGACTCTGCATCGATCAACCGCTCTACCGAATATCCACTCTTTGCCATATCCATAATCCCATATAAAACCGGATATTTATTTTTTCCCTGTATCCAGGTTAAATATTTACTTCCTGCTGCATTTTGTGCGGTCACAAAATTACTCAATGCCGTTAGAAGTGAAACGGTATATGCATAGGATGATGTATTCTCACTGATCGCAGATACCGTTTCGTCTCCATCTCTTTGCGCCGCTGATACGGCAAACACTTCTTCCTTCGATCCATTCCCATCCTTGCCATATAACGGTATCTGCATCCCGGAAGCCTCATAACAATACTGCCACCGATCTGCTTCTGCCTTGCCTGCCAATCCACCTACTGTCACAGCTCGGTAATTCTGCTCACTTCCAATCTGTATCTCACCATAATTGATACTATTGGCGATCACATGCTTTTGCAGTGCATTCCAAGTACTTTTGTCCGACTCTTCCGCTTCACAGCCCTGTCCTAAAATACCTCCTATCTCCGCTCCCGCATAGTCATCGTTTACGGCATATTGAAGATTTCCATAATTTGCCGTATTTTGGAGCGTAAGATTTGGCCATCCGCCGTCTGCGATAATTCCACCGATTCGGCTGATGGAATGCTGTTTTCCCGTAATATGTCCTGTATTATCGGTATCTGATATCTTACATTCCCATTTTTCCGGATTGTAGATACCACCCATAATGCCACCAAGATTTACTTCCGAAGCATTACATGTTTCCTGATCAGAAACCACATCACCGCTATTATGACACTTTGTGATCGTCACCGCCCCCTGCGCATCGCCCAAAATGCCACCAAGGTGCTGCTCCACTCCGTAATCACTCACAGCCTGCTCCGTCAAGTTTCCGCGATTCGTACATTCGGATATTGTGAGTGGCGCACTTTGCTCAATAGACGTATACTGCGCATAAAATCCGCAGATGCCTCCGATAACATACTTTCCGGAAATGTTTGCAGAACTTTGACATCCGTGAATGAATATCCCCTCTGTGCTAGCTACTATACCAACAATCCCTCCGGTACAATTCTCTCCACTCACGGCTCCTCCGTTCACGAGACAATCCCTAACAGAGACATAGCTTTGACCCACGATTCCACCAGCTGCTTGTCCATCGCTCATAATCCGATTATTTTCTGATGTATTATAAGATATTACGGAATTTAGATTCGCAAAACCTGCAATTGCTCCAGTATAAGCATTGGTATTCGCAGAAACCACTACACTGTCACTCACACTGCAGTTAGAAACTGTTCCCGACGATTCTCCTACAACGATCGCCTGAAACATTATATTGGCAATCGACGCACAATGCTCCATCCGCAGATTGACAACTGCTCCCTCTAATGAACTAAACAAACCGGCGCTGTTCTCACAAAAAAGAGCCCCTGAAATAACATGATGATTCCCCTGATATACCCCCTGAAATGTTTTCAGATCTGAATTCGTCCATACAAAATCGTCCGTCACGCCGCATGCTTTCCAAGAAGTAATACGGTCTGAATTTAGCGGTTGATGTACCTTGCCCTCTGCATCGACCGTACACTGAAGCGTATCCCCGTCATAGATACCGATCCGATGATCATACAGAGAAGAATCAACATAACGATAGGTATATTTACTTAATGCAATATCTTCCGTCTGCACAACAGTCTTACCCTTCATTGATTCCTTCTGTAATATCTTCTTAAAGGCACGCAGATCATCCGCATTCGAAATCGTAATGACGGATGCCGTTAACGCCGTCGTATCATTCAAATATTCACTGGCAGAAACACTCTTCTGCCCGGTTACAGAATCTGCCGTTGCACATTGCTGCATCATACTCTGTCCGTTATCCCCGACCGGTATTACTGTCAGCAATATAGAAAATAACAACGTAGTCACTACTGCCCTTTTTCTTCGTTTCATTACATTCTCCCTTTTAACTAATACATTTATTTTAACCGCATTTTCTTTACTTTCGTAAATTTGCTGTACTTCCGGCGACCGTTTACTTTCCTGTAGATACGTATCTTGTACGTCACGGTTTTCATCTTCCTGCTATAGGCAATGTTAATCTTGCGGTGTCCGTTTTTTAACCGATTTTTCTTAAGTTTTAAGCGCATGAACCCAAGTTTTGTTTTTCGGTAAAATTCCAAATAACAATTTTGTTTTTTGCGCAGAGACACCTGAATATACCGCTGACCGGCTTTGGTCTTCTTGCGGACTACTTTCACGCGCGGTGCAGGATATTTCTTCGGTGCTATCGTGGGTTTCCATGGGTGCTTTGTCGGTGCCGCCGGACGCTTTGTCGGTACAACCGTTGGTCGTTTCGTCGGAACCGCTGTTGGACGGATGTTCGGTGCCACAGATGGCGTAACACTTGGGTTAGCTGTCGGACGGATGTTCGGTGCCACAGATGGCGTAACACTTGGGTTAGCTGTCGGACGGATGTTCGGCGCCACAGATGGCGTAACACTTGGATTCGCTGTCGGTGTTTTCGTTGGTGAACTCGTGGGTGCCGCACTTGGTTTTGGCAACAAGGAAGCACCGTCCACCAGTCTATCGGTCGAATATCCGCTTCTCGTCAGATCGATCGTGAGATTTAACGTAGGATACGTATCGTCTCCCTGCAGCCAAGACAGATAATCCCCTTTCGCTCCATTCTGTGCTGAAACATATGCATTTAAGGCTTCAGCCAGTGAGGAAGTGTGCGCATAAGACGCTGCATTCTCACTAATGAACGCCGCAGAAGCCTCTCCTGCTCTTTGTGCACGATCGATCCGATGAACCTCCATGATCGTACCATTCCCCTCTTTTCCAAATAGGGGCAGATCTGATACCGAAGCTTCATAACAATTTTTCCATGCGGTCGCAGCAGCATTTCCGGATAGTCCGCCACCAGTCACCGCATGATAGTCGATTTGTTCTTCACTTTTCGAATCACTGTCAAATTGCACCGTTCCATAATTTACACAGTTCGTCATGGCATGCTGCTGCAGTAAATTCCAAATAGTTGATCCTGTCTGTTCTGCCTCACAGCCTCTGCCCAATATACCGCCAATCGCCGCCTCTGCATACGTATCCTGTACTGTATAGAGCAGCGTTCCGAAGTTCGCGATATTAGAAAGCCTTAGCAGAGGATAGGCACCGTCTCCGACAACGCCACCAATATAGCTGATGGAATGCTGCCGTTCGATCAACGTTCCGGTATTAACTGTATTAGAAATGATCCAATCACAGCTTCCGTCATTCCAGCCACCGCCCAATATACCACCTACGTTAACCGGTGCCGCATTACAGGATTGCTCTCCGGAACTGATATTTCCTGCATTACGACATCTGTTAATCGTAATTCCGTTTAATGTATACCCGATAATCCCACCTGCATATTGCCCCATACTCCCACTCGTCTCGGAACACTCATGTACGGTTCCCTCATTCACACACTCAGACATCTGCAAATACGTCATGGCTGCATTCCAGCCGCAAATCCCCCCGGTATAACACATCCCATAAACATCTGCGGAATTGCAGCACCCCATAATTTCGCCAGCAGATATTAGACCGCTCACTCCACCGGCATTACTTCCATGCACAACGCCTCCCTGCACCCGGCAATCTCTAATAGAACCATAACTACTGCCTGCGATTCCACCAACATTTAGACTAATGTTGTCTCCACATATATCTTCTGCAATCACCTGATTGTTCTCAGAGGTGCATTGTTCTACAACTGCTTTTTCCGTCACACGGCTGGCAAAAGCACCAACATCCCACGCTGCGTACCCACGCTCCACATCTACTATGATGCAGTTCCTGGCACAACAGTTCACAATCGCCCCCTGTAACTCCTTCGCAAACAATGCACAATCAGTTGCCGCAATTTCTGCGCATCCTTCCAGAACCAAATTGACCACTGCACCTCTCGCATTTCCGAAAATACTCGATCCTCCAAGCAAAGCCCCCGATATCCGATGATGATTTCCCTGATACACACCATGAAAATCGTGACCGTGTAACCATAGAAAATCTTCCGACATACCAAGTGCTGCATACGAAGCGCGGCGATCGGAATTGTCCGGCTGATACGCAGTTCCATCCGATGCAACGGTGCATTTTAACGTATCCTCATCATAAACAGCAATACGTTTCAAAGATTCATCATATCGAAAGTTGTAGTCACTAAGCGCAATGTCTGCAGTCTGCACAAAAGTCAACCCAAATCCGGTCACTTTTTGCATAATCTTTATATAAGCACGAAGATCGTCCGCATTGGATATCGTGACAACCGATGTATCTTTTCCAATGGTTGACATATTTTGATAATAATCACACGCAGATACTCCTTGCGTGACGTCCGGTGTCTGTGTAGGGATTCCCGTTGCACTTTCCGACAGTTGTGCTGATGTCTCCATAGTATCTTCTAATGTCTGTGCAGAGGCACATTGCACACCGTAAATATTAGTCCGCTCTATATATGGTTCCAATCCGACCAAAACAGCAACAGCCATGATCGCTGCGATTGCTTTCTTATAGTACCTCATTCCTTACCTCCTGCCACTATATATTCGCTATAACAGTGTAACAAACAAAGAATTTATTGTCATATATGTTAATCCTCTACTGCAAAATGTTCATTCTCACAGTCTGTTTTATTTTAGCACAATCAAGAGGTATTCACAATGAAATAAAATACTCAAACCTGCCATACCTCAAATTCTCCACAACCACATATTGCTTATTATTTCAATGACTATATTGCATTTTGCAGCCACCAAACAGCACAAAAAGGCGCCATACCTTACGGTATGACGCCCCTGGTCACGAAAGCCTTTGCAATTCCATCTATTTGTTAGGGACAAACTTTCTAACCTCACATTATCCTTCAATGGCAATGTGTTTCGTCTGCTCTACTGCTTTGGCTTCTTTCTTCGGCACGGACAGTTTCAAGATACCATCCTCATATTTCGCATGAACATCTTCCTCCGTGATCGCATCACCAACATAAAAGCTGCGGCTCATTGAACCGGCATAACGCTCCTTGCGGATATATTTGCCTTTCTTATCTTTTTGCTCTTTGTCTAGGCCCTTGGATGCCTGTATCGTCAAATATCCGTTATCCAACTGTGCTGTGACTTCATCTTTCTTAAAGCCAGGCAGGTCGATATCCAATTCATAACCATCTTCGGTCTCACGGACATCTGTTTTCATCTCGTTCTTTGCATGCTTGCCATACAAAGCCTTGTCAATATCCGGGAATGAAAAATCCATCCAATCATCAAATAAGTTTTCTCCAAAAATACTAGGCATTAACATAAGTCATTCCTCCTTCAACTTTTTAATGCTCACACATGTAAAAGTTACATTTTTGGAACTTGGGATTTGAATCTTACTTCTTTTTCTTTCCTCTTCCTTCGTTCTGATTATGTTATACCACTATTATTAGCACTCGTCAAGAGTGAGTGCTAATATTTTTTGTGAATTTTCTGTGAACTCTTTTGCTTCTCTGCCTGTGCTCGTAATTCTTTAGCCGCTAATGCCGGATCCGGCGCTTTCATGATCGCCGACACTACGCAGATCCCTGCGATTGGAATGCCGTCCAATATATCCAGGTTATCCTTATTCAGGCCGCCGATCGCATTGACCGGGATAGGCACTGCCTCACAGATGTCCCGCAGTGTATCTGTCGAAGTCAACACGGTTTTTACTTTAGTTGTTGTTGGGTAAATTGCTCCCACGCCTAAGTAATCGGCTCCCTGCTCATAGACATCCTGCGCCCAAGGAACTGTCTTTGCCGTCGCGCCAACAATCTTATGATCGCCCATCAAACGTCTGGCTGCCGCAACCGGCAAGTCACTGGCGCCAACATGTACACCCTCTGCATCAACCGCAAGTGCTACATCCACACGATCGTCAATCAATAACGGCACATTGAACTTCTGCGTGAGCGCATGCACCTTGATAGCAAGCTCCATATATTCTCTGGTCGTCTTTTCTTTTTCACGAAGCTGCAGCATCGTTGCTCCTCCGATCAATGCCTGCTCGACCCGGTACAAAAACTCCTCTTCCGTAAATCCGGTACTGTCCGTAATAAAATATAAACTCGGATCAAAATTTCTCATTATCCTCCACCTTTCCATCTTTTAATAGGGGCACTTCTGACAAGGTTTCCCCTTATTTACAGAGCAACTAACCAATATAAAGATAATCGTTCAAGACCGGCTGCAATCCCTCTTCCGCGATATCCTGATACATCTTATCCAGACTGCGGCTGTCGTTGATCTCAAACTGCTCATCGCCCTGTGGTTCTTCGTTTTCTTTGCCATTGTACTTACTGTCGTGATCCCCGATTCCGGTAGAAACCCCTGCTGATACTTTCGTTGCCGCTATTTTTACAATGCCATCACGAAAAGAGGCGCTCTCACGTGAGGATACCGTAATGCCCACAAATGGCAGAAAAATGCGATAGGCACAGATGATCTGACAAAGCTGCTTTTCGTGAACATCCAACGGATTGATCTTGTCATTGTTAATGATCGGTCTTAGTCTCGGACAGGAAAGAGACATTTCCGCATGCGGATACTTTCTCTGTAAATAATATACATGAAGTGCGCTGGCAAGTGCGTCTTTGCGAAAATCGGACAAACCAAGCAACGCCGAAAATGCCACGCCTCTCATTCCTCCCCGCAGTGCTCGCTCCTGTGCATCAAAGCGATAAGGCCACACGCGCTTGTGCCCCATCAAATGCAGCGTTTCGTACTTGTCCGTGTCATAGGTTTCCTGAAATACCGTTACATAGTCTGCGCCACACTCATGCAGATAACGATATTCATCGGTATTGACCGGATAGATTTCAAGTCCAACCATCCGAAAATATTTTCTCGCTAATTTACAGGCTTCTCCAATATATTCTACCGAGCTTTGCCCTCTGCTCTCGCCGGTCAGGATCAAAATTTCTTCCATGCCGGAATCCGCAATAACTTTCATTTCCTTTTCGATCTGCTCCATCGTCAGCTTCATGCGGTTGATGTGATTATAGCAATTAAAGCCACAATACACGCAGTAATTTTCACAATAATTGGCAATATACAACGGTGTAAAAAGATACACCGTGTTACCGAAATGTTTACTCGTTTCCCTTCGTGCACGCTCCGCCATCTGCTCCAAAAAGGGTTCTGCTGCCGGGGAGATCAACGCCTTAAAATCCTCGATCGTACATGTCTCATGCTCTAATGCTGCCCTTACATCTTTTGCCGTATAGCGATCTGCCTCATACTGTTCCATCTGCGTCATCACCTTACCACAGACGTCTGACTCAATGATCTCCATTCCCGGTAAATATTCCATATGATCTTTTCTGGAAGAAGGATCTGTCTCAAGACGATGCTTTACCGCAAGAGCCTCCGGGGAAAGATACTCAGAATCTACTAAAAATTGATTTTCCATTTTATATTCCTTTCCTATATAGGATTATGGTGTCAATAGTCTCTTTCTATGATAGAGCTATTCAAACTTTTTGACACCTTAATCTGTATCGCCTTAGTCGCGCAAAAATCCGGTCAATGGATCGGAAGCAGATGCACCACGCATCAATACCCTTCCAATTCCCGCCAGATATGCTTTTCTTCCGGCCTCGATCGCTGCCTTGAACGCAGATGCCATCATTGGCAGATCTCCTGCGGTTGCAAGTGCTGTATTTGCCATGATCGCCGCTGCACCCATTTCCATTGCTTCACACGCCTGCGATGGTTTTCCAATACCGGCATCTACAATGATCGGAAGGTCAATCTCATCGATCAATATCTGAATAAACTCCTTCGTTGCCAATCCTTTGTTGGATCCAATCGGTGAAGCCAATGGCATCACGCAAGATGCACCGGCGTTCACAAGATCCCTAGCCGTATTGAGATCCGGATACATATATGGCATAACCACAAATCCTTCCTTTGCGAGAATCTCTGTTGCACGGATCGTTTCCTGATTGTCCGGCAATAAATACTTCGAGTCGCGCATGATCTCTACTTTAACAAAATCGCCACAGCCCAGTTCCCGCGCCAAACGTGCAATACGAATGGCTTCCTCAGCCGTTCTGGCGCCACTGGTATTCGGCAATAGCGTTATCCCTTCCGGAATGTAATCCAAAATATTTTCCTGCTCTTTCGTATTGGCACGACGCACTGCAAGCGTAATGATCTCTGCTCCAGCGTCTTTTACTGCCGCCTCGATTAACTTCATGGAATATTTTCCAGAACCTAAAATAAAACGAGAGTTGAACTCGTGTCCACCAATTACTAATTTGTCATCTTTCATGATAATCTCCATTTCTGTTGTATGTGTCATTTATTTGGCTGCTTCTTTCCGTTGTGAAACCAGCGTCTGTTTTTAGCTGGCTGCTTCTTCCCGTTGTGAAACCAGCGTCTGTTTTTAGCTGGCTGCTTCTTTCCATTGTGAAACCAGCGTCTGTTTTTGGCCGGCTGCTTCTTTCCGTTGTGAAACCAGCCTTTTAGTTTGCTGTCTACTGCTCCTTTGCGAGGATGCGCAGGATCGTATGTGCCTGATGTGCCGCACAGATCATCACTCTGGACGCCACTAATCCAACGCCGTCCGCAACATCACTGCATCCATCACCGCACAAATAAAAATGCTCCGTCAATTTCCGCGTCCGGATCATATTAGGATCCCCAAATCCCGCCATACCGGAGCCCGCCACAAAATACTTTTGTGGGAACTGCTCCAACACGAGGTTTGTAAGCATTGCCTTCGCTTCCGGATTGTCAAACGCTTCACATACAATGTCTGCCTCCTGCAAAAGAGCAACCGCATTTTCCGTTGTAATGCGCACAGTATGTATCTCCGTATCAATATAAGGATTGATCTCCCGCAGGTTCTGTACCATCGCCTCTGTCTTGGGCATTCCGATCTGCGTGATCTTGTACTGCTGACGGTGAAGATTCGTAATATCCACGCAGTCAAAATCCATCAAGATCAATTTACCAATGCCGGCACGCGCCAATGCGGTCGCTATGTTCGAGCCAAGTCCGCCCAATCCACAAACAGCAACTGTTGCAGCCGAAAATGCTTTCTGCCGTTCCTCTCCATGGCGCATCGTGAGCGCCGCCATCCATTCTTCCTTTGTGGGGATAGCAGAACTTTGTTCCCTGTTCATCGACATTTCATCAACCACCTCCTACAAAGCTGACAACTTCTATGCTGTCTTCATCCTGCAAAACCACATCATCATATTGCGATTTAAAAACAATTTCTCCATTGCGCTCTACCGCAATTCGCTTTGGATCATACTCTGTTGTTGTCAGATATTCAGAAATTGTCTTTCCTGCAAGATCTAACAACTCACCATTTACTTTTACCATGCTTCTCCTCCTCTGTTGGTAATGGATCCTAGTGCCAAAATCCACTGACACTTTAATCCTATAAAGTAAAAAAACAGGAGACATCTGATGCCTCCTGCAAAAAATCTTCTTATCATGACTTCCTACGGCGGCATTATCCGCATCAGGTTAAAGGGTCGAAGTTTGAGCACTTCCTCTCAGCCTGCTATATTCAAGCTCCCCTGTTTTTATTATATTATGACCTTCGTATGCAAGATCAAGCACCGTCATCCTCTGACAGGCACAATGCATATCGAACGACCTCAGTTATCATTATACACAAAAAAGAAATCAACGCAACGCTAAATGAGAATATCTTTCAAAAATTTACTCTTTCTATACTCGCTGTTTTATTAGAGGACGTATCCGTGATTGGAAACGTCAACGCTCCCGCCAGAAATCCAACTATCAATATAATAATAACCGCCCATTTGGGAAATGCAGCGCCCTTATCACGAATATGATCGCCAACCAGCGGATTGATCATTATCGCTGTGATCAAATAAATAATACCACTCACAATACCTGCATTTGCAAATCCTGCAATAGCGAAAAGCAGCACGAATACAGACAGAAACCAAAAAATAATATTATAGATCAATGTGGCAACCGAACTGAGCGTACTCAGATAACCTGCATTATCCACTCTCTGCTCTATGTGAGCGTTTCTTTCAGCTCGTTCTGCTTCGCTTTTGGTCTGCCAAACTGCCTTCTGCTCCGCTTGTGTCCCTTTTAACGCATCCTCATGCGCTGCACTTTCTGACATTCTTTGTGCATCTGTATTATTTAAATACTGCAAATACTGCTCATCCGACATTCCCCGCTGCTCTGGAGTGCGGTACATAGCCGGAATATCATATGTTGGTCTGTCGTTGATGGCGATCTGGAGCTCTGACTGCTTGGCCGCGATCTGCGCTTCGATCTCTTTCACAGACTGTTCCTCCTCCGGCTGCAAAAAGTGCGATGGAACAGGCATCTTAGCCAATTTGCCAAGCTGCGCAATAATACTCTGTGCTTCATTTCTGGCATTTACAAATGCAGCACTCGTTTGGTCTACTTGATTCGAGAGCAATACCACCTCTGACATAAAACCATCAATATTGACCATAACGCCCAGATGAGTACAGGTAGGTATCTGATCAGACACCGTAGTCCCGATGGTCTTTCCATCCATTTCGCCAAGCCCAACAGCCCCAACTGCTGCTCCAAGCGGTCCAAATAGCATGCCTCCGGCTACAGCGCCTCCTAAAGAGGCATGTTTCTTTGATTTGGTTTTGGAACTCTCCCGGGTGACAACACGGCAACCGGTCATCATGTTCATTTCCGCACCCCGAATGCTCGAAAATAAGACCGTTGTATTATTGATCTGTATTTTTCCTTCTGTCCGATTGACCCCGATTGCTCCGCCAGCCAGGCTTTCCCATCTGTCATTGGCAATACGCGTAATTTCGCGAGTTCTCTTTTTAGACAGTGCATCTCTCTCATGTTCAATCTTCTTGATCCGCTTATTATAGGCATTGTCACTATTCTTGTGAATTTTAGCAATCACTTTGCTTCGATATTTCGGATCGTTCACAAACTTATATAATTCTTTTTCTTCATTCGCCATTGTACTGTCCTCCGTTCACAAAATTCAAACTCATTTCTATTTTGATAGGTTTGTTCTGTTTTTAATCGTAGTTTCAACATCTGTGATCCGTGCTGCAACTTTTTTCACTTCCATTCGTCTCCACGCTTCTAAGCAAGCTAGAAATTCATCTGTTCCTTCTGCCTCTATTTTGTCAAGCACACGCAAAACAACCTGTCTATTTACCTCTTTCAATTCAAAAATGACACGGGCATGTTTTTCTTTAACATCCAAACAAAATCTTTGGTAAAGTTCTTCCGCAAATGTTTCCTTTTCTATCTCCCATCCTTGTTCGGAAAACACCAATAAAGGAAGTCGATAATCATACTTAATCCTGAGGTAATCTTTCTCAATCATCCAATCAACACATTTGCTAATATCATTTAGTTTTAGGTTATGATAATATCCATACGCCGGGCATTCATTCAGTTTGTATTCCAATATCTTTTTATCCTTGGAACCTTTTAATAGTTTGGCAAGCATGTTTCTCCCACCGGTAAAAATCAGTTCATCTGCACCTCTTAAAATCATCCGAATATCTTCCGGTGGCAAATCCTTAATTTCTCCTGCATCAAGAACAACCGGCACTCTGCGTATTTTTTTGCTCATTTGTTATCCTCTTGTCCTTCCTCAAGTAATAATCTGACTTGTTTAATTTGGTAAACACTGTTTCCCCAATTTAAAACACATAATATGTATGCAATCTCATGTTATCTCCTTTTCACTTCCTTGGAAATTTCTTTAATGCTTTCAAGATATGCTTTTTCGACTGGCGTCAAAGTAATCTCCTGATATTTTCTGTATTCTGACTTTGCTTTCTCCAATGCCAGTTTATGACTTACAGAACCAGCTCCAGTTAAAAGTTTTCTATTTCCGGATGACAACACGCTATCCAACTGCTTAACATAATCATCCATATACATTGGCTTATGCTCAATTGCATTAATTTCAGCCAGATCAAAATAACCAGAAACAAGATTGTTTAATACTTTGAGTTCATTTTCTTCAAGATAATTCTTTGCAATTCCTATATCCTTTAATGCTGGTAACTCTCCGGCAAATGAAGTAAGCCCCATAAATGGCTTTTCTGCATCTGCCCGCTGATATATAACCTCTGCCGCAGTATGACCATGTGCTGCATAGTGAAGTTTATTTTGAACAATTTTAAAGAATCTAACAGACTCTTCGCTATGAGGATTGTAATCTACACTCGTAGCATACAAATCAAGAACCTGACGATACAAGACCTTTTCTGAAGATCTTATATCCCTGATTCTGTCAAGTAACTCTTTCCAGTAATTTCCTCCTCCATTTCCTTTCAAACGCTCGTCATCTATCGTAAATCCCTTAATCATATATTCTTTTAACCGCTTTGTTGCCCACTGCCTGAATCTTGTTGCAATCACTGATTTAATACGGTATCCAAGAGATATTATCATATCTAAATTGTAATAAGTTACATTATATGTTTTTCCATCATCTGCAGTTGTTCGGAATTTCCGAACAACTGAATCCTTATCCAGTTCACCTTCTTCGAATATATGCTTTATATGTTCACTTATATTTGATTTACTGCATTGATATAATTCAGTAAGCTGCTGTTGTGTCAGCCACACTGTATCATCTTCTATTTTAACTTCTATATTTGTCTGTCCATCATCAGTCTGATATATAAGTATTTCCCCATATTCATCGGTTCCAATTTTATCTGCCATAAGCACTTCTCCAATCCATTACTTCTTAGTTATGAAATGTGAACTCATGTGTTCACTATTGCCCCAACTAAATCTTATCATCATCCAAACCTCTGTTCAACCAAAACTTTTCCCAAGATTCAAATCCGGATTAACCAAATTAATCAACAAAATACTTAAGCAATGTCCACATCTTACACATGAGCAAACAGGCTAACCTGCTGTATCTCAAGCAACTTTTGATCATAAGTATTCTGCAAATTCTGCCAAACTTCTACACTCGTTCCAAGCATTACAGAAAGCTTCTTTGCTAAGTCATTTGAGATATTAGCCTGCCCATTGATCAACTTACTTAACGTCTTTGCTGTTGTTCCCATCCTTGCGGCAAACTCATTCTGACTTATTTCCATATCGTCAATAATATCTGCAATATAATATCCAGGGTGAAATGCCACTATATCTTTGTATTCCTTCACATTACTCATAATGGTTCGACACCTCCGTCACCTTCACATTTTTAATCATTTTACATTGAGCTAAAGCAACACTACTCCTTCTTCGCATTCTCCTCCAGTTCCAACCGCAATAATCATTTGAAGATTATAATGCTTTATATCGCGAGTCACCTGACGTGAACCTTCAGTTTGAACTATTCGGAAATTCCGGATAGTTGCATCCTCCTCTAAGATTCTAAGTCGAATAATCAACTATGTTTTTATTTTAACACTTGCTGTATGGTATTTGCAGTCCTAATTGTAAGATTGCCAATAATGCCTGCATTTGCCGTTTTTGTTCCACCAATTGCGTTTTTGATCGCAGTCCCGTCAAATCGCCTTATGTCGGTGTTCCCACTTCGATCAAATTCCCATCAAGATCATAAAAACGAATGACTTTCTGTCCCCAACTATGTGTCGTCAAAGGATTGACATACTCGGTTTCCGGATATAGGCGTTCCAATTTGTCCACAAAACTTTCTATCTCTGCCTCCTCAAAATAAAGCTCACTATGATTATTTCTTGGCAAAACATCCCCCCGCAAAAAATCTTTCCAACATTCCTCTTCCTGAAGCACAAGCCCCTCGGAAAGAATCATATTTCCACCATTGTCCAAAAGCATTTCTAAACCAAATAAGTCATGGTAATACTTCTTGGATTGTTCTATATCTTTAACAACAATAAGCACATTTCGTAACTTCATTTTAATCTCCATTCTGCAAACGGTCTGCATGCAAGCTCCACGAGCAAACTCCAATCCATTGTTTACTTAAAATTTTAAAAATCATTATACGCGAAATCTTACCTTTTTTCCATAAAAATAATGTTTCTATGTATGAGTGTCCCTGCCTAAAAGTTCTGCATTTTTCGCAGCAACACCTCCAAATATCTTTTTACTTTGTACTTTTTTCAATTTTAGTAGTGTCTTTTTCAATAAATTCAATTATACTATTGTACATGGTGCAGTTCTCTTTTGCTTTTTTTCGTCGCTTATAATTTTATACAAAGGAACTGCCCTTTTCAATTCCTTATTGTTATGCATACAGATGCTGTTTTCCTTTATGCTGACCGATGACACCTCCAGCTTGAAGGTATGGAAACACTGCGGCAAGGCATTTGCCGCCTCAAGATCAAACATAGAGTTCTGCTCACCCCAATGCAAGAATCAGTACAATATATAAGAGCAGGGCGAAGAAAAATGATACACCAATACAGGAGGACTGATTATATGAGAAATTCAAGCATAATTATGTACACAACCGAAGATGGCTCAACCAAGATAGAAACTACCTTTGATGAAGATACTGTATGGCTGTCACTAGACCAAATGGCAGAGCTTTTTCAAAGAGATAAATCTACTATCTCAAGGCATATCAAAAACATATTTAAAGAAGGGGAATTACAACGAAATTCAGTTGTTGCAAATTTTGCAACAACTGCCTCTGATGGAAAAACATATCAGGTAGATTACTATAACCTTGACGTCATTATCTCCGTCGGCTACCGTGTAAAATCCCATCGTGGTACACAGTTCCGTATTTGGGCTATGGGAATCTTAAAAGAATACATGAAAAAGGGATTTGCATTAGACGATGACAGATTAAAGCGTTTGGGCGGTGGCAATTACTTTGACGAATTGCTTGCACGTATCAGAGACATCCGCTCTTCAGAAAAAGTATTCTGGAGAAAAGTTCTGGAAATCTATGCAACCAGCATTGATTATGATCCTCATGCTGAAAGCTCTGTTCTGTTCTTCAAACAGGTTCAAAACAAAATGCACTGGGCTGCCCACAAGCATACCGCTGCAGAAGTAATCTACGAGCGTGCCGATGCAGAAAAAGAAAATATGGGGCTTACCTCGTGGGAACATAACGAAATCCGTCGTTCTGATGTAGAAGTAGCAAAGAACTATCGAGCTTGTCTATGATTTCCTATACTTTTTGTTTTTCTGTTCTTTCGTCTGCCATAATAAACCTCCATATTTTCATTTTTTGCACGACAAAAGGCAGCCCGCTCTGGACTGCCTTCTGCATAATATATGCTATTTACTTCTTGTTACAAAATTACTATCTAATTGGATTTTACTTATTGCAATTTACTCCTGTCTTCTTTCTATTATTGATAATTATCATGAATATATTTGTCTTTGATAGATTATATAAACTATCAAAGGTTATAATTTTAGGAAATTTTGATGCACTCTATATGCATTATCTAATTCTTCCCATGTTGAAATACTTAATGAATGGATCTTTAAACAATAATCCATTATAGTCTTTCGCAAATATGTATCCACCTTTTTTATTTCATTAATATCTGGTTCAATTTCAAATATAGATTTTCCTCCATGAAGTATCGGATTTCTATATTTGTTTTTCAGTTGCTCATACTTTTGTTTGTTCCGTAAATAATCCGCCTTATCAATAGCTAATATTGTAAAAACTAACTTTATTACTTTTTCTTTATTATAATTTCGTGGATCGATTCCATCAAAAGTATCAAATAAGTAACTAATTCGTTGTGTCCAATCTCTGACATATTCTGACTCACAAATATTCACCAAAGAACGCTTACACAAATTATCAATATAATTTGCATTACCAAACAATATTTCATATATATCATCTTTATAAAGTTTAATACAATTATATGCCTCGCTAGGAATCTGATACTCACTGAATACCCTTCCTGGTACAAATTGTAAGAACAATTCTTCCTTATCTTCTACAAACTCATAAATTGCCCTAATACCTGTTCTTAACCCAACTCTGGGAGGTAATACTTCTCCGTTTAGAATATCACCCCCTGATAGCATATCATAATACAAACATTCATTGAGCTCATTGCAAATGTAATCCACAAATTGCTCCCTTATTATTGGTGAACGCATGTATTCATCACTGATTTTAGGCAGATTTAAACCTATAACACGCGGATATCCATCATCAGCTCTTTCACAGCGATATAATATTTCTATAATATATTCAAAGTCTTCTATTGAAAAATCATTAAAAATAGATTCATAATCTTCCCCCAAATCTTTTGATACATAATTTTTATAGTATCTATCATATTCGAACTGATTCAAACTTGGAAGAAGTAAATAGTTTCCCCTTTTCTCTGGATAGCTAATCTGTAATCCTTCCAACGTTGCAACATATGTTGTCCTTTGAGAATAAACGACTGGTAATCCCGCAAGTGATTGCTCTTGTGGCATTTTGTATGAATACTTGCTTACTTCATTTAAAATATATTCTTTTAGCGATTCAATACTAGTTATTTCGCTATCAATTACCTTTGTACAAAACCGTATTATTATATTAAATAGCTCCTGATTTATCTCATGTGCTTTTCTAATCGATACTAATTCATCTATTCTTTTCCCCTTATGAACAACCTCAGTTCTTATTTCTTTCGAGTAAAAATATAACTGCGAACTAATAACATCAAAATTTGATTGATTTTCAGCAACAATTGATAAAATTCTCTTCTTGTTATCAGTAAAACTGTATGTATCACAAAGTCCCATTCCATCTATTTTTGAAAACAAAAAAATAAAACATCTTGTCTCATCAATAATCTGCAATGCCTCGCATGCCTCGGCTATATATCGCCTATATAAGTTATATACTTCGTCATTTCTGTGTGAATAAATCACTCTATATAATCTTATATCATTATTCTCTGTCACACCCAGATCAAGTCCAATTCCTTTTTGCATTAAATAAAACTCTTCTTCTCCATTTATATATGCCCCGATTGAATAATCGTCATTGATTGAAAATAGCATTCTTTTACCATCTATAAGCCCAGGGATTCCTATAGTATATTCCGGTCTATTAAATGGGCATTCTAATATTCTAATGTAATCAAACCGTCTATTTGCATCATTTAGAATTTTCTCAAAAATAGTGATATCATTATTTATCTCACTAATATCATATTTAGATGATAATAAAAGAAAAGGTAAACCTGTTAGTTGTTCTGTAAAGAAACTTCGATTGTGTTCTACAATTAATCTTAATTTCTCCTTTTCATCATCTAAAAGATTACTATATTCAATAACCTCATTTGATACATCTCCTGGGGAAAAAATCATATCTCCAAGTTTTAATACGTACTCTAACAGTACACGTTGTACAGGCAAAATATATAAATTCACTTTTTCATAACCCCTTTCTTTACTTTAATGAAACAAGACTACACAATTTTCAAATTCCATCCCTTCTGTTGTAACTTCATCTGCATTTTTTCATCCACAAAATCAATAGGCATAGCAAGGCAAATCAACGCTCTTGCTCTTGTCATTGCAACATACTGGCATTTTAATCTTTTCTCTGAAGAACTCTTCATCCTTTTGGGTGGTTCTCCACACAGATAATCAAGTATTGATTTCATATTATGTGATTTCATAAAAGTCTCTAACACCAAAGTAGCTAAATGTGTTCTTCCTTTAACAGAATGGATACTACCAAATTCCATATCAACCTCGCGTTTTGTCTCTTCGTCACAGTACACATAATAATTTGGCAATAGTTTTTTATCATCACTATTTTCATTGCTCTTTTCTTGATCTTCCACCCATTTTCCAAATTTTTTTACATCCTCATTGGGTTCAGTTTCAAATAGAGACAATATTTTTTTCATAATAATAACCATAGCCTTCCAATCTTCTTTAGAAATTAGATTACCAAAATCAGCAAGTAACATAAGTAACTTTCTGAAATCCTTTTTTTGTTCATCTGATAATAGTTTCATAATAGCATTGATTGAATTTCCCGTAGCAGGTATATAATTACATTCCTTAGCTTTATTAACTAATCGTCTAAGACCTTTACAAATCCATTCAATCTGCTCTGATTTTTCTCCATTATTCTGAAATTCTTCAATTCCTTTCCTAAAATAATCAATCAAATTTTTAGGAGTGGTTCTCTTGTTTGCTTTTCTAGCTTCATAAGCATTCCAATAATCATATATTCCTTTTGGAAATTGATTATCTTTTGTCTCTTCTTTTTTATCATGAATCATCCCAATTACATGAACGCCTTCTTTTTCGTGAGTTTTCAGTTCCTCATCACTAAACGTATCCAATATAAGTTGTCCAAATTCATCTATTACCTGAGCTGCATTCTCCTTTTCAAATAAAAAGATTGTATGTTTGATTCCCTTTTGCGTAAATTCATTGTCTGTACCATCCATTTGAGCTTTTGAAAGAGCAACAGTATTGGCTAAACTTGATATGGATGAATCAAATCTTCTGCTTTCACTTAAAACAAGTGCATTTTCCCTTGGAAAATTTCCCGTTGTATTATCAGCATATAAATTCCCATATATTGCTTGATTACTATCACCAAATCCCTGCCTTATGCTCAACTCTCCATCACTATTAAAAGCCATTTTGAGCAAATCCCATTGAAACGTATCTGTATCCTGAGCTTCATCTATAAACAATATAGGAAACCTTCTCTGTATAGCTTTAGGTATCTCATCCCATTCTTTCAAAACTTTTTGAGCATATAAAAGCATTTCCCCAAATGTAAAATATCCATCTTTTTGAGTTTTCTCAATAACTGATAACAAAAGTTCATTTGTTTCTTCATTTTTAACTCGCTCGATATTCCCTATATTATCTCGATATTCGCAAATCGTCTCACTTTTATATTGCATTTCTAAATAGTAACGTTTATTTCTTGGTAGTTTATTCCATCTAAGTGAGTGGACAAGCTCCGTATCTATAATATTGATTTCATATCCGTTTGACTTTAACCATGGTAAAGAAACATATGTATCAAAAAAAGAATGCACTGTACCTATAAAATGCGGATACGATAACAATTTTCGCCCAATCTCTGTGTTTCCTAATCGCTCTTCTATCTCTTCTCTTGCCACATTTGTATGCGATAAAACACAGATGCCAGCATTGGAATATGGCCATTTTTTTGCAAGAATTGCCAACTTAGCAACCAATATAGTTGTTTTACCGCTTCCCGGAAACGCCTGTATATCAACAGAATCCATATTTTTTAGTACATTAACTCTAGCAGAATCAAAATGAACTTTTCCGCCCATCATCTCTTCTACCCACAATATATCTTCGTCAGTAATCTCTATATTTGCTAATTTCTCAATTTCCAATCAATTCACCCCTTAGTAACATATATAATTGCACTTATCAAATAATCCGGTAATACCTTTTTCAAGTCTTCAGCTCTGTTTATATACTTCTTTTCAAGATTAATCGCTAATTCTTGTGCGAAATCAGCTTTTGATGCTTTTTTTGAAGTAAAAAAACTATAAAAGCAAGCTGCTCTTTCTTCTTTAGTTTTATAAGCATTTATCTTTTCAATTAATTTATCCTTCTTACTTGGTCTATTCTTTTTTTCATAGCTTACATTTATTACAGAATCAATTAATATTTCCTTCATTTCTTCATCCTGTAGCCCTATATACGCTAAGTCATATTCTAGTGTCCAATGATTGGCTACAAATGTTTTTACTTTCTGTCCATCTGCTTTTTCTTTTATCTCATTAACATGGTTTTCTGCTCCTAATACTGAATAATCAGCCTCTGCTCGCCATGCACGTTTACTTTTCTCTGGCCATGTATCCTTATCATCTGTATATTTTTCATCTATACAAATTCTTGGAGCACAATTGGGCATAATATCTCTATCTGTAACACATGCAACATTTACATCCAACTGTTTATTCTCATCTTTTCTTTGAAATATCCTTGCATATCTTCTCAATCCGGTACTTCTAACATCAACAAGCGAAGTCCCATAATCTGTAAAATTACATCCCAATAATTTGGATAATGTAGGTAACAGCAATGCCTCTCCAGGACCTTCTACAATTATTACACTTCTTGCAAAAAACAGATTTGCTTTAGTTGCATCAAGATATTTTTCCAAATAAAGATAATCATCTTCATCCAATTTTGTCTGCTCTTTCTCAAGAGAATATACTTTACCCGATTTCACAATCACAATGTTCGATAATTTTACAACAGAAGCCAATAATGGCGAATGTGTAGTAATTATAGTCTGTCTATTCCCTTTCTCAGATTCTTCTTCTAAAGATTGAATTAATTTTAATTGTCTTTGTGCATGTATATGTGCTTCTGGTTCCTCAATCAATAAAAAACAGGATTTATTATCTCCTATTGCCTCATTATGTAATAGTAACTCACATGCCATACTCATAATATTACTTGTCCCAAGTCCAACTCTACCGCACATATCACTGGCATCTTTATCTACTGCAAGATCTAATTTCTCCAATAATGCCATCTCTTTTTTTATTTTATTAGAATTTGACCCTGTAACTTCCAATCTTGTTTTTATGTCATCCTTTTTCAAAAGCATTTTTTCTTGCAGTATTGTCGTCATTTCTTCGTTGATTGAATCCAGTGCTGGATGTTTTGCTAAAAGTGTATTTGAAAGATCTGCTATTCCCGCTATGGAAAGATTATGAATATCAATTCCCTCCTCATACTCATCAACTCCTTGATCTACAACAGAAATATGTTGCATAATTTGTGATAGTCTTGAATGTCTTCCAGCCTGCATTTCACTATATGCATCTCTCAAGGCACGCAAGTATGTAGCTCTTAACAATTCTCTTGCTTCTGCAGATGGTGATGGTCCGTTTCCTTCTATTCCTGTTGAGACATTTACCACTGGGCGAGGCGGATTGAATGATGATAAATATCTGCACGTCCAATGTAGATATAAACATGGAATCTTTTTATTTTCATCTTCATATGAGAGGCATTCCAAAAAAGCCCCTCGTTCATCTTCATTCAATTCCTCAAATTTACATGTAATTTTAATTTCTAATGTTGCATCTTCTTTGTAAAAATCTTCCTGCTCCACTCTACACCAGTTCATATCTGTAGTTCCAAGAACTAGTTTTATTGCATCCATGATTGCTGATTTTCCAGAATCATTTTCTCCAACAAGAACATTTAAACCTTTTTTGAAAGTAATACTATGCTCATTTCCATCAAAACATCTAAAATTCTTTATTTGCAACAATGAAAGATACATATTCCTCAACTATCCTTTCTTTTGTTATCCGATTACACCTTATCTTCGTTTTATAGTTTTACAACTCTTACAATACTTTCCAGTATCCTGCCTTTTTTGAACCAACCCGCTCTATATACCCATTTTCTCTTAAAAATGATATATTGTTTTCTACTGCTGTTTCACTCACCCCTAATATATTATGAAGTTCTGCAGTTGTAATGTTCGGGTTGTCCCTCATTTCTGAAATAATTTTTTGCCTTCTGGAATTTAAAGGTTTCTTATCCCCAACCTTTTTCCCAACTTTATTCCCAACCTTATTTATTCTCTCAAATGGGATAGTAACAACAATGGAATTCTCCCTAAATGAAAATGCATCTTTTCCATACATTTCCGTAATTTTAGGGACTCCTCGACCAGATTTCTCACTTATATGCAGTTGAAGAAAGATCTCGGATAATTTTTCATTTACAGGGATTGATTCTCCTAAGAAAAATCCCTCCATGGTCTGTGCCGGAGCAAGTGTTCCCCTTGATAGTATCTCTATTCTGTCGGAAAATACCGAAATCATAGGTTCATTTCCTTCCACCCATTTATTGTGCAGGACGGCATTAATGACAGCCTCACGAAATGCCTTGTTATCAAATAACGGAACCTCCTTTCGTTCAACGACCCTGTCTGTCTCATCCGCCTGAATCAGGTTCAATACATCTCCATAACGCAACAATTCATCCAAACTGTATAATAAACAGTCATTTCCAAATTCACGTACAGAGAAAAGATTAGAGCCTTTTGTTTCTCCATCAAAAATAGATACACGAAGCGGAAAATGAGAATTATCCGACAGAAGCTGCGCTAATATATTAAACTCGCCTTCTTCTGTTTTTAGCCCCAGATTCTTAATAAACGTCTTTTGATTTAGAACAATACCTTTGGAACCGTAATATCCAAAGAGTTTTTGAAATGTAAGTTCCTGGTATTTTGCCGGTACTGTTTCTATCGTTTCGGTTCTTCCATCCAGTATTTTGAAAAGTTCAATTTCTCTCTTAGGGTAATCTTTCATATTACATTTTGATGATCCTATCCTTAAAAACCTCTTTTCTTTAAATGCCGTAGGAATCTCGGTTGCCGCAGGAATTACCAAACCAACGACTCTCTTTCCATAAATTTCTGTTCCTTCAAAACTAAAATTTATGCTTGGTGACAGATTTCTCGCAAGATAATTCTGATACGGTTCCTTGTTATATTCACAATACTGGTTAAATGTTGTTCCTACAATTTCATGGGTTGTATCATTTACACCCCAAATGAAATACGCATATTTTTTATAATGAAAAGCCGCCGCATTTGACAGGGCAGATACATATTCACCTAATGCCTCAGGCTGAAACCAGTTTTCCTTAAATTCAAACCATTCCTGTTCATCACTTAAGGCACATAAATCTAAAACAATTTGTTTAATATCCATTAGTATGCTCCTTTACCCAACTTTTATTCCCAACCAAATTCATTATATCATGTTGGGAATAAAGTTGGGAATAAAAATAAAAAATTTCAAATTATCTTATAAGGTTTCTTCTTTTCCCTTTGCCTTTAGTGGCATAGGCTTTTCTGTATCTCCTCCAGCAACCTTTGCTTTCATCACCTCCAGCTTCGCCTTCAGGGACACTCTTTCTGCAGGTGCATCTGCATACTGTCTGATGCCCTTATCCTGCCCTGTACCCACTGTTTTCTCTGCAAGCGGAATATTCTTAGCCGGACGGTCTGCGACCGAGATGGTATAATAAAGTTGTAACACCAACACTGGAATAAATGATATAATCAAAATGAAAGTGAAGGTGATTAACATGGCAAACACGAACAAACGTTATGAGCCTGAATTCAAAAAGAAGATGGCCCGGCTGGTATTAGAAGAAGGACGAACCATCGCAAGCGTCAATAAAGAGTATGGCTTAGGAGAAGGAACTATCCGGAGCTGGATCAGACAGTTCCTAGAATATTAAAAATTGCTCTGCTGTTAATGAAATATTTTTACCATATTTATTAACCCCGCTCGACAATGAATCATAATCAGAACCATTTTTATTAATCCAATCTTCCTGTGAACTTAACTCTTGTTTTTGGCTCTTTAGAGATTCATTAAATTCATCTAATGACTTTTGCGCATTTTCTACTCGATGTTTATAATTGTCATAAGCGGTAATGACTTTAGAAATTGCTGTAGTCACAAGCCCAACTAGAAGCATATTACCCGCTAAAGAAAGTGCTTTCATCGCTACAGTAGCAGCTTTTGAAGATGCTTCAAGTCCCTTGATAGAAACAGCAGCACCGTCAACTCCAGCGACAATATTTTTAGCATTATCGGAAGCATTCGCCATAACAACATTTGTCTGTTCTTATGTCATCTTGAAATTAGACACATCTTGCCCAGCATTAATAGCTGCCTGACGAAGATTTTCAAACTCTGCATTGTATGCTTTAACCGCTGCTAAATCTTCATCACTAATAGACTTTCCGGTAAAGAATTCCTTAATTGTTTTTATCGGACGGGTGCGTATATTAGTTTGTTGAATATAAGTTTTTCCCGTCTCTGACTGTTCTGTTTTTGCTATCAAATATTATTATGATTATTTGCATGATAGTATAAAATATGTTATATTATATATAAAACATCAAGGAGAATATGATATGAAAGAATGTCCAAATTGTAAAGAATTAATCGGCGATGATGTGAATGTTTGTTTTAATTGTAACTATAATTTTGCATTAAAACGCATAATGACAATTACAGAAAAATTTCAAGAAAAAGAATCTAAAGAACAAGCACGCAATATTTATTTGAAGAAATTAGAGGATGAACAACAAAAAACAGCTCAACAGATTCGAAACAACGCCGTCTACGAATATATAACTATCTGTGTAAGAGATGAGACAACAGGAATTTTACATGTTGATGAACTACAAAACATTTTAAAAGAATATTCAAATAAAGGGTGGAGACTGCATAGTGTGATATCCGACGAGAAAATTAAAACTCGACCTTTAGTTAAATTAGAGGCTCTTTATCAAACAATTTTAATTTTCGAAAGATGTATTCGTAAAGAAATCGAATAATTGCCACATTGCGATTCAACATCTAATAACTGAAAGGAGAACATCTATGAAAATTACTCCCGAAATTGCAGCGTTAATAGCACAACTTGAATATGAAATCGGTCGTGAATGTTATAACCCAAATTCATACGATGGTTATACCGGCGTTGAAGGTGCCGCATTTAGATATCCTGTAACGATTTACCAAGATGATGATCTACGAAAATATAGGTATGTTATTCCTGCGATTTCTCCGGATGAGGTTAATACAACATCGGACAGTATATATTCATACCTACAACTATAAGTGGCGTCATTCCGCACTTGACTATCAGACACCTGTTGAATGTCAATTTTTATTGTACAATAACACATTAATTCTATTGCTTCGAATTCATAAGTTTTTCTCTATTATGTATTATTTTAACAATATTTTTTGCACATTCATGAATTTCTTCAGTCTTAAGTGGCAAAGGATTATTTAATGATTGGGTGATGAATAATGGTTTACCAACAAGTTTATTCTCCACAATATCATAATAATCCTGCAAATAGTATCTTTCTCTATTATTCAAAAACCACTCATGCCATGCTCCAATTTGTTCAGTATTTGCCACATAAACACAACCTCTATTATTATCTACATACTTAAGTTCTAAATTTTTATCAAAACAAAACTGTATCTTATCAACCATCAGATTTAAGAAATCACTCACTTCTGGCAAGAAACCTTTCAACGTGTTAAATGGACTATTGGGACATGGAGCAAAATTTGCCATTGAATCGGTTATCTCTGCCAATTCAAGTAGTTCATTAAATTCCGATATCGCAGCATCGATATATTCCGTATGAACATTTCCGCCTTCAAGATATTTTCCGCCCAATTTAGACTTACTCATAGGAAATCCAATTTCATTATTACGTTTATTGTATTCAGTTCTATAATAAATATTATTATCTACAAAAACATAAGTAAGTCTAGCATTTTCCGTTCTCCACCTGCCTCTATAATATTCTTTTTTTTCAGAGATGCAGACCAACGCAGCCGAAAATAATTTCCAAAACGGAATAATAATATCCTTTGTATCTGATTCCCATTGCAATTCATCGAATAATGATTCTGCCCATTCTGAATATTCATATGATCCTTTGGCAAGTTCATACCTTTTCATCATTCGTTCAATTGAGCCATTAAACTGTTTTAATCCATCGTATTTCTTTATATCATCTATATAATTTATCATTATTTCTTTCCTTGTATGATAATTAGGAAGTTAATTATCACACATTTCCTTTCTTTTAATATAGTTGTTCAATACAATTCAGATACTATGAACTTTTGATTTTTTCTGTAGCTTGACTACTCAACTGGAGTGTATTGCCGCTACCTTTATCTGAATTGTTTATCAGCTGGATGTTGCCGGAGTGTTTTTCACTCAGAGTACTTATTTCTATCAAGTCTACGATGATAATCGATGGTGGACATCATGGTATCAGACTTTAAGAAAGGGAGGTACAACCTCATGAAAATTTTTGTAGGCATTGACATTGCCAAACTCAACCATTTCGCCGCTGCGATTTCTTCCGACGGTGAAATACTTCTTGAGCCGTTCAAATTCACAAACGACGCTGATGGCTTCCAACTGCTGGTCTCTAAGCTCGAATCATTCGATAAGAACAGCATCATCATCGGTCTTGAGTCGACGGCACACTACGGTGACAACCTTGTTCGATACCTTGTTGCTGAGTTCTACCAAGTGTGTGTGTTGAACCCCATCAAAACCTGTCAGATGCGTAAGAACAATGTTCGTAAAACAAAGACAGATAAGGTCGACACATTTGTTATTGCTAAAACTCTTATGACGCAGAATGACCTCAGATTCATTACCTTCTTCGATCTCGATATGATGGATCTTAAGGTCTTCTGATACTTATCATATCAGCTTGGGAGGTTGGTGACAACTCCCCTACGCTAGAGGGCAAACAAATACTTTAGCATTTAACAATGCATAATTTTTTTTAATCTTGTAACAAGAGAATACCATACTACTGACTCTTCGCCAATAACAGAAATAATATTTTTTCCATCTTGATATTTTTTAAATATTTGATATAATTTATAGAGAACAGATTTCTTTGCTAAATAAATCTGCTCTGAATGTGATTCATTCCAATTGTACCAATTCGCGACCGGATGGTCACAGAGTATATGGGGATTGCATTTGTTCTATTAACCCTCAAAAATACAGAATCTCTGCAAAATCAGGAAATAGCAAACCCTGCTACTGTCATCTGTTGAAAAACAGGTATGAGAAACAAACCTCCAATTGTGCAGGCTTTAAAAACTGTATGGTCAAATGGCTGTTATCCAAATGCACTATGTGTTCTTCCAAAGGGTGAAAAAACGCAGTTGGGAAATGGCAACATTGATCGTACGGTCAGAAAGGTTCCGTTCCCTTAGAATCACCTCAAGAAACCGTCTCTAATCTTTGTAAGAGACCTGTGACGCGTTTTGCAAAGCGTATTTTCGATAAAATTGAGATAAGCAGAAATATAAGTCTGATAAGATTTCATTGTATGGTCGGTAAGACCACGAAGAGAAATCATTTTTTTGTAACTTTTTAAGTAATCCATGAAATAACCTCCTGAATTATGTGAAAGATAAAGTGACATCACAAAAAGCAGGTGGTGGTCTGGATAAAAAATAAGATATGTAATTGTTAAGTCTAAAAAAACATGATAAAATACGCATAGCAGTTCTTGTTGTTGTGTGGTTGTTTGAGTGTCGTAACTTAACAATACAACATAAAAACAAAAACTACTATTATAATTAAAAAAGTAGTGGTTTGATGTACTTAGAGCTAGCGACTTGGTACAATATAAAAAAGATTGATACAAACAGAAAGGAATTCTTTATGTCATACGAATATCTAATTGGAATACGACTTGCCACACCTGATTCATCAATATCACTTAATCAAGAACCTTTTTCAAGCGCAATTTTTTCCGCCATTGAAGAGTATAATTTGCGTTCGAAATTGTCCCCCAATCCTAAAAGCATCAGTTTAATTTCTTCTAATTTTTTTAAAGATTCATTCATCATTACATTAACAAGTGAAAAAGAACTCGCTTCAGCAGGTAAAGCTTTACGAGTTTTTTCACAAATAATTACAAATTCCGGAACATTTGATTCTTATATAAAAAACGGTAAAGTATTTTCTACTTTTCCTGTAATGCAAACTGGAAAAGGACAAAAAATTCTAGATCCTGATAAAATATCAGACGTAGAAATATTAAAAGCACTTATTGATTATGTGTGCAACAAAAGTGATTCGAATTCAACCACCTATAAAAGAAAGCGAAGCGCAATGGCTCAGATTAAACAAATAGCTCTAGAATCTGGAATATATACCATTAATTAATACTTCATAGATAATTCTAAAGAACTTAAATTAGTACTTAAGTGTAAAGCTCTCCTTGTTCATGCTGCAAGAAAGCCCATGAAAAAAAATTCAATTTCTTCGATAAAACGTAATCGTGGCTCACTTACGCCGGACAGGTGGTTCATTGGGGCGCAGATTATTCAACTGGAAGAATTCCGTTTTCTGCTCAACTACAGAAAAAGCAGAATTCTAGGGAAATCTATTTGACATGAGCATCTATACCTATATAATGCAGATAGAGCAGAGAACCAAAATCTGGTCTCTGCTCTTAGTAACTATCAACAAAATCTTATGTCAGTTTTTTGAGTTTACACAAAACTTGAAACGGTCTCAAAAGTCACTATTTTAAGCTGTTTAGCATTTATTTTTACAATTTTCTTTATCTTCTGGTGCAGTATATTGTACTTTTGCCTTTCTATATCCCATGAACATATATATATAACTTGAAATGGTGATGCAAAAATTTGATTAACAGCTAATCTGCTATATCCATTCCATTCATATTGTTCCAATAATTCCCCAAAAAATTTGAACTCGTCAAAAGCTGCAAAAATAAATAAATCTGTGTCTCCATCCGGATATTTTTTACCTTTATCTTTTGTAATCTCATTCATTATATTTTCTGCCGAAAACATACTCATTGGTATATCACATTTAAATTCGTTAAATTTATTTTCATATAATGTAGCGTCATAGCCCATATGACTTTTTAATAATTTACAATCTTCCATGTATTGTTTTTTTTCTGTATTATCTTTCCCATACCCCGAATTACACATTCTTTCTATTACATCAGCAGCCTTAATTTCTAACTCCAATTGCTCCGTTATTGATTTCTTTGAAAATTTGTTTGCAGAAGTAAAAATCGCATTATTATGTCTTGTATGCGTCACCTCTAGATAGCGACCATTCTTGTATCTCAAATCAGGCATACTGCTTTTGGAATTATCATCGTGGTAATCCTCATCAAATTGTTCACCAAGTTTTTCAAGTATTTCTTTTGCTTCTAATTCACCTTTTTTCACTATCTACTCCACTCCTCATATAATCAGGTAGCGTCCAAAAAGTTTAGATTAAACTTTTTGGACTGGTCTAAATTGTTAAGCTATTTTCTCAAAAAATCATAAATCATTCTATATACTGACTATGAGGCGTTTGCTATCTGTCAACCTGTAACCTAAGAATTTTTTTCTCATTCGTCATTAATGATCCATGTATAATTCTCAAATTAGCTAAACACTGTTTCGCCTTTTTAATTATATTAAATATTCATTAGCAGTCGTTACCCAAAATTTTCGAATAACTGAATCCTCCAGCAATTCACTATCGCTATCATTTTTGTGCATATTAGCAGTATTGCTTTGCCAATATTTCTCGCTTCATATTTAGCAACAAATTCTATCCCAGCATCGATTCTCCACAATTTTTTATCAACGCCTGTTACAATATCCCGTTCTCATCCAACAAATGATTAGAATATATGTTTTTAAAAGCATACTTTCTTACCATTCTATTTATATCTCGTCTTTGTTCATCCCCAATTAGAAATAGAGAATTCTTAGGATATACTCTTCTTTCTTCCTTTCCAAACATGAAAAGACATATTTGAGCTGTTACAGGAAATACTACTCTTGTATACTCTTCACATGGAAATTCCCCAGACTTGATAATAGCAGGTCGATCCGATGTGATAATCCCTGCCTTTCTATCAAACCCCACTCTAAATGACATATTAAGCATAGTTTAAAGATAGATTCTAGTACCATTACTTCTTTTTTGCCCTCTTCCAATTTAGTCCAAAAAGGTAAACACATCATTCTTGCCATGTTTTTTGCCTGATCTTCGTTTATTTTATCTCCAAATATTTCCAAATTTGTCTCCTTAGCAATTTTTAAAATCTGAGGGATTCTTAATAATTGAATTGAAATATATGTCACCCAAAACAATTTTTCATCTGTCGAAAGAAAACAATTTATTTTATAATTATTTTCTATATTTACCTTTCGCTCCAATTTACTCCTGTAACAGCCGAATCTTCTTTCCAGTTCAGAAAAGAATTTTTCCAAATGATTAATATGCAAGAATCCCCCATCAGAATCAGTAATTTCATACAAATACTTTTCATAACAAATACTCTTAATAGGAATAGAGTCCATTATTTTATTGTTTCCCGTTAAATCATAACAATATATTGTACATTTTGATGATGGCAAATCTCTCCTTGCATCTTGATAGTTTGATGAAAATCCGCTCAAGTATACTTGCGGAATATAGTGCTGTCGCTTAGTAATATTTCCATCTTTTGGCATATTGCTTCGTCCCTCCTAAAATTTCAATGGTGTTAGAATATAAATAGTACAAGTCAAAGTGAGAGCTTTTCATTCCGTCG